>Ga0075163_10000499_pt1 | contig 50246 bp, 53 predicted proteins | sample JI1023141ADNA_FD_71478 | JGI IMG/M metagenome (GOLD analysis project Ga0075163, IMG submission 71478) | Wastewater effluent complex algal communities from Wisconsin, to seasonally profile nutrient transformation and Carbon sequestration -... | ecosystem: Engineered > WWTP > Effluent > Algae...
TGACGCCCTTCTCGTCGAGTAGCGAAACAACATACTCTCTATGTGGCAAGTCTGCGAGTCTGCCGGTGGTGTTCTTGTACTTTGCCTGCTCTGCGTCGAGCTTCACGTGTCGCGCGATCACCGCGACGCGCTCCTCCTTTAGCACTCGCCTAGCTCCTCCGAACAACCACCACGAGTCATTATCGCCACCATCGGCGACGTGCTTTGCTTGCGCCACGTGCGCGGGTAGCGCCGGTATCACCGAGTGACGAGTGCTCTCCTCGCGATCCTTTCTAGCGGCCGCCTCATGCTCAGTAGAAGTGTAGCTAGGATCGTCTGCTTGACGTTTGCGGTTATAGAGAAGTGGCGGCTTGGAGGTGGAGGCGCCGGTAGCCATGCTCATCGCGCCCGTGCCGCGACCGAGTAAATGTCTCTCCACCCCACTAACACTCTCTCCATGGCCGACAGCGTGGTGCCTCTGTACACACCGTCCACGCTTGCAGCACTGGCGGCAATGGCGTTCATCAACTCTCGCCTTCCTGCTCCAGAGGTACTTCGAAAACGATCCGAGGCTCATGGAATGGCGGCCGTGATCTACGACTCTGACATGCGTCTCGCCAACACCGCGCTGATAGACATTATCTACGATGTATTTCATACCAATCCGATCAGTATGTGTGCTGCTGGACATCTGGTCGCGCGCGATAGTAATGCCATTGTCATGCTTGCCAGCGATACGGAGACGCCCTTTTCGGACGTTTATCCTAATGACTTCACGCGATATAGGCTCGATAGACATGACTATCCGCGCCTAGTGTGTGCCGAACACGCGCGCGGTTGCTTCAAGCGCGAACATATGTACCGACGGCCTCAGAATGTTGTTGGTTTATAAACGGCGCCGCTCAAACCTTTCTCCACCCCACTAAGCCTGGCCGCATGGCGTACTCCCCTCTGTCACGCGAGGTAAGACCAGGCTCCAATGGAGTGACTCGATACTCCAAGCAGTGCACGTTCTGCAAGTTCTATGGACACTCTACATACTATTGCGCGGAAAAGTATGCCAAGTACAACACATTTTTCGGAAACCAGCTGGAATCCGCTGTGTACGAGGCGATAGAAGCCGTACAAAACAACGTGAGCGATCTCATCGCGCTGATAGAAAGACAAGCCGAGCAGATCAATCACCTCACGCAAGTGCTTCATCTACACACCCAAAGACTCGATGCACTCGAACGCGAGCACGTTGGTTTATAAAACGGAGCCGACTACTGGGATATCCCAGCGGTCGTTGGGGCCATACTTTACAGCCGAGCACGCGGTGCAGGTCTGCATCCAGCTATCGTCGGATAGATCGTCGCTCGTCCACTTTCTCTCGTCCCACTTGTGCTCGACGCAAGGTGCAGTGAGCCGTACTTGTTTGTGAGCAGACCGTAAAATGCGCTCATAGACCGTGAAGCACGTGTCGTCGCAGAACCCGCCAGAATCCTCTGAGATGCGTCGCTTGCACATGCCGCAGTTGAGAAGCACCTCTTCGGCTCGTTGTTTCACTTCCGCGGCGAGCGCCTCTCTGGCTATGTGGAACGATCCTTGCGCGCGCATTCTCGCCACGTTGCTTCTCGGTCGCTTGGTGGCGTCCTTCTCTGGCGTGTGTGGAGGGCTGTGGTGAATCTCCTCAGTCTGAACGAATGGCTCACCGCCATCAAAACTCGCCATTGAGAGGCACGCGTGACAGCAATAAAGCACGGCGGTCTTGTTCGGGCCGATCCCCGCGATCCAGGCGGTATTAGGGTTTGCGATCTTGTCGCACTTGATATATGCACACTTCTCTGTAGGCGCAGACATGGCGGCGATGAGGCGGGCTTTGCGCGTCGTCTGTATTTAAGTCGGCTCGTATGCCCGGTCTAGGAACGCGTCTGTGTAGAATGACCCGTTCCGCGACCAGGTCTCTCGTTCTTATATAAGCGTGGCCTCGTTTCGTAGTTTCATCGTCAGTTCTCGTCGGGATGCTGCACGAACAGTCTCCCACCTCTCCCATCGAATGCCCTCTCGTGGCCTCATTTGAGCGCTTCTCCGTGTCGATCTCTCGCACGCCTCCTCCGTGTGACGATCACGACTGTGAGTTGACCTCCTGCTCTGCGGAACGCCGCAAAGCGCACCAAAGTGTGTCTAGTATTGTCGATTATCGCTGTGATGCTTGTGGCGGCCAGCCGGTGATCGAGTCTCGTCGTACCGAAGAGCGCACCTACAACTACTGTGCCGCCTGCTGTGGAGAACGCCAAGAGGCCTTTGATCACTACCTCCGCACCGGCGAGCGCGACGAGGAGCACTTTGACGCCGACATGCAAGAGCGCATCGACGAATATCGCGCGATCTTTCAGCCTCAAGCACACCAAGAGTCGCCCGTGTCTCCCGTGTCGTCGGCGTCACTTGAAGAGCAACTCGGCTTCATCAGCGGCGCCCCGCAAGGCGGCGAACGCATCGTGGGCGCCAAGCCCGACGTGGGCTGCTCGCGTCTCGTCAGATCTGGTCAGCGTGCGCACGCTCTTCTAGCTGCGCTAGAGTCGTCCTTGGATGGTCCGCTCTCGGATGCTTCTATCGTGCCACCAAAGCCACCGCCGCGTCGTAAGCGCTCTGCGACTACTACATCGACCGTGGAGCCAGACTTTATCCCGCTCGAGACTCGCTCCGCCAAAGCCCAGCAAACGCTCGCCTGTGACTACAAACAAGGCCTCGAGTGCTATGGCATCTACCTCTGTGTGATGCCCTCGTTTAGCGCGCTCGGCGACGGCAAGGACGTGAACGCGCGCGAAGTGGTCTCTCGTCTCTCGGCGCTAGCGGCTCGCTGGGCCTTTTGTACCGGCGAGGCGCCCGCCGTACGCAACGCTCGGCCTCCTCCTCCGGCCATCTACAACTATGCGCGTCGTCTCGGCGAAGGTCTTCTATCTCATCCGCTACTTGTGCGCGATCGTACCGCTCACTCGGACGCCGGTCTATGTGAGCACGCAAGTGTCTACTACTGGGACTCGCCCGATGGGCTCGTGCGCACCTACCACGCCGAGGTTCTTCTTCCTCCGATAGCAGCCTCTCGTGACTGCTCCTGGGATCGCGCCAAGAGCAATCGTGCGCGTGTCAAGATCGAATCAGAGCAAGAGCGCATCTCGTGTACCACCTATATGCTCACTTCGGATCGTGTGCGCGTGCCGCTCGCAAACACCAAGGAGCGCGCCGAAGCTCAAGTGCGTCTCGTGGGCGAGTTGAAGCGCCTCCTATTGAGCTGCACCTACTGCAACTATGTAGGCCGAGGATACGCTTGTGAAAAGTGTGGCACGCGCGTTACGTTAGGTGCGATGGCCTCGCTCGGCGTACAAGAGTGTCTCTCCGAGTGGCGCAAGGCGAGAGACTCGAGCAATTGTAACAAGTGTAAGAAGCATTGAAAAAGCGACTTCACTTTCTCTGTGACGCCTTTGCTAGCTCTCGCTGCATCGTATGTACATAGGCGTTCGCAAACACGAGCCTCTCTGCCGTGCTCTTCTTTACGCTCGCCAATGGCCGCGCGTGCTTGCTCGGGTCTCGATAATATGGCGCTATGCTCTTGGCGTGCTCTGGATAGAGAAGAGAGACCTCGCGTGCGGCTCTTGGAAACTCTGCCTCGATGCTCTTGAAATGCGCTTCGCGTTGTGGCGCGCTCATCTTGGCGTGCACCTGGCCGTGTAGCACGTTCATCATGCTCTCGTACTCGCCGGCGTGCTTCTCGAGCTTTAGCGTACTGTCCATCTTGTCCGCGTCGGCGTTCTCCACGCGTACGCCCATCACGCGCGCCTCGCCAAAGCCCGTAGGATCGCCCATCGTGTCGGGCCGATCGATGCCGGGGATATGACTCGCGTCAACGGGCGGTGGTATGAGGCGAGGAGGCACAAAGGAGCTATAGTTGGCGCCGTTGCTCATGGTCGGTGGTGTGAGCAGGAAGAGGGAAAAAAAATAACACAAGTCGGAACTGGTCTTATTCGCCTCGTTGCCTCCTCGGGACAATGAGCGAGACGGTCTCCTCTGAGAATCTCATGCCGGTTGCCTCCTCTATTGTGGAGGCGCCTCCTTCTACTGCCGATGTACAGGCGCAAGATGTGGTGCCCGCTCCCGCTGTACCAGTAACGGTCGAAGATCCCTCGGTCAAGCCGACGTCCACTACTCCCGCTATGGAAGAGGACGACTCTATCAAAGTGGAGAAGCTCGTTGTCGTGGTCGAGCCAACAAAGGAGGCCCCCGCACCACTACCCAAGCGCCGCCTCGATCTTGTGTGTGTGTTGCGCGAGTGTGATCGTGACGAGCAAGACGACGCCTACACAGAGTGTCTGGGAGACATCATGGAAGCTCTTCAGCGTAAGCTCAAGAAGAAGCGCGAGGCCTCCAAGAAGAAGGAATAACACGAATCTTTTAGTCTTTCCATCTGTGGAGACAGCTTTCGGATAGATAAGAAAAGAGAGTACACTTCATTTCAGCCCCCTCTCATCTTCTCTTCTTCCTCCTCATAGTAGACACTTCCATACTTTGCCGGCGGTCTCCTCTTGCGCTTTGCCTCGATGCGCGCCGAGCGGCGCACGCGTCTTATGATGTCTCGTGCTTCTGAAGCGGACAATATCGGCAAGCGTGATAGTGGGCTCGTCGGCAGTGGCACATAGCCAGCGGGTCTTAATGGCCTCGTGTCCAAGATGCGCACGCTCGGAAGTTGCTCCTCCTCCTCCTCGTCTTCCTCTTCTTCCTTGTCCTCCTCCAACTCTGGAAAGTCAAACAACGGCTCCAATGGCGGCGTCTCGGGTCCTTCGTCCGCCACGGGAGCGCTCTTTGCCACCTCGTACTCGGGATGTGGCGGTGGTATTAAGTGTAGTAGCCTCGCGTCGATGAGTCCGACGAGCTCGCGTATGTACTCTTGCTCGTCAGCTTCGCTAGCGCCACTCGATAGTAGCACCGTGCGTATAGAATTCCACGCGGTCGCTTCGGTGAGTGGCGTGAGCCGCATGCGCTCAAACTCTTGCAGCGCCGCCTCGTAGCGATGGCGCGCCGCAATTCTCGGCGTCATGTGCTTGTTGCTCTTCTCTGACAGTGGCTCAATGCGCTCGGTGTCTAGCTCCTCCGGTTGTATGTGTCGCTGCACGCCCTTATCGCTCACAGTATCCACGTCACGTCCTCGTCGGTCGCGTACGCCGTGGCCCTCGGAAGCGTGCGTGGACATCTTGAAAGGCCTCAAGTAGCCATCCACGTCCGGTTGACGATTGCCCGCTATAGAGATTGGCTCCGCTGCAGGCGGCTCGGCTAGTGGCGCCTCAAGCAGCAGTGTAGGCCGGCGCGCGTGGTGATTCGTAGCGACGAGCGTGCGCTCATCATAGTCTCTCGTCATAGGAAGAGTCTCGCGTGGCCTTCCTGGCAAGCCGATATTGATAACATTAGGGTTCTCGTCTTCCAGTGTGAGTCGCATTGGCCGTCCGCTGAGAGGCGCGCGCACGCCTCCCTCTTCGGACATTCTCGCCGACATTCTTCGCGTCACTGGCCTAGGCACTGTGACGACGTTCCAGTTGGGATTCTCCGCGACGATGGCGCTCACCGTCGGAAATGGCAGCCCATCGAGCGGATTGATAACGTCGCGGTCAAACCATATCAACATGTATCGTCCATTAGAACGTGCCGTCTCCTCTGGCACCTTGCCTTGATGGTTCTTCAAGATACGCTCCGACTCCATCACGAGTCTTAATAGCACCAACTGAGATACGTTGTTTGACGCGTTAATGGGCATGCTCACGTCCATACCCGAGAACATCTCATTGCTTCCGAGTCGCACGCCCTTGTCGCCGTTCAAGTAGAAGAGCATCAGCGGCGGTAGAACCGAGTGGCCCATAACCTCGGCGTAGAGTCGCTGCTGTAGCTGTGTGCGTAGCTCGCCAAAGTGGTTCAGCATCAACTTGATGTTTCCTGCGTCGATCGCCTCGAACGTCTGTCGCTTCATAGCGTCAAACATGCTATTTCTTGGATAGCGTGTAGTAAGGTAGTTGAGATCGCTGGCGTTGTCCGTCGCTAGCATGTCGTCGTCCGAGGGTATGACCGACTGCACCGTGTCGTTTGCTATAGACGTGGCCAATGCTATAGTCACAGGCTTGTCGGGCCTTCGTGTGATTCCCGCTTGCCTGTAAAAACGTGCCATCTGCATGGCGTTCGACGGGTCTGGCAACTCGAGGCGCTTGTTGATGACCATGCGTGCCGAGCCAGTCGTGTCAAAGTTTGCAGGACTGTCGATCATGCCGCGCAGGAGGTCGCGTCGCTTTGCCGATGGCGCCAGCTCTAGGCTCCTCGTAGAGGACATGCGTGGCCTTCCAGATAGGCTGGTGTTGCTTTGTAGCGCAACGAGCGCCTTCGATGCGGCCAATCTTGCGGCCTCCTCCTGTTCAGCGGTCATGACAGTGCGGCGCTTCTTCTTGCTTTTTGCCTTCTCTTGACTCGCGATACGTGCTCTGATTTCCTCGAGTGGCGTTTTTACCCACTTTGTCTTCTTTCTCTCCCTCATGACGACGTCTTCCACGGGCAGTGAAGGGAGCGTGACGGAAGCGCTTGGGAGCTGCGAAGGAGGCATCTCTTGTGTTGCCTGAGAGTCGATAGTAGGTGGAGCCGACACCTCCACGACTGGCAGTCGGTTGACGATAGGCGGCACAGGCTTGGAGCTCGGAGAAGCAGACGGCGACGGAGGAAGAGGCGTCGTGCGTGACGTGTCTATCCACTCGCGCTGCTCCGACGCTACCGGCGGTGGACGTGGAGCTGTAAAATCTTCTTCCATCTGCTGTGTCGCCTGAGAGTCGACGGTGGGCGCAGCAGGTAGAGGCGGCGTTGCGGCGGCCTTCTTCTTTCGAATGAGCGTGGGCGCGCCAGGTATAGGTTCGTTTCGTCGTGGAGCGGTCGGCTTTGCGGCCGCTTTCTTCCGCGCGGCAGGCTTCTTTGCTATCAGCTCGTGGATGGACCTTGAAGGTGGAGCGTATTGGTCCTCTTCGTCTTCGTCTAGTGGCACTCGAATGCGCTGCTTGGTGGTGACCATTGGAGTGGTGACAGGCGGAGGGCTCTCCTCGTCGGTGGCCTCTGGCGAGTTACCGCCTCCGCCGAGAAACACAGGACTCTGTCCGACGAGCTCTTGCACGTAGACGTCCGCGTGCTTCACCTCTTTGTCGCTATCCAGATGATGTGTGCGCGTGTTGGACAACGAGCGATGTCCCTCTTGGCCAGCTACGCTCGTGGCCACGAACGTGAACCGCTTATCGGGATACTCTCTCTGCATGTGTGCAGCGAGGTCCTGATTCCAGCGCGCCATCATACGTGTGCTCTCCGCATAGAGTCGCTCGAGCTTTTCGGTGGTGAGATCCTCGTTACCAAAGCCCGCGCTCGCCACGTACACGTCACTCGAGCTCTCCATACGACGTGCGCCTCGAAACGCGTGCAACTCGATCTGTTTCGTTGCATTGTCTCTCGAGACGTGCTTATCGGCGACTGCGCGCTCCAAGAAGCGCCTCTCTGCGTCGGTCGGAGCTCGATCGGCCGACCATGGCAAGTCGTGATCGTAGTCGTCAGGCTCTAAATCGGGTTCCTCTAGTGGAGAAGAGCTACCTCCAAAGAGCGAAGATAGCGTGTTCCTCACCGAGCGAAACATCCTCGGACCGACTGACTCGCTTATGGGGGGCCGCGATATTTTCAGGCTTACGTCTTAGTTAGCGTCTTGTGAGGCGGTTTCGGATTTAGTTGAGCTTTGTCGTCTCCGCGGCTACCGGGTCTCTCTTCTCGGTACGTGGCACGTTGGTCTTGTTCTCTGAGCGTCTGTGTGTGTGGTGAGTATGTGATGTGAGTCCCTCTCATTAAAGAGATCGCGATCGCGCGTATACATGCACTCACTAGCTCTCTTTTAGTTCGCTTTCTAGCCTCGAGAAGTCGATATCCTAGGCAGTCGCCACACAGTGCTTTATGTCTACTAGCGGCAACAAGGTGGTCAAGGCTACCTCGTCTACTGCTAACTCTACCTCGGCCGACAACTCGCTGTCCGCCGATCCCAACGCTCGCCGCTCTGTTCTGAGCGACGGTCGTCCCACTCCTCGTTGTCCCGCCCAGCGTCCCACTTGCTTTGCCGATCATGGTACTCTCCGCGGACATAACAACAATACGATCGGAGGTCGTGGAGGAAATCTGCGCAATGCTCACACAGCCGGGGGCGTCCCGCGCCGTCGGCTTCTCCGGCCTAACCAACGCTCGGACGGCCAAGGCAAGGTTCCCCTCATCGCAAACCAAGCGATGGCAGTCTCAGCCGGCGGCGTCCAAGCGCCAGCTCCCGGCCGCTGAGATGGTCGAGGTGTTCTTCAACGACACGCCGCTGCTGCGCAAGATCGCCTACGATCAGAACCAAAACTCGTTCGTCGCCACCTACGACCTCTACATGAACAACTCCTCCACCATCTTCCCCGAGCTCGGCGGCACCGGCTTCCTCGACTTTAACCGCGCCAAAACCGCCAATCCGAACGGCTACAATCCGCACGGCACGACGCTGTGCACGTCGGACAGCACCAACGGCGCGCGTCAAGTATGGATCGACACGACCTCCGGCTCGGCGGCCACCATCACGATCACCTGTCTCTTCACGCCCACGTCGGCGTCGGCGCAAGGCGGCATCCAGATCTACCGCTACAACAGCGGCGATCCCACCTTTGACGGTCTGCCGAACGGCAGCAGCTCCGAGCCCGGCTGGATTCCATTCGTGGCGGGCACAGCGGTGTACACCTACCAGCCGACCATCTCGGACGACTACAGCTTTTCTGTGGTGGCGCCCGAGGAGGCGCTCATCAATGCCGGCTTCGAGGTGAGCTTCAGCTCGAGCACCGCCTTCTGGTGTCACCTGCCCTCCGAGGGCTTCCTCGAGGACATCTTCCGCTACTCGCGCGGCAAGGTGCGCATGCTTGCGCACGACATCCTCGTGAAGAACGGCGCCTCCGAGCTCAACGACCAGGGCTACATCACCGTGGCGCGCCTCCAAGACAACGTCGACTGGTACTCGATGATCATCGCCGGTGCCGACAACAGCGTCTTTGACCTCGTCTCCGACTATGGCGATGACTCGATGCGCTGGCTTGGCACGTTCAAGCGCGGCCTGCACACGTGGATGCTTCCGAACGAGGAGGGCTGGCAGAAGCTCTCCAAGGTCGCCGAGGTGTCGCCCACCGAGTACATCGAGTACGACATGACCTACCGCCGCGACTACAACTGGTGGCCGCCGGTGATCGTGGCGATCTCGTCGATCAACCCGGAGGGCGCCACCGTCGTCACCGGCTGCGACTCGCTCTTTGTCGAGAACCAGTGGTTCGAGTTCACCTCGAACAACAAGCACGAGAACGCCTTCCTCTCGTACGCCTCGCCCATCGAATGGCTTCAAGCCATGTGGGTCGTCAACTATGACGGCATCGCGCGCGAGGTAGACGGCGAGGAGCTCGAGATCATGTCTCGCAACAACGATCCGCGCAATCAGCTCGACAATCCCGGTCACATCCAGCGCTTCTTTGAGCGCGTCGGCAAGGTGATCAACGGCCTTCGTCCCGCGCTCAATCCGCTCGTAAAGAAGGGCGCCGAAGCGCTCGGCAACTACGTCGGCAGCAAGGAGGTGGGCGACTCGGCCATGAAGATCGCCAACGGCATCATGGATGGCCTAGGCGCCATGTCGAAGCGCAAGAAGTAGAGAGAGAAGTGCTGTCGCTGCTCGTTTTTAAACTTAGTTATTTTTTTCTTTTTCTTCCCCGTGCCTTGCATGTCGCTTTTAGATCCTAACGGCTCCACCTATGACCTCACCGGCGCCCACTCGATAGGCATGGGCTATGTGGAGAGAAACATGTTCGGCTCTAGCACGGAAGCTCGTCCAGGCCGACGCGCGTCTGTGCAGGCGATCCAAGTACGCCGAGCTGAAGATCAAGCAGAAGAAGTGCGCGGTCGAATCCTTGAAGCGCAAAGCCGTCTCCGATACCTCATCACCAAGACGCCCGGCTATGATGAAGCGCGCGCGCAGCTCGGCGAGGCGGCGTGGAACAAGATCGTCACGGACGCCGAACACGTCACGCTCGACGCAGTCAAGCGCCAGTACGCCGACCTGGCTCGACTCATGACTCTAAATGATGACGACAACATTCGCGCTCACCTTCGTGACAAGCGCCTATTTCCGAGCGATCTTCGCGTCCTGCTTCCTCGCTACGCCAAAGTGCTCGCCGACTACTCGGCAGTGGAGGCGCTCATCACCTCGCATCCTATATTGAGAACGTTTGTACAGATGCGTGCCTAAACGCGGTGGTGGCGACTGCGTTTTCCGCTAGTCGTGGTCGGTGGTTGTGTAGGTTTGCTGTTGCGCGTCGCTGTGGCGGGAGGTGGCGGAGGCGGAGGCTCTGGCACCTCCTCCACCTCGGTGTCCAACAAAGTAGGCCCCTCGCTAGTCTCCTTTCCGCACCGTTGACACTTCCAAGTGGCAGGATAGACTCCGTCTCTCCTACTGTAACAGTGTCGATTGTAACGACACGAGTTATCCGGTCTCGGCAGCTCGCCTCGTCTGGCCTTGTACGTGCATCGATCGGGCGTCTCCGACTGGTGCGTACAATGCACGCAATAGCATCTATAGACGTTGTGACTGTAGATGCACTCTAGTTGGTGGTCTTCGGAGAAGGGCGTGTGTTGTGCCGAGCAGATGCAGTGTCCCGCTCGCACGATAGGCAGTGCGATCTGTCGGTGCAAGCCCAGTCCGAGTGGGTCGTCGATCTTTACGATGCCGAGCTTGACGACCTCCTCGGTGGGCACGCACAAGTGCGCATAGAGTCGCAACGGGGAGCTCATCGCAAGCTTAGTGGGGTGTGGGTGAGGCGTTTGTCTTATTTGTCGCCGGACCTGGCGCGCGCGCCGATGCAGCAGCCCAACGACGAGAGCGCCGCCTCTGTTGAGAAGCAAAAGAAGCCAGAGGAAAACACCGAGAAGGTGACCGCCGAGAAGCCGCCCGTGATTCCCGCCGCACCGGAAGCCTCGCCCTATTATGACGTGCCCAAGATCGACGCTCCTCTCTCGCCCGAGCGTGTTCTGAGCGCCATCATCAACGTTCTCACGCAACGTGGCGTTCTCGTGAAGAGCTACCTAGAGCGCTCCGAGGTGGATGCGTTGAACGCTCGAAATCTTGCTCGCTGGCGCGATCGCGCCGCTCAGAACCCCGACGCTAAGGAGCCCAAGCCCAAGCCCGAGCCGCTGCCTCCAAAGCACAGCGAAGGCGACTGGTGGGACGAGCAAGTGCTCCTCGAAGGATGGACGCCGCGTATGATCTCCATGCTACACAGCGCGCTCGATCCCACCAAGATCCACCAAGACACGCTCCTCTGGTGGAAGCAATGTGTCGACGAGAAGACCGGCAAGCAGGCGTTCCGCTATTGCTTTGTGGCCCCTCCTCCTCTATCAGTGTCGGAGCTGCGCGACAAGGTGCATCGCATGTTTGTGTACGCCTACGAGGTGGAGCGACCGGCGATCGGCAAGAAGCTCAGCGAGCTACTCTCTCGCATCACGCGCATGGAGCGCATCGTCTACTACGATGCAGAGGGTCTACTTGGAGAAGAGCAATACCAACTAGAGAAGGAAGGTGATTGGGATGGAGAAGACCAGGAGAAGGAGCACGAAGAAGACTCGCATGAAGACCCTTGTTGTGAGACCGACCCCATCGACGCAAACACTCAAGAGCGTCGCATCATCCTCCGTCAAGAGGCTCGCATTCGCGTCCTCGAGGAGCAGTGCTCGCAGATGGACGAACTCTCCAAGCAGGTCATGTCTCTGCAAGGCTCGCTGAAGCAGGTCGCCGAGAAGCTCGACGCTGCAGCGGCGGCAAAGTCGGCCACGCCAGCAGCGGCGGCCTCTTCGGCGTCAGCAGCAACACACGCTGCTAACGGCAAGAAGAAGCACGTAAATCTCGATCCTGCGCAGACGCGACGCGAGATCCTACGCAAGAAGCTCGAAGCTCAAAAGCGCGTTCAAGCCGAACAAGAGGCGCTCAAAAAGGCCGAAGAAGAGAGTGGAGGCAAGAAGGCGGGAGAGATTGTGGACGATCTTGGAGGCGAAGTGGACAAGAAGTGAACAGACTCTGTTACACGCAATATTTTGTGTGTATTGTTGATTTTACTCCTTCTCCGCCTTCAGGCGCTAGAAGAAGAGGCCGCCTCCGAGCCGCCGATCTGCGAAGACGAGAGCTTGGCCTGCTTCTGCTCGAGGAGTGCGCGCCCATTGAGGAGGCCCTGTGCGAGCAGCTTCTTGCCCTCCTTGTCTTGCGGGTTGAGCACCTGCTTGCGGAGAGAGTTGCGTGCGCCAATCCAGGTGTAGTAGGCGCCGACGCCGACGAGGAACGCGGTCATGATGATGACGCAGATCGTAGGGTAGTAGTTGTAGAACATCTCTGCCAAGGCGCTAGACTCGTCCTCGACAAAGTGAGTGGCCTTGCTTGGAAACATACGACTGTGGTGATGGTGGGCCATGGGGGATGGGCTGAGCGAGTTCTGTTTTTGAGTGGCGCTATCAGACCTTAGTTAAGACGTAGGGGTTTTTTTCGCACTCCAAGTGTCGCCATGTGTGGCGCGCGTCTCTTCTTGCTTCTATCTCTCCTCTTACTCTCTTCACTGTGTTCTGCTCAACGCGTAGTTCCCGTCTGTGACTACTCTGCCGAGTCGATCAGTCTAACGGTCTACACGGACAAGACCGGCGAGGCGTTTGTGCATCTCGATCAAGGAACATGGAACACAACAGACGGCATAGCCTATAGTGGTAGCTTCTACTTTACGGTGCTACAACCTCAACCACAGGAAGAAGAAGAAGACGTCCAGCCCGAAGATCGTCACCTACGCCATCCTCTCTGGTTAGCGCGTCTATGGAATCGGCTCTTTAGTAAGAAGCACTCTATTGCGCTCGCCACTCCTCGTCTTCCCACTATTAGGCTCGATCTCTCCGGCTCGCTCGGCTGCTCTGGCCAAAAGTACCTCCTCATCAGCATCGACACGTGCGCGCAAACTCTCTATGGCTCGCCCGACCTATGCGCGTGGGCCAAGTCCTACTTTGGCGGCGCCTATCAATACTCGGTACAAGCGAACCCCTCAGGCGGCCTCTCTATCATCATACCCAAGTGGTTCAACGCCGACTCGCCCTTTACGCTCTACTCTATCGGCGACTCGTGCGACCCGTACTACAACTGCTCCGCCACCAACCAAGTGGACCTCTACACCAGCGTGTATGGCGGCACCGTCAACGTCAGTAACTCGGTCGTGCAGATCCTTCCTGATCCTTCTGGCAACACTACTAACATCTACGTGGACGGCAATAGCACTACGATCGAATCTAGCGTCAACGTCACGTTCCAGGCGACGAACGCCACGACGCTCAACGTCACCGTCTACAACTCGACCTTTGTGGTCGAGTCAAAGCCCGACACGGTCGAGCTCAACATCTACTCGTTCAACACCACCGCCTGTCCCTACGCCGCCGACTGGCACGCCGTTACTCCCACTGGCAATCAGAGTGTCGCGCGTAATACGCCAGCGGCGCTCTACCTCGGCGGGCCGGGCGGCGGGCTCGACTCGCTCGGCGACTGGCAACTCGTCGGCACAGACGCGCTTCGCTACGTGGGCCGAGTATCTCCAGCGAGCTTTTCGCTAGAATGGTGTACGGTGAGCGCCAAGGTCTACACAAAGACGAGTGGAGAAGACCAACACTTTGCCCTACGTCTATATAACGTCACCGTGCCCGTCTCTCCAGTCAACGTCGATCCACTCGCAGTGGCCATCAGTGCAGTGACGCCATCGAATGTCACGCTCAATAGCGCCTGTACTTCGGTGATCAAGGAACTCTATCGAGGCGACACGTTTCAGATGTATGCAAGCGCCGAGGGAGTCGATGTGCCGTCCACGGGACTACTGCTATCGAACGAGTCGATATTTTCGCTGGTAGTTATTCCCATCGGCTGTCTCTCGGGAACTCCCGGATCGAATGTCACCGTGAACGTCACCTTCAACGTCACAGTGCAATTTGCGAACGACTCTGTGCTAGAAGTGCGCAAATGTCTCGAGAAGAGCACCACCTACGACAATGGCACCTTTACGCTCACCAACACGGGCGTGTGTGGACTTCAGCCACGTGAAGAAGCCTATCCGGAGGTGTGTTGGCATTTCGAGACCTACGATCCCGACACTGGTGAAGAGGAGCTACTATTTAGTGGCGTATGTAGCGTCGACGCAAACGGAGGCACGCCACGTGGAGGATCTCTATCGCTGGTCAACTCGCCTACGATATTGTTCAGCAATACGGGTCAAAACTTTACGGCCTCCACGCGTCTCACGTTTGTTTCGGGCTCGTGTCTATCGACGAGCACCTCTGGTGCTCAGACAAACTACACCAACACTGGTCTATGCAGCGCGCAAGCCAACTCTGGCACGCCACGTTCGGGTTCTATTAGGCTTGTCGACAGTGCCACGATAGGCTGGACGAATAGTGGACAGGACTTTATCGCTGACTCGCGTTACGAGTTTGTTGCGGGTACCTGTATGGCAGTGACAACCGATAGCAATGCTCGAGTCAACTACACCAACACGGGCGTGTGTGGTATGAGCGCCAATGGAGACATTATCCGTACCGGCACATTGAACCTCGCCAACTCGGCCACTATCGAGTTTAGCAACACTGGCAACACCTTTACGGCCACTTCGGTGCTGGTGTTTGGTGCGCGTCGCTGTCTATCAGTGTCGCAATCGGGCGCATCGGTAAACTACACCAACACGGGAGTGTGCACAGCGGGAAGCACCAACGCGGTGCTCAGCGCCAACCTCGACACGTCCACTGGCTTTCTCGAACTCGGCTATACTGGAGTGGAGAAGATACGCGCCACAAGCTCGGGCACATTCCGTGGCGGGCAAATAACGCTCCTTAATGCTCCCGATGGAAAGCTCACATGGAGCGAGACATCGCCAGGAAACTTTCAACCTCTCATCGGAGGTGGCACATCAGCGTGTCTCTCTTGTAATGACACCTCCAAACAGGTCAACCTCCCCGAAGGATACGTGCTCAACGTTGAGAAGCTCTGTGCAAAGGAGCAGTGCACCGTGAAGAGCGACCCGCCTAGCTCGTCGCCGAGTCCGTTTGCGTGGCCCATAAGCTTTTGTCTCGGATGTGGAAGTGGCTCGCGTAGTCGTGGTCATCATTCGAGTAGCTCCGACAATGGGCCCTCTTCGGCCGCCGCCGCCGCCGCCGCCGCCGCCGCTGCCGCCGCCGCCGCAGCCGCTGCCGCCGCCGCCGCTGCCGCCGCCGGTGCTGGCTCGCTTTGTAGCGGATGTCCTCCTCCTCCTCCCGGTCCGCCTGGTCCGCCCAATAGCAACGACAAAGGGAACAATGGCGAACACTCGAACGACGACGGGCCCAGCGGTCCTGGTCAGACGTCTTTAAATCCACCGGCGCGCTTCCCCATCATCACGCCCCTCCTGCCTGGCGCACCCGAGCCGAACGTCACGGGTGGCACCTATATTCCCATCGTCAACTTTAACGTCTCGGTACCCTACTGTGGTAATGCCACTAAGGGATGGATCGTGCTCGATGAGAGCGCGCTGCCTAATATCCTCTACGTATGCAAGCGGGCGGCAAACGGCAGCTACGTATGGAGTCCGTACTGTGAGTGCGAGAACTCTGGCGTCGAGGACGGGCCCTTCTACAACTATAACGTCACTACGATCTATGGCGAGAATTCTACCGTCTTTGTGAGCAACACCTCCACCTTCATTGTGACTGGCTACGCGTACTTTAATAACGTCGACGTCAAGTACCTCGCTGCAGCGTATGCCAGCCTTGGCAACGTTACCGTTAACGGCTCGCTAGACTACTGTCCCTCCTCGCCGGGTGCGCCGCCATTGAGGGCCTCATCTATGACGTCCTGCACGAACGGCCCAGTGGACTTCCCCCAAGGCGTTACCATCGCCGGCGTGCCCGTCACACCCGGTGGAAGTGGCGGCTCCAACGGCACCTGTAACTGCACCCGCATCGCTAGTAACGGCAGTGCGGTCGTCTTTCCCGACGGGGTGAAGAGCTACAATGACTTTGCACTGCCCGTGTACAACTCTACCGCCGCTGGAGGCTACGCCCCTCTGCTGGCCCTGGTCGTCGATGGCCTCGCGCACATGTACTGGGACTCTGGCATCAGTGCTCCTATCGTCTGCACGCTGCAGTACAACACCTGCGTGCCCTATAAGCGTCAGGTGATTACTGGCTCCACCGACATTCAGGTGTCGAGCTCCTCCTCTGGCACCAACAACAACGTACAGCTCTTCCTCAACTCGCCATTACCTTCGCTTACGGTGACAAACCTTACGGTTGACTCGACGGCCACGTATAACGGACCCCTAACGGCCAACGGCCCCAGCGTCTTTACGGGCAGCGTAACGATGACGACGCTGACACTGGGCGGAGGTGGCGGGCTCTCGGCGGCCGCCTTCCAGACACAGAGCGTCTCGGTGGTGTGGTACGCACGCAACAGCCTTGGTTTAGCGTGCGGCGCCTCCACCGACGCCAGCTTCACCGTGATACTTACAAAGATCGCGGTAACCAAGTTTGTGTACTACACCTACACGGGCAGTCGCCCGGCAACCGTGGCACGCGTAACGTTCGGCGCGGCCAGTACGTGCGAGTCGCTGGTGCTAGCCTCTGCATCGACGCCAACTATCCCCTACATCTTCCCGAGCGCCTATCAGAGTACGGCCATCGCCACGGACGTCACCATATTCGGTCCCGCCACAGCGACCGGAGCAATCGCCGCGAGCGATCCCCGCTACCTCACTACGCTGGACGTCACTGTCTTTATACCCGGTAATGGTGTCGCCTTCACCAGCTCCACTACCTATGCCATCTATGCGCCAACGTTTACTTATGTGTAATACAAATCTTCTTATGTGGATGGCGAGGGCGGCTCCTCGAGCGACACATCCAAGTGCTCCAGATCCAGCGTTAACGAGGGGAGCACACGACCCGTATACTCTAGCGGTGTTGTCCAGCGCCTATAGCGATCCTCATAGGATTCCACCTTCTTGTCGTCGAGGTCTCCGTCAACACGATATTTGATCAACTATGTTTGTGTATGTGTTTAAACTTTACATAAAAACCGCCGCCCTTCGCTCGGCCATCTTTGCGATCTTGATACCGCAAGCGTTACACAGTGTTCCTCTCCCCTTGGGTCCTCTTCTTCGCTGTGGCGTATAATGTGTGCCACACCTTAGACACTGCCACGGTTGGATAAAGCGTGCATCGATCTCCTCGCTGGTACTATCGTACGAGGCGTACTTTCTCACGGCGACCCACACTAGGCGTTGAAACTTGCTCGGCGGAGCTGTGGCAAGCGCCATGTACTATGGAGAGAAGCGAGTAACGCCCATCTTACACTCCACTAGGCCGATGTTTACTCGTATTTTTTACAGCGCATAGAATGCCTGTCTCGATAGCCACGAAGCTACCACCGGAGTGCCTGGCACGTGTCTCGGATCGTATATCACTAGCGTGCTGCCAAAGTTATTACCCTGCTTGGGCGTCTTTGTCATTGGGTGTATGAACGACAGACGTCCGGTGATGTGTATCACCTCGGCGGCCTTCTCGGCGACGTGCTCGGCCCAGTATAGCTCGCCGTCTTGCTCCTTGAGTAGCACCACCGAGCCGATGCCTCCCTCGATGCACTCGTATGCGCACTTTGCGAGAAACTCGCCAGGCATCGAATAAGGTGGATTCAAGTACACGAATGGAGGCACGCCAGCCACGTCGTAGATCTTGGCGCTCTCCGTGGTCGTCGTCTCTAGTCTCCTCTTAAGGAACCTTCTTATAGAGGATGTGTTTGGATGCAGATCGTTCGATGCAGCCGATGAAACTCTTCCCCATCGCTTCACGTTACAGTGCTTCTCTAGATGATCTGCCCACGAGAAGCTCAAACAAGAGCGCTCCTTGGTGAACCACGTCGTCGGATGCAAGTGATTCTCGTCCGACGCGGCCATATCGGCGACAAAGTGAAATCGCCTATCTAGATAGCGATACACCTCCGGTGGACTGCCGTAAGAGTCGCGCTGTTCGTCGGTGAGCATGGCGGGAGGCGGTGTATAGTAGTGGGGAGGAGAACTGGCGTTACTTGTCCTCTCGCCTCGCGATGGCCGGTGATGCTAGCCGTGTGTTCCCATATGAGGCGGGCGTTGCGCTCGTGTGTGTCGCCACGATGCTCTCCATAGTGGTGCTCGTCTGGTCCGCGTATCGCTGCATTCGGTGCTACATCAAGTCTCGCGAGTATGAGCCCATTCCGTGAACGGGAGGAGGTGCGCCTATTTGTGACGAGGTCGCTCACGACAGTGCCACAGCTCCTCCTCGTCTCCCACACTCGCTCGAGTCATCCTCCTAGCCGCACTACATGCCTCCAAAGCAACGTCGCAACGTAGTGGATCCTTCTCCTCGCCCTCCTCTCTCTCTTCTGGAACGCCTCACGCAAGCTCGCACTCAATACGAGGAACTACACCGCTCGGGCGCGACTCTAGTGGTGGAGAAGCACTTTTCAGGCCCGCTGGAGGCGAAGCGCCGCCAAGCGCTCCTCGCGGAGCAGGTGGCGATCCTCGAAGATCTCGCGCTCACTCACGTGGACGAGACCGACGAAGAGGTGCTTCGCCACGCCGCACAGCTCATATCTCTACTACAACTACTAGCTAGACTCTCTTCTTCTTCGTAGTAGTCGACTTCATTCATCAGTAAAGCGTTTCTTCTTCCTCTTCTTGTTGCTAAGATCCTCTCGATATTGATACGTCTGCTTGGCGTGGGTGTTGCACATCTCCACCGCCAACTGTGTAGGATAGCCGTTCTCGTCGTCGGTGCCAAACACCAATTCGAACGGCGTGGCGACCTTGTATTCGTACGTCCGCCTCGACCGCATCTCGCACCTCACTGGCACTTGCGTGTCCGGTAGGCCATAGTCGTAATCGATGCGTAGCTTTGCCGCGTAGAGATGTCCGACGGCACACAATCGAACGTGTTGTGCCTCCATCTCTAACACTCGCTCGCAGATCGCCACCGCCGAGCTAGGCACGCCAGAGAGGAGTAGATCAACGGCGCACACAAACCACTGCCCAGTGCTGACGCGAAAGCGTAGGCTCTTGATGTCGGTACGTAAAACGGCGTGCGCCTTACAGCAGAGGATCGCCACGCACAGCGCCACTAGTGAGGCTGGATCGCGAGGCGTGTCTAGTCGTAGATCGTGCTGAGCTTCAAACCAAGCGTCGCAGCCGCGGCACATGGGAGGTAAAGGGTTTAGTGTAATGAGAGCCCGGTATGAGAACGTGTATTTAGCACCCCACTACGTTTTGCGTCCCCTATGTTGTGGACAGACCTCCTACCCCTGGATGTCATAGAACTTGTTCTAAGTATGGGTCATATGGTTCGATTTGGAGGAGGATTCCGTAGGGAGAGTTACATAGGTGACACCCGCGTTCGACTGCGCCTACGAGAGACAGTGCCGCTTCCTCCCCACTAAACTTCACTCTTTCCTCTCCCCACTAAACGTCGCTCTCTCCTCCTATGGGCGGCTGCATCTCTGTGTCGTCTGCGTCGACTTACTCGCCCTCGGTGTGTGAACCGAGCGTAGGCTATATCGACGATGTGACCTACGAGACGACGGGACCCTCTGGCGAGCGCCTGTTTGTCACTGATAGGATCTATCATTATGAAATACGTCAATGCACGGGCGGAAAAGTGAAAGGCACGAACGGCTACACCACCTACGAAGCGGCCGAGCAAAACCTTCGCGTATACATGAAAAGTCGTCCATGTGAGCGCTGTGGCAGTTCTGTGTATTGATCCGCCTTTAATCGACCACAAATACACCATCGCCGAGCGGGCCGTAGCACAATGACGCTAGATCGCATTTCGCACATGTTTATTCGTCTCACTGCCTACACGCAAGCGATTGAACACGTGGTGCCTATGGTAGTGAAGGGTTGACTCTGAGTAAATGTCTCCTCTCCTCCCCACTAAAACTCGCCTCTCGTCTCTCCTGCCGATGCAGCCTCGCCACAAGCGTGCCGCCACGTCCTCCTCCGCTGGCGTTGGAGAAGAAGAATCTAGAATCGATGCTCTACAACGCGAGAATGCCCTCCTCAAGCAATCGCTCGGATATAGCATCGATGCGATCTGTGCTCTACTCAATGGCCGCAAGCTCGACGTGTTACTAGAAAGCCGAGCCTCAGAGATGGTGAAGCACTTTCTCGTGTTTAGAGGCGACGCCATCGGCGGCGGCGAGTGGGTCTCTCGTGAGGCGCCCGATGAGCTCGGATCTCTCAGCTCGCCGCTCATGTATCGTGCCTTCTTTAGCGAGCTCGACAAATGGCTCGAAGAGCAAGTTCGTCTACAACACAAAGAGGAGCGCGACCTAAGAGACAAGCTCCGAGGATGGAAGAAGAACTGGACAGTGCCAATATAATTGGTCTTTATGTTCTGTTGTTGTCTCTCCATTGTTGATAAACCTGTCCTATGGACAGTGCATTTGGAGATGTAGTCACTCGCTCCATGGAGATCGTAGGCGGGCCATACATCGTCAACCTTGCCCTGGCGTACGAGTCGCGATCCGCCTCTTGATAGCACCTCGCGGCGATGGCGTAGTTCATACGAGGTATGGCGCGCTCAAAGGCGTTGCGCGCATGCTCGAGCGTGCCCGTGTACACCACCGTAACGATGCCTCCCGTGTAGTACCAATCGAACGTTACTCTAGGCGGATCGTTCAGCGACGTGACGATTGCCTTGATCTCTTGGGGTGTGAGTCGTTCAAACTCTGGCAAGTATGCCAGCGCGTGGCCGTTCTTGAAGAGCTCGGTTGACATTTGGCGCTGACTCGGCGCCGCTGTTTGTGCTTATAAGACCACGTAGCCGCAGAGGCGCGGTCAGAGAACGTGTTAGAGAATGTTCTCCTCCCCACTACCCTCTCGCCTGCTCATTTCGCATGCCACGCTGTGGTCGGTGCGACCACGTTGTGCGCAGCTCGGCCGACTTTGTCGTGATTAGCGTGTGGGGCCTCCGCGTGTGCTCCGCCTGCTTTGCCGAGCAGAACCTCGCCAAAGATCGTCCCACTCCCAAGGGCTAAGAGCGACATGGCCAGCATCAACTTTGCGACCTCGGCCTTTCACCGAACGCTCTACCGCTTCAAGTGTCCCTGTACCGGCGAGAAGGAGGACCACGAACTTCACATGCTCGGCTATCAAGGCCTATCGATGCCTCCTCGATGGGTGGACACGGGCAGCTACTACGAGTGTATCAAGTGTCGTCGTCGTGTGCCTTGGCGTGCTCCGCCTTCGCCGCCTCCTACGCCTCCTCCTCCTCCAACGATCATAGAGCTATCGGATCCTGAAGAGTAAAAGTGTTGTGTTCATTTATCTGCCGTGCCAGCCTTCGCACTGTATACACCTTCCCCATTGGCCGACGTAGCCTTTGTAGGTCTTGTACTTTATCACCACGGCAATCGTGCATGTGCACGCCAAGTTGCGGGATCTACGTGAACAGCGTCGTCGATGGAGCTCTTCTTCCTGCTCCACCTCGGTATCCTCTTCGGTGGTGTATTCCTCGGATGACATGTGTGTTGTGGCCAGTGGTCTGTGTGTCTCCCCTCCTTAAGTAACCCACATGACTCGTTCCTAGACCGGGTCATGTAGAATAAGGCCTCATTCTCCGACCGGTCTTTCATTCGATGAAGCGCCGCCTCCGCCGATGCCACCTCTGCGATGCGCTCACGCGCGAATCTCCTCTCATCTACGACAACGTCTACTGTGTGCACAACGGATGCAAGCAGATGAAGCTCGATCAGCTCGAAGGACGTGACGAAGACAGTGCAGAGGAGGCGAGGCCCGTAGGCCCGTGTCTAGCGAGGCGCTCGTCCAAGGCGCTCCTCCGCTGGCCCATGGAGACTGTGCGAGAAGGCTCGTGGTCGGGCTACGATCCACGCCGACAGCGATGTTGTCACTGCATGAACGACACGCACGGAGATGGGCGATACTGTTGCGGATTCTGTTCCACTTCTGATGGAGAAGAAGAATCTATTCCTGAAGTCTGTTGTGGGCCGAGCATGTGTAAGTTGCCATAGTAGTAAACGTGGTCTCCTCCCCACTAATAGGCCTGTGTCTTCATGTCAAGTGCGGCACGAGACGTCGGCCGCTCTATGTATCTGCGCTGCTTCTACTATGACCAAGGCCCGTTGCCCCGCTGTGAGAGTTACGCCACGCGCTACGTCGTCGAGCGACCGGGAGCGATCTACTGTGTGTATCTATGTGAAGCGTGCCTGCCAAGATGGAACCTCGACAGGAAGGCGTTGTGAAGGTCGTGTATTGTGTCTAACGTGGTAAAGAGTGGTCTCTTCCCCACTATAATCCAACCGCTGCTATGCAAGCGCCAAGCCACTCCTGTGACTATAGCTACGAGGCACACAAGTTCAAAGAGTCGCCTCCAGCCTATTGTGCCGTCTCGCTCGGCGGGGTGAGCCCCTATTTCATGTGTCGATCTTGTCACGACGCTCGACCGGCGCCCACTGCCAACGAAATGCCCTGTCCAGCGTATCGCTCACAATACTTTTGCGTGCTCGTCGAAGGCCGTGAAGAAAGCGTCTGGATGAAAGAGTTTCTCGCCAAGGCGAGCGAGTCGATCAAGCTAGTGAGCGCACATCGTCCGCTCGCTTGTGTTTACTGTCGCCCTCGAGATAGCCTACCGACTACTACAAGCGAAACACCTGTCTTGTAAACGGCGCTTGTGTGTTGCTCAGCAGGTGGATGACCGAGCTGAAATACGTCACGCCCTCTTGCATCTGTTCGACGTGTTCTTGCATCTCTTTCACTTCTTGTTTCATCTCCTGAAGCTTGCTGCAAGCCAGCGGAGGCCCGGGAGGAAGTGTCCCGCGTCTGCAATGACATGAAGATCACGCGTGATGTGGGGTTACTCAGCCCCTAGAAACTAAAAACTCAGTTCCGGCTATTTCCCGGCAACTAGTGGTGTGCTGATGACAGTTGCGATGCTCGCTGCCGGCAAGCGCGCGCTGCCTCCCCCAACGCCCGAGGGCAAAAAACCGAAACTCCAACCGTTAATTACGCGCTTTTTCTCAAACCCAGCTCTTCCGCGCCCGCCTGTGGTGATCCCTTGTGAGATCAACATCAAAGTCACCGACACTGCTAGCGCCACCCTCACTGCGGACAAGAAAGAAACTCCAAAGAACTACTCGGTCTTGAGTCTCTTTTGCGGCGCAGGCGGCCTTGATCTCGGCTTCAAGAACGCCGGTTTCGAGATCACAAAGGCGGTTGACATCGACGAGGACTGTTGCACCACGTACAAGCGCAACATCGGTAAGCACGTGAAGAGGGCTGATCTATCGACACTCGCCCTCGATCAACTCCCGTCGTCTGTTGACGTTATCATCGGCGGTCCTCCATGCCAGGGTTTCTCCGTGCTGGGCCTTATGAACGAATCCGACTCGCGCAGTTCTTTAGTCTTCACCTATGCGGCGATCGTTGGACACGTCAAGCCAAAGATGTTTGTAATGGAGAACGTCGCAGCTCTTGCGGAAATTGGGAAGTGGAAGGAAGTGCGGGACGAGTTAGCGCAACTCTTTAAACGTCACTCATACAACGTGAACCTTATTGTTCTCAACGCAAAGGACTACGGCGTGCCCCAGTCACGCTTGCGCGTATTCTTCATTGGCACGCGTCGCCCCCTATTTCCGCCCGAGTCTATCCCAGTGCCATCGGGCACCTCGGCGCCTACAGCGGGAGAAGTGCTCCGCAAACTGCCGACACCAGGAACGGCACCAAACCTGGGCGTATGCAATGCAGCGGTGATCCCGGCAAAGAATCCCATTCTACGCGCATCACCGTACTCCGGCAGTTTATTATTCAATGGCAAGGGACGCCCAGTGAAGCTGGACGACGTTGTCAAGGCTCTTCCCGCGAGCATGGGCGGGAACGCTACGCCAATAGTTGACGAGGATGAGCTTCGGCATAACGCGGAGCCATGGGTGGTTGATTATCACAAGGGCCTTATGAAGGGCAAAAAGGCGGTGCGCGAAGCACCCGCCCGACTGCGTCGCCTCACGGTAACGGAAGTGGCCCTTCTACAGAGCTTTCCCATAGACTTTGTCTTCGAGGGCACGCAATCTTCGCAGTATAGACAAATCGGCAACGCGGTGCCACCGAAGCTTGCTGAAGCTGTTGCTCTCGCTGTCCGAGTATGCTTGGAACGGCAGGGTAGCTAAAAAAATACCTCAAGTGTAGCTCCGATGATGTCCGAGTTGGCAAAAAATAGAAAGCGTCCCAGGTGCGATGCGTTGATGCGCTCCGTCATAATGGCAATCTCTTCTCTGAGTGTATCGATCTCGCCTTTTGTCTTGCCTATAGCTTGACAGATCCTCATTCTGCACGTCGTGGCGTCATCGAGAAGCATCTTATGAAGAATGTGGCGCAAATCTAGTGGCAATAGATGCACGTAGAGCGTCGGTGGAAAGTAGACAGGCGAGTAATACGAAGACTCGTCAAGATGCTTTCTAGTGGAGACGGTTCCGTTCATGACGGACAAGGGCGCAGCAACAACTGCTTCCTCCCCACTAAATGTCTTGACCTACGCCCTCATGCCCGCCGGCGAGTCTGCCAATGTCCCGTGCACCGCGCATGACTGGAACTTTGTGCGCCACTCGCGTGTCTATGTCTACAAGCCAGCACACGAGTTTCGTACCTACCAGTGTTACGAGCGGGCGATCTATAGAGTGGAGTACAAGTGGCGCTACTCGTGTCTATCGCTGAGCATGCTGGCGTGTCAGACTCACTTTGAAAGCAGTCAACGACGTCTGCCACTGGACGAGGGCATTATCGTCAGCATCACTCCTTTGTAATGATCGGCTCATCGGAATACACAAACGCCGTCTTGCCACACACGTTGCACACCTTACAGTCCATGGTGCCCTCTCGAGGAAGAGTTTGCCACGTGTGCTCCTTACGAATGACGCACTTGAGCACTCTCGACGCTAGCGCCAAGACGCGACCAACCTCTAGCGAGTGATTCTGCTCGAGCATCTCCTCCTTCTCTTCGCGTTCTCTCAACTCTTGAAGCATGGCAAACGCGCGTCGCCATTCCTCGGTAAGCGGCGTGAAACCGTCCGGCGGGACTTTCGCTAGATCGTCGACGCGCTCTTCCTCGTCTTCGGCCTCGTGGAAGATGTCCCATTCGAAGAATGCCTCCACGACGTCCTTTTCCGCTTCTACAACTGGAGACGTGACCGCTGACATATAGGTGGAGGTCCGACGTGTGTATATTATTTCTTCCTCCCCACTGCTGGCCCTATGAGCACCAACCCGCCGCAATACAAGTTAGAGCCAGACCGTGGCGTGTTGCTGTATGCGCTAGATGTTCGTATCGCACGACATCAAATCGACATGACCTTGAAGAAAGCTTACGCTGGTGTTACATCAGGCATATGCGCCTGTGATGTGATCCGTCACTATGCCGCGCAAGGCCCTTATTGTAGGCGTTGTGTGACCCGAGAGCGCAAGTGGGTTCTTAATCCATAAACAAAGTGTATTATGTGGGTTTACCAGTGTAAAGGCGGCGTCTTCATCTTGACCGTCTTGCGTCTTGGCTTATTTCTCAGTATGCGTCGCGCGATCTCCACTTGGCTCTCGCCTTGAGGCCCGTGTCGCTTGACGGTGTAATTGCCGGTAAGTCGTGTGACGCACCACAGATCTGTCCACGGATAACAAGGAAACTCGGGTTCGCAATAAGGCACGAGATCTCCTCGCCCATGAGAGTGACGAGTGGCAAGTCGTCCGCCAACAAACCAGGTGGTTTCAGTCTCGTAAGAAGTGTAAGAATAAAGCATCTCTGTGACGAGTTGACGGAGGGCCAGTGGTAATAGGTCGGTGTAGAGGATCGACGAGGCCATGGGGTGGCGTAGAATGAGGAGGTGCCTAAAAAAGGGCCCCCCAAGTTTCTCGGCCCAAACCTCTGCCTGCCACCGGCCGTACCAGACTTGACTCAGCCATTTTGGCTCCCGCCGCATGCCGGCGCTTGCCTGCTCTCTCCTCCCCACTAAGGATTTTTCCCTTTTCAGGTCGTACGCGAGCCACATTTGTACTTGGTGGCTCGCGTACCTTCGCGAGGCTTGCCTGCTCTCAGCACCCCACTAAGGGGGGTCCGGGGTGCGAGGACTTTGCGGCGTGGGAGGGAGGAGGAGGTGTAGGCCGAGGGGGGTGGGCGACTCACCCTATTAGGCCTTCGTCTCTCCTCCACACACACCATGCAATGTCCCGTGAACGTCCCCGTCGATCTCGCCCCCCTCAAGCTCGATCCCATCGAGCACTACTACCCCCCTTCTAGTAAGGTGATCATCAAGGTGCCTGTCGATCGTCTCGGCCAATTTCGCTCCTATCGCTGTTGCGCTTGCAACCAGAGCGTCTCCACGAACGAGAGTCGCATGTACATCCTCCTTACGACCAAGTTTCCCGGCCCGCTTCTCTATTGTGAGGATCTCTGTCGCGCTTGCTATCACCATCTCTACGCCAACTGCGACCGTGGCGACGCCTGCAACAATCTCATTGGCGCCGAAAAGAAACCGCTTGTGTTTTACGCCTTTGGCGTCAATCACCTCGCCTACTGCAGCGCAAAATGTGCAGAGCTCGCCACTAAGGAGAGAGAGACGGCCAAGGAGTTGCTATTGAGTGAGGCGGCGAGGGAAGAAGATGATGATGAAGACGACGAGGAGTTTGAAGAAGAGGAGGATGACGACGAGGAAGAGCAGGAGGAGGAGGATGAAGAAGAACCCGACGATTGTGACCTCCTAGAGTATCCCATTGAGGACTGTGATGTGCCTATAGAGACGAAAGAAGATGCTCAGATGAGAGGCGCATAGGGTGTTTGTCTGTGCTCCCCAATAACATTCGACCGACATGAACGTCCCACCAGCTGCTACAACTCATGCACCGCCATCGTGCGCCGCAGAAGAACAAGTCGACGTGTGGTTAGTCCAGTCGGCCTGGGAATGTCCTTGTAATAGCGGAGTGAGAGTTCTAACCACGCTCTTTCGTCACGCCGACGAACTGCGTGCGCGTCGCTACGTGGAGCTACTTCTCAAGCAATCGCCTCCTCCTGTGTGGGCAAAGCTATGTGAAGGAAGAACGATCCTACAGAGCGAGTCGATAGAAACCTTGTTTGAGCCGCTCGTGTGTCCGAAAAATCATTAAACGTTCCCATCCCACAGATGTTGCGTCTACGTGGCGAAGCGTCTGCCGACGAGCCGCCCACCAAGAAGCAATTTGAGCAGACCAAAGCTCAAGAGGAGAAACTCAAAGAGATCGTCAAGCGCTATTCCGACCAGTTGCGTGCATGGGACGACGATCGCGCACTAATGGGAGATCGTTTCCCTGGAGATGAAACATTCGACGCCTATCAAGGTGCCATCGCAACGGTGCGCGCGCGTCTTCGGGGCGAATATGCTCTCTTTGTGGGCTTTGGTAAGAAGCGTTTCGGCTTTGAAGAGGCGATCTTTGAGCAAGCTGTGCACGCCATTGCCGCAGCATCCGCCTATGAGGCCATCTTTGAGGCTTATCCCGAGATAGCTCAAAGAATGAGTGGAGTGAAAGGATAAAGAAAACATTCGCCTCTGATGCCCTGTGAGTGTCGCATCGTAACGCAACACAACTTTGGCTTTCGCATCAGTATGCTTGTATGTGCGTCGTGTATCAGAATGGTGACACCCGAAGAGAAGAACGCCGTCTACTTTAAGCTGCAACGTAAAAAGAAAAAGATCGAGTGAAGAGTGTCTCTCCTATCTCCTCCCCACTAAGTCCCTCTCATTTGCCTCGTCCGTGCCATGAGCAGTGACCATCGTCTCGCTACTGTATGTAGCATCGTTAAAGCCGGCGTGCCAAACGCGGACCTCGAAAACGCCCTTCTAAGACCGCCTCCTCCTCCAAAGCTACCCGAGGCGACCTGCGATCGTTGCGGATGTGTCTTTTCTTACAAACTCGAACGTGACCCGCTCCTTCCCCTCAGGATGTGCTACTATCTCGACTGTCCTCAACGAGGCTGTACAAACCGCGTCGCTGTAAACTCTCCGTTTCTCTGGTAAAAGATGCCCCGCGTGCGCGACCTCCTCGGCCCTCTGAAACGCCCCGTGTGGAAGCGTGCGCGCCGTTATCGCTCTAACGAGTGTATCGACTATAAGACGCACCGAGAGTTTCGCGCCTACCGCCTCTCGATCTTACTTCGAAACTACTTGGCAAAGGACCCTCAATCGTGGCCAATCACTAAGGCTGGGCTACGTCGTGAGAAAGCCTTTTTGAGAGCTGCACGGGAAGCCATCGACAAAGATCCCATCGCGTGGAAAACATGCGAATTTTGTGGCGTGCATGTGTACTATGCCGATCCCATCAAAGAGCCACTACAAGACGTGCGCACCACCTCCTACACCAAACTCACTGGCAAGCCAAGGCTACGCAGTGCCGTCATTGTGCATTACACGTGCCCAAACTGTGCTATAGAAATCTGTGACGGTCCTATGAAGCTCCTCTAATGTTTTATTCTACATTAGCCTCTCCTTTGTTGGCGGCTTAAAGTGTGTGTTGTTTACAGAGCCGTATGGATAGCGCGCCGCCAGTTCACTCGCCGCCGCCAGCTCTGCCACACCTCTCGCCACCGCCTCAACCGATGCCTTGTCCTTTGTAGGTCCCGTGCCGCTGTGATTGCGCTGTGCGTGTGGATACTTTAGACTCAGATCGTTGAAGGCCTTTGCAAACGCTGCGCGCCTAGCCGCCACATACGCCTGCCACGGTCCGTTTGCCACGCGCGAATCCATCTGGTCGCTCGATAACCACATCCGAAAGCCATAACTCTCGATGAGCTTCTCCATCTCGAGTGTATGTGCCAGTAGATCCTCTATCTCCTCCTGTTGTGCCTTTGGATCGAGCGTGGCTGGCGCAGGCTTTGCCGGTTGGCCTAGCATAGCTCGCCTAGCGGCCGGGTTCATGGGAGGTTGTCGTAGTGGCTTGAAGCGTTGCATTGGCTGGACGACAGAGAGACGCAAACACACGCAGTCGCCTCGCAAGACTAGTAATAAAGCGTCACATAGTCGAGATCTTCTCTTTTTTAATCTACTAAGAGTCGACCGATTCCTTGTCGCCGCACGTCTTGGCAGCAGCAGCCTGATCCTTCATAGCGTCGAGAAGCACGAGAATATCCTCGCGTGTCGGAGCGGTAAGCGTGAGGAGGTCCTTGCCGAAGGTCTTGAACAAGATCGTGATGCTGTTCTCTGTGTAGACGTTCTTGTGTACATCACAAGTGAGTCCCGCTACACGCAACTTGCTAGTGGGAGCAGGCGTGGCCATGTTAGGAGAGACGAGCAAACGGCTAATGTGGTGGGGAGGAGAAACCTCGTCAGTTTGTATTGTACCCGCAAACCCTTCGAGATGTCCTCTCCTAGCGGAGCACCTCTTACAAACGAGACCTTCCTTAAAGGCATCGACGAGCTAAAGAAGAATGACGTTTTCAGCACGCTGATCGGCTTCTCTGCGTTTGTCGTCTTTGGTGTGCTCTGCTTCAAGCTCGGCCATCAAAGTGCTTGGCTCTCGCTCTCTGATATGATCGCCAAGAAGAGACAAGAGGCTACGCAACAACAGAAGTGAGGTCCTTTTATGGGTCACATATATCTGGCGTGTGTAACAGCCTCTTGATCTTGTCCTTGTCCGGGTTATGAATGTACGGGTCGTAATACTTTCCAAAGCGCCTCTCTAGGCCTAGTTGCTTGTAGCGTCGCTCGGCGTGTCGCGCCACCCAGCGCTCGGCGCGCCACGCCTGATCTTGATCGCCATGTACATGATAGGCGCTCCAGAGAGACTTTCGATGACAATGTACGTGTGACAACTCGTGTATCATCGAACAAACCATGATACATAGCTTTCTTGGTGGTTGTTTGGCGATCTTGATGCGATTCGGAGGATACGTGACGGCGTTCCAACTACGATCTTTCACATCATCGACTAGTTCAAGCTCGGCATCGTGTTCCTTGGCGAGTCGATACAAGAGCGCGTGAACCGCCTCGGTGCGACGGCGCTTGGCGCGTGATGAACAGGCCATGTGTTCTCCTCCCCAGTGGCAAAGTGCGTTAGTTGACTTGAGAAGCGCCCGAGCAACGCACGCCGCCTCTCTGCCGGTGCGGCTCCTTGTGTGCTCCTTCCGAGGGTCTCGCAGTAGCAACAAAGCGTGAGCAGCGTTCGCGTCTGTGTACACCCGGTCTCAGATCCAGGATAGCAGATCTCGATCTTGCCATACTTGCCCAGAGTGACGTCCCACAACAGGGCGCACCAGCGTGTCGCGGTGAGCTCAGCGATGGGCACGTTCGCTACGCGTGCACAGAACCACGCGCGATCTCGTTCGTATGAAGCGCGTGCCGCTCGTAATAGACAATAGAACAACACCGCGTAGAGCGCCACTCGAAAGGCGACATAGTAAGGAGAACGAAACGCTGCAGATAGCATCGCGCGTGGCGTAAGAATGTGTGTCCTCTCCTCCCCACTGTCTTGTCATTCGCACCGTCCCTCCATGTCGCCCGCGCTAACGTCGCCGTTCCTCCCTCTCCCGAGCATGTCGCCCGTGCTAGCGTCGCTGCTTGGCTTTCTAGCGTATCTCTGTTGGCTTATTTTTCTCTCCTATGTAGCCTTCTGGATCTACACCTGTGGTCTTCGCCATGGCCACGATCACGCCACAAAAGCGTGCTACAACCCACGTCACGGCGGTTACTTTAGCTGTGAACACTCGTGGTAGACACGCGCTCGTCTCACCAATTTGCCGACAAAACCGAATTACCGACGTAGCAAGCGCTTTCCCTTCTTTCGACGCGGTAAAACACACGATCTCTTTGATGTGCTCTTCCGGCGTCTATTGCAGACTCCACTGTAAAGAAGCCTTCAAGTCGCTTCACTTCTTTCCTCTTCCATACTCCGTGACGACTCGGGGGGCTGTATTCCACAAGAACGACGACGTAGTACGGCATGTAACAAGCAATCAAACAAAGAAAAGAGCGAGAACAACACAGCTTCTACATTTACACTCACGCCTTTGCTCCTATCGCCGGGAACATGGCCGCGTTCGTGTCGGCGAACGCCTCGCCTAGCGCCACGTCGGCCACTAGCGCCGCGGCCATCTCGTACATGTTGGATGGCTCTCCGGGAAAGCGTCTCGGCAGCCTCGAGAGGATGTCAGCTCGCAGTTGCTGGTGTGCCACGAGAAGCGCCGCGCCCACTGCATTGGCGGGCGCCGCCGCTTGTACGTTACCGAGAAACATCTGCTGTTGTGGCGTCATCAGCGCTTGCATGGCGGCTATGACGCCCGCGTCGACGAGCCACGCGCGCTGATCTTGTAGCTCGCCTAGCCAGTCGTCAAACTGCTCCTCCACGGGTTTCACGCTCTCCGCGGGGCGCGTGTCGGCCAACTTGGCGCGTCTGTTGTGCGCCAAGCCAGAGCGCGTGTCGGCTGAAGAAGAAGATGCGGTGCGGAACGTTAGTTTCTTGCGTGTGTTCATCGTTGTGGCGGATCGAAACACGTGAGGGGGTCAATAAGGTTTTTTTTCGCGCCCCGCCGCCGTATTTGACTTGAGCGCGCGCGCCCCGTGCGAATGCCACCCGCACACCGCGCGGCCACTGCCGCCGAGCGTAAGCTCCTCAAGCAGTACCTCGGTCTCGATGCTAGCGCCGATCTTCTCCTTTATGCGAGAGAACATCCCGTGGAGTTTGCCGGTGCTTGGAACGCCGTTCTGACGGGCACATTTACCGGCACAAAGAAACAAAAGAAGAAGGCGGCGGCGGCAAAGGTCGTCAAGAAGGTCAAAAAGGCTGCCGTACCGAAAAAGCCGAAAAAGGCGGCGGCCAAGAAGAAGGCGGAGGCCGCGCTAGCCGAAATGACACAAGCAGCGTATGACGATGTTACAAGGCATCGCAAAGCACACCAAGAGTTCATCCGTCGCTTAGACGAACTGGAAGCCAAGGGAGTGTCCACTGACGTGGAGATGCTAAACAAGGAGATCAAGGCGAAGAAGCCAAAGAAGCCAAAGCCACCGGCCAAGAAGAAGAAGGCCGCCGCCAAGAGAAAGAAGTCCGCCGAAGGCCTCGAGATCTTGAGCACACGGCCTCTCCGACCGAGTGCCGCCGCCAAGGAGAAGCCACACTACGTCACCAAGGCCTCTGATCCTAGCGCCGAGATGCTCGCCGAGCACGCCGAGTACATGCGCCGCTACGCCGACGTCATCGACAAGCGCTCACTGCGCTTCAAGAGCAACAATGGCTCCATCACTCGTGAGGATTGGGAGCGCTGGTTTGTGCGCCACCCGTCCGCCAAGACCGTCTCTCGTGTGGCGCCCTCTCGAGGCTGGCCCACGTACCGAGAGGTAGGTGGCGCCAAGCTCGACTCGCCCGCGACAGGAAAGAAGTTTCGTCACCCCAAGACCGGCAAGGACGTGACGCAAGCAAAGTACAAGGAGGCGATGGCTAAGAAGCCTGCCGCGCGCAAAGCTAAGAAACCAAAGGCGGCAGCCAAGAAGAAGAAGGCGGCGGCCTCAAAAAAGGCCAAGAAGCCCGTCGCTCCTAAAGCCGAGGCTCGCGAGTACGAGAACGAAGACACTGGCGAGATGGAAACGCTCAGTGAGCGCCTCAAGCGCATCGAAAAGAAGCACGCCGAGTGGGTGAAAGCTAACGACACCACGCCGGAAAAGAAGGCACCCTCCGGCGGAGAGCATCCTCATCGTGTCGTGGAGAAGAAGCGAGCCAAGGCGGCGGCTGCCAAGAAGGCGGCTGCGGAAGCCAAGACAAGCAAGCCCGTCACGTCGATAGACGATATTCTCGACAGAGGAGTTCCCAAGCCCGACTTTGGAGACATTGCCGTTGGCATTGCCGACAAGCTCGAGGAACGAAAGAACAAGCGCAAGCAAAGATCAAATCTATTCAACGCAGTGAAAGCGCGCATGGTTGCAGAGGTGCTCAAACCGGCAGAGGAAGAGTGTCAAAAGGCGCGTCTAGATGCGGCGATCAGGCTCGGCATGGACGTATCCACCGAAGAGCATCGTGCACGGGCGCTAGAGTTTGTACAGCACCAGCTCGATCCGTTCATTCGGCGTGCAAATGAGGACAAGCAAGGCATCGAAGCGGTGACGTTTCACAAGATCATGGAAGACACGCGTCAAATGCTGCAGGACAAATACGGCCCCGAGAGCGTGAAGCGGGATTTCGTCGAGAAGATTGCCTCAAACAAGTGGAAGACCGCGGTGTTAGCCTTTATTCGCTGACACGGCGACTCGTGTGCTCCACATAGGCACTTTGTGTACGCTGTCTGGCTATATCGCCAGCGATAGAATGTATCTCCTCCTCGTCGATATTGTCTTCGGCGAGCTCATTCAATAACGCTTGCTTCACGGCAGCGTGTTGTCTGGCGAGCTCGCGTGCGTACACTCCTTGTGTGTCTCTCTCGAGTGCGTCAAAGTCGTGCTCGCCTGCTCTTCTTGTGATCTGTGCCTCTTGTCGTGCCCTTCTAGCCACCTCGTGAAGCTCGCGTAGTCGTGTGTCCTTCTTGATGGACTCCTTTCCGTATCTCTCCTCGGCTATCGTCTCTGCCACGCCAATCAACGCCGCGTGTCTCGCGAGATCGGCTAGCTCGTTCCTCTCGACTTGCTCTCCGTAGGAGCTCCTCAGTTGGTTGTAGAGCTTCACATACGTATCTCGAATGGCGTCCTGCACGCCCGGTGTGAACGCCGCGATCGTGCTCCATCCGCCATCTCGATGGCCGATGCCCTCCGTGTAGAATGCGCGTATAATGTGTTCACGTTGCATAATATTAGCGCGTAGAGTAGCTAACGCGTCGTCGCTAGGTGGCGGAGGCATGGCTAGAAGCAGCCGCGCACCACCCCGTCGCACAAGACGCTCACTAAGACGTGTCCAAGTCGCTCGCTCTTTTTTATACACTCTTTGTTATCGGCGGTACATATCCATAGTTCCACACGAGCTCCTCATAGCCGTTCACGTCTCTCGTGACGTATGCGCGTACACTCCCATCCTTGAGCTCTACGCAGCGCACGTTTGGCTTTAGCTGCTCGATGCCCGTGACGCCATCGGCGTGATTCATGTAGCCAAGTAGTGAGCCTCGAGAGTCTATATAACGAGTGCCTTGCTTGATAGATACTAGATAGGTACGATCGACGTTGCTATGCTCGTCAAACACTTGACGGCGCGTGTAGCTCTCGCCATGAAACTCGCCGATGCAGGTGCCTCGTCGAAGTGTGTGTCGCGCAAAGAGTCCCTGGCCGTGGATGGGAGACGGCGCCACGATAGTCAGTCGTTCGGTGGGTACGTCCGGGTAGCTGCACATGTTGTGGCGAGGCAGGCAGAAGATGGCGGCCTGGTAAAGGAACGTGTCTCTAGCACCCCACCACATTGTCTCATTCCATGGACGCGCCGCTCCGCTCACGGCCACCAGAGCCTCCCTCGTCCACAGCAACTCCCAAGGGAAAGCGTCTTCGAGGCAAAGCTCGCGCATGGAAAGCCGAGATCGAGCACCACGGAATCTACAAGATCTTGGGCCACACGTTTCACGCCAACACCTCGAAGCCCTTCTGTGTCGTTACGCTCGTCCCGTACGGTGACAAGGCCAACAAGGACGGCGAGTTTACGCACCTATGGCACGCGCGCCTCTCGGATGAGGCCGCCCACGATCTCGGCTATCGTCCTGAGCTAGGCACCGCCGAGTTGAAGGGCTACGACAACTGTGTGCAACTCTTTGATAGCGAGGAGCTCGTCAGTGAGGCTACCAAGAAGGTGGTCTACGTCGTGTTGAAGGCCAAGCGACTCGATCCTCATAAGGATCCACTGCCAGACGGAGTCGTGCCCGAGGAGGAAGAGTATGAGCAGATAGACTTTACGCCCACGCCGCCGACTTCAAACGCAGTGACTACTACAAAGCCCGCTCCTGTCGTTGAGAAGCAACAACAACAACCGCCGATACCCCAGCCCGTCGCCGTCAGCCCACCGCCGAAGGACTACTATCTGTCCTTTGAGAAACTGAACCCGTATCTCTCGATGAACGTCAAGCCACTTCTCGGTCGCGCCGTGCACGTCGGAAAGCTCCTCGACAATGGCGGCAAGGTGAAGAGTTTCTCGTTCTCGCTTCGCTGTCAAAAGCAAGAGGTTAGGGTGTGTCTCTTTGGCGAGCCTGCGGTGCTCGTCTCGGAGCAAGTCAAGAACGGCCTCCTCGTAGAGTTGCACAACTGGACGCTCGTCGCGGACAATCCTCGCTTTCGTCTGCCTACATGCACGATCAAGTTTGAGCTCCGCTTTGGGCCCAAGACCGTCTGTAAGGTGTTGAAGAAGCCGCTCGCCGAGCAAGTGGCGTTCGTTGGAAGCGAGTCGGACGACTGTGCCTTTGTGAGTCTATCGGAGCTCGCCGCCAAGGCCACGTCAGCGGCGACCACTCCTCTTCTGAATCCTCCTCTATTCGACGTTGCTCTTCTCGTTGTGTCCGTATCGGACGTACGTGAAGTGACCACCAAGATTGAGCAGAAGAAGACCAAGCTTCGTGAGTTGACTCTAGTGGATGACACTGGCACTGCTATAGATATGGTTCTCTGGGGTGATCGTGCCATGGGCGTGGCTTCCGATGGCGGAGCGCTTCAACTCCAACCCGGCGCCATCCTCGTCATCAAGGCGGCCACCGCGTTCCGAAAGGACGGCCTCACGCTGGCGCTCACGCGCAGCTCGGTGCTGTCCACCGATCTTCCCTCGCCATGCTCTCGCGACCAGGAGGAGCTCTTTGGTCGCCTCCTCGACTGGTGGCAGCGCCACTCGTCTCATTGGAGCTCGGCGATCAACACGCGTCTCACGGTGAAGCCCGAGGAGGCGCCCGCTTCGATGGCCACGCTAGAGGATCAAAAGAACGCCGCCGAAGATGCGCGCGTGTGGTGCGCGTTTGTGTGCGTCACCGCCATCAAGTGCGAGAAACTAGAGGATTGGACTCGACTGCGGTGTCTATCTTGTGGCAAGAACACGCTCGTGAAGCTCGGAGGCGCCTCTTACGTCTGTGACGCCATCGGCTGTGCAAAATCTGGCCAGAGCGTCTCTCAAGCGGCCACTGACCTGTGTCTTCGTCTCACCGTAGCGGACGCCACCACGAGCATGTACGTCACGCTCTGGAAAGCAGAGCACTGCAAGAAGCTCCTCGCCTCGGATCTTCCTCTAGAGGATGGCACCTCCGCTTCGGTCTTCTCCGAAAAGGTCGCCGCCCTCTCGGTCGAAGATCGAGCTCGTCTCTTTCACTCTGCTCTTGGAAAACACTATTACCTCAAGACTCGCGTCAAACGAGTTCCCGCCACGCAAGGCAACTTGCGTGAACGTGTCGACGTCTCTGTGCTCGATCTCGAGCCCATAGCGTACTCTTCCGCTTGTGAGTATCTCGCCGCCGAGATGGACAAGTATCGCGCTCGAGTTAGAAAAGTGTAGAAAAAGGGGGACTATGAATTTTCAACTTCATTTTCCGCGGCTGCCCGCAAACCTGGCGCGCACGGTCCTGTGTCATCTTTTAGCATGTCTCTTCCTGCACGCCTTGGTGGTTTCTTTTGTGTGCTACTCCTGCCCCTATTATATCTCCTCGTTTCGCTTCCTCGTGGAGAAGCTCTCGACGTCTATCGGACGTCTCCCAATGTCAGCATTACGCCGCCGTTTGGCAACTCTGTTTTGATCCTCTACGACGCCAACATCACGTTCGACATGTCGTCGCAAAACTTTCAATTCCAGGCGCTCGTCGCGTTCGGCAAAGACGACATCTCCGCCAAGCTCTTGCCGATCGTTACGCTCAGTGGCGGCGTCTCTTTTACCGTTGGTCAGCAGATGTTATTTACCATCTCAAACGACTCTCTCGCGGCGTGTAATGACCAGAACGGCGCGCCGCCCATGTGTCCCTTCCTCCCGCAACAGATCACCGCTCAGCCATGGACGTTTGGCTATCGCGTCGTGGGCGGAAATACCGTGTGGTTCACGCTTGCTCAATTCCTCGGCGCTCAAGTGGTGCCCTACTTTGTCTGTCAAGGTGTATGCTCGGATATCAGCCTACAGGTACCAACAGTGCATCTGCCTCAGAATGCCTCGTTTAACGTACGTGTAGATCGCCACATAGTAGCCAAAACCACCACTTATGGTAAAAATACAGACGCTCAACGTGACTACGCTTCTTCTCAACGGACAGCCGCTTAGTATATCCTCTAACGTAACCCTCACGGCAACACCAGGACAAATCGATCTAGTCTACACAAACTCCACCAACCTTGTAGTGGGTCTCGCAGCTTATGGAACGCCTTCGACGTGCGCTTGGGCCAACACGGTCACCGACCAATTTGGTCGTTCGACGTGTACGTCAAACACGCCTCCGGTAGCCTCTTTGGGTGTTGTTTCGCCGCTCTATATAGCCGGAGGAACTACGCAAAATCCGATTCTAGGCCTTTTGCGTAACGTTACCGTTAATGGCACCAACGGATATTTCTCTGGAGACTTGTATGTGACCGGAAATATTTACACTGGAGTGGATGACGCGTCTCCTCGTTCCACCAGAAAATGGACCACCATCGGTGTGCTGCTATTGGCTATTGCATTCGTCGTTTTATATGTGGGTGGATGCAAAGTGCTACCCACAAAGATGAAGGAACTCGCCAAAGTGAGCGTAGGAGCGGCTAGTGCCACCGGCAACGGCATCTTTAAGGGAGCACTCGCAGTGGGATCTGCGAGCATCGGTGACGACGGAAACATTGCGTGGAGCGGAGCGTTATCTGGAAGAGCCGACGCCGCTGGCATAAGTCCCGCCAACAACGACGTTGCACGCACAATTCAGACAAAGTTTGGCGAGTCGATTAGCGTTAAAGACTTTGGCGCGGTTGGAGATGGTGTCGTAGACGATACGAATGCCATTCAAAGTGCGCTCTCCTCGGGCATACAAAATTTATACTTTCCTGCGGGCACGTACATGGTGAGTGCTTTGAGTTGCTCTACGGCTGGCGTCCGGCTTAGAGGCGACGGACGGGCAAGCGTCCTACAGCGCATTGCTGGCACTCCGCCCAACGTCGCAAACATTATCTCCATGACGGCGTCGCTAGTGAATCCCATCATCAGCGACATGTGCTTTGTGAACATCAACAACGCCGCCGGCGGCTCGTCTCTTTCTACGGACAACTGCATCTACTTTGCCCCCGGTGTGAGCGATGGCGTGGTAGAGAGGTGCTTCTTTAACACTGGCTTTGGTTCTGCCGTCTTCATCGACAGCGGCGTGCGATGTCGTGTCGATTCAAACCTCGTGTACGCCATGGGCGACAGCGTCACGGCGCCGACCTATGGAGTGGCCAGGGGCGCGTTTGTTCTCTGGGACAGCTGCTCGTACTCGAACGTGTCCGGCAACATCATTAACGAGGCCAAGGTCGGCGTGATGTTTCACGCCTACACCAGTGGAGCGATACAGATTCACAACACCGCCTCAAATAACATCATCCGTAATTGCTGTATTTACGGGATCTCCATCTACGACAACAACATCAACAACGGAGGCCCGGGATACATCCGCCACTTTGTCGTCGACGGCAACAACATTGACACTATTTACGGAAACATCCGCAACGGTTTCAACAACCTGTTCAACTACGGAGCCGGCATCTACCTTCAAGGCGCCCAAGAGACTTCGGTCGCCGGAAACACTGTGTCCGACACGAACATCGCAACAGAGCACGGCTTGCTTGTGCCGTCGGCCATAGCGTCAGTCAACTGCACCGGCTTCGCTATAACAGGCAACAAGATACTGAATCCCTACTGGTACGGCATCGGGGTCACCGACTATTTGCGGTTCAACACTACTGGCTGTGGCACCATCAGCGGAAATAGCATCGAATGCAACAGCTCCACGCAGTTTGGCATCACCGTTTTTGCAAGCATCGACGTCAGCGTCACCTCAAACTACATCAAAAACTTCACTCAATACGGCATTCGAGTGTGGGGAAGCGCCGTCAGCAACGAGCGCGTCTCTGTGTGCACCAACACTCTTTATGCGCCCACAAGCGCTTCTCGTGTCACTGGAATTCAAATCGACCGGCTCACAGACGGGCTTGTTGCGGGCAACATGCTCGTCGCTGAGGACCGCGCTAACGGCACAGCCATCGACATTGGCCAAACAACGTGCACGCGCGTATCGGTGCTCGCCAATCAAGTGAGGCTGTTTGCAGCGGGCATCAACGTGCGCAGCACCGCTGTCGACACTGTCGTCCAAGGCAACAACGTTTCCTCAAATCCAGCGCCATACACCTTCTCCGAAACCGGCTGGAGCGCAGCAACACAAACCAACAGCGGTACCGCATTTGGCGGCACGGAACTCTACGGTGGCGCGTGGGCCCCGGTCAGCGTCCGCGCGGTGAACGGTAGCAACCAACTCGACATTCGCGGCGCTACGCTTGTTCGCATGACTGGGTCGCCGACCATCGTGCGCTTGATTATGGGTCTCCCGGGCCAAATTTTGACGATCTACAATGGAGGCACAGGCAGCATCACGATCAATCACGTCGCTGGCGTTCTGCTCTTGGCCGGATCCACCAACATGACGCTTACCGCTGGAAGTAGCATCTCGTTTATCTGCCTCGCCACCGTTTTGGCTGGCGTGAACGGGCCGTGCAAAGAGATATCCCGTTCGATTGCATAAATCATCGTCATTACATCACGAGAAACGCGCGCCCTCCAGTGCATAGCGCAGCGCCGTAGCGTCCTCGTCTTCAAAGCCACGCGCGCTTATAAGGCGCCAATATAAGGGTGTTAGAAGTCTCGTGCCTAGGCCAAGACCGAGTCTAAAGCACCCCACTAGCATTATGATGCAGCGTTCTATTTACGTCTTCTATAAAAGTACAACGTCTTGCCCTCCTGAGAGCCGCACAGATGTATACTTAGCTGTCCGCACCTCTCGAAAGCCTCTGAGAGACGCGCGTGATCTAGCTCATCATAAACTAGCATCACCGAAGGCTCCTTATCAGTGTAGATCGTCGAGAGGCTCCTCTTTGGCACGATGCGATGTGCGCACATCTTCAAGAGGTCTCGCTCGGTGCACGCAAACACGCTCCACTGCTCCGAGTCTTCAAAGAGTAGATGCCTGCCGAGCATCGTGCACGTCAGTGGTCCCCAGTCGAATCAGAACGCCAAGATCCACGTGCAGTGGTGTGGCTGCGGGCCAATGTCTCGCTCGAGGCAAAACTCGCGCACGTCGCCCTCGTCAAAGTTGATGCGCGCCTGGCGTTTGTCAAAGAGAAGCCCGTGAACTTGCTCCTCCTGATCGAAACGTCGATGTTGTTCGAAGGCCGTCTGGATGTTTCGCTTTGCCCACGAGATCTCGCGCGCGTTGATATCCCAGCCGTAGGTGTACTTTACTCCCGCGGCAGCCGCAGCGGCGCACACGAGTCCTCTTCCGCAGCCTAGATCGACAAACACGGTGTTGCCTTGGAGCGCTTCAGGGGGCCATATCGATAGCTCTGCAAACGTCTTCATGAGCGCCAGCGCAGAAGAGCGCGTCATCCGACACACCGAAGGGCCCGGCTCGCTTACGCCGAGATTCTGATCGGGCTTGTTGGCGTGTCGGTAGATGTCTCCTAGCCAAGCGTAGTGTGAGCCATAGATGGGGGCGGGCGCGTCCATTGTGTGTGGCGGCGCACACACGCACGCAACGTGTATATATGGCCCGTGTACGACTCGTTCTGTGACCCTGTCTTAAGCACCCCACTAACGCGTGCCTCTGCTCGTGTGTGGTGCATGTGGTGCTCCGAAGAGGTGCTAGCGTCAGACTCGTCTAGTGAAAACTACGACGATGAAGAAACTAGGCCATCGTGGATCTTTCTTGGCGCCGCGACAGAGATCATCTGTCCCGCGTCGCCCATGTTGCCGCTCTTTGATGGTATCGTGGAACTAGCCGTAGCGAGCGCTCCAGAAGATTGCAATTCGTCTTCTGCTTCAAAGGAGGAAGAGAAGAAGAACGGCGATCATCAACAAGCTCCCTCTCATCTTACGTCACCGCTGCCAAAGTCGCGCAGGCCTCGTCAACGCCGTGAGATTACTCGTTGGAGCGAAGAAGAAGATGGTCTCCTTCGTGCGGCCGTGGCGCACTATGGCGAGCGCCGATGGAGTAGCATCTCGGGCATGGTCGGCTCGCGCAGCTCCAAACAGTGTCGAGAGCGCTGGATCAGCATTCTCTCTCCTTCTCTTGTGCATCGAGGTCTCTACTGGTCTCGACAAGACGACGCGCGCCTTCTAAGGCTTGCACGTGCCACTCGCCAAGGCGATCGGCGTCGCTGGGTGGCTATGCTCGAGCACTTTCCCGGAAGAAGCGCCAACGAAGTTAAGAACCGCTGGAACACGATACGCAAACAAACAAGACGTGTTGTTATGAGCGAGGATGAAGAAAGTGGTTAAGAGGGTAGTGAAGGAAGGTTTTACTTTTCATTCTCTAGTAGGGCTTTGTAAAGCCGAGCTCTTCTAGCGACGAGCTGGAATTCTTCATCGCCTTTGCCTCTTCCGAAGGTGGACAGCAAGAAGACACGAATATCACGTGTATGCCGCTCTTGGTGGCGTGGATCTTGGAGTAGGGCCGAGACGCTTGAAGGGGCGCGTCCATGGGTGGGAGTTTGTTCTTTGTGCTCTCGGGGGTGCTCATCGCGCAGAGTGTGTCGTGCGTGAGGCGAGCTAAGCGCTATTAAAAGGGCTTCTCTTAAGCACCCCACTAGGTGGCGGGCCTGTTCTCTGACCGAGCCTGTGTATGGGGGTGCGTCGACCTACTCGTTGTGTCTTTTCTGCACCCCAGGCGTGCGCTATCGGCGAGCGTGCCGCCTCGTTATGGCGGATGAAGAGGCTTCCCGTCCTCCTTTATCGCCGCCTCGTTATCTACCTCAGAAGCCACCGCCTCTACCCCAGCGCGCCAAGAAGAAGGCCGCCGCCAAGAATGGCGCGTCTAGCTCGCAGGCGAACCTCCTTCAGATGCTCGCTAGAATGCCTGCCGCTAGCGTGATCTCTGGCGGACAAGCGGTGCTGCGTGCAGATGAAGATCGTCGTCGTCTAGCCGCCCAGCAGAACGCCAGCGTACTAGAACAACTCGAACGCGCCCAAAAGCCTGCCGCTCGAGAAGCGCAACGAGAGCGCGTAGAGCATGCGGCTGCCGATGCGCTTCGCGACGAGCGCGACGCTCGAGAGTCGGATCGCGATCGGCGCGACTCTCGCGTCTCGGATGCTCGTGCGCTCGCTCAACGCGGCGTGCTACCCGTGCTACGCACACTTCCCGTCATGGGCTACAATCCTCATCTGAGCGACACGCCACCGCTAGCGCTCGCCCATTGGGCCGACGATCGTGCCATGGTATTCAACGCCAGCGCCTCCGCGTGGCTCTTTCCCGACGTCGCCGATGCCGAGTTTTACTACAAAGACGAGGATCTCACGCGCGAGGCGAATCGGCTGCGTGCGTTTCGCTCCTACAGTCTGCCGGCCAAGGAGCGCTACTACCGCGAGCTGTACATCTTCAAGCACCTGCGCTTTGTTCGCATGCCCGAGCTACGCTGGTCGGGCAACTACGGTTGGCTATACAAGTTTATGACACACGAGCCCTCCTCGGAATATCGTCGTCAAGAGATGGCCGAGATGGAGGTGCGCTGCGCCGAGGCGCGCATCGCTCGTCGCACCAAGAAGGACAACACCGTCGTGCTAGCTCAGCCAAAGAGCAAGTTCTACAGCTCCAACGTCAAGAGTCTCGAGGGCACGTTCTACTCGCATCTAGAGCAGATGAACCAACAAGGCGGCTGTGACATGATGCTTCTGACTATCATCCCTCGACCGGGCGTGAAGGATGCCAGTCTCGCCGCCGCTTGGCTCGAGGTTCCTCGAGAGATGGAGATCATCTACAACACGCTCAAAAACTGGGCCGGTCTAGTGCGCTTTATCATGTGTGTCGATGTACACCCGGGCTCGCGATCGCAGCGAAGCAAGGTGAAACCTGCGCCAGGAGAACTAGGAGGAGGTCCAGCGCCAGCGCCACGTGATGACATGCAAGGCGTTGTAACTGCAGGAGCGGCTTCAAGAGCTGGCGAGGAGCACGACATTGACGGCGACGTGCCGCTAGTGCCTACCACCGATGGGCGCGTCTCGCATCGCTTCTCTGCCCCGCCTACCGTGGGCGTCTCTGCGAATCCCGCCACGCGTGGTCCACGCAAGAAGCCCTCTGCAGCCAAGAAGAAGCAACGTGCCCTGGAGAAGCAACGACGCGATGCTCGAGACGAACGCGAGGCTACCGAAGGTCAAGCCGGTCGAGATGACGAGCCGTCTGCTGAGATAGACGAGCGTGAGGAGCGGGCTCGTCTAGCTCGTCAAGGAGGCCTAGTCGTGGATCGTCCTCCTCCTCTGCCTCGGCAAGCGATACCAGCGGCGGTTACACAACGTCAAGAAGCCTATCGAGAGAATCCCGATTGGATGTTTGCGGGCGGAGAAGCGGAAGAAGAGCGCTCCGAGGAGCGTGTACAACATCGTCGCCTGCGACGCCTCTCGGCCGTGTCCCAGACGGACGGTGCTGGAGATAGCGACGAAGAAGAAGAGCGGCCACTGGCTGTCAAGTGGAGCGATGCTAGCCACGTCAGGAGCGTCGCCGGCGTACATGTCGACGGCCATGGCACGTCTATTAGTCGACACGGCAAGGGTGGCGCCAAGCCAGGCGCAAGCGTCATTGAGGGCGACGACGAAGAAGGCGGAGAAGAAGATGAGCCCGAAGGAGGCGAGGACCTGGGCGCCGACATGGACGAAGAACGTAGTGTGGACGAGCCTGGCGAAGAACTCGAAGTACAGGACCTCTTTGACGAGGACCCGGTGGAGGACGCCGTCGACGCCCTGCCCGCTGCCACGGTGGCCGCCATGTTGCAAGACTATGAGGCGGCCCTGGAGCGCTTCAATGCGCTCGCCTATCTCTACCCCGAGTCGGAAGCCACCAACGAGGCCCAAGCGGAGCTCGCCATACGTCTAGCGGTCTTGGAGCGGAATAGGATAGCCATACCTCGACAAGTAGAGCGAAGCGTGGCAGGCGAACAACAACAAGATGCTGGACAAGATCCCGCCGCCGACACTCAAGCCTATCGTGACGCCGTCAAGCGTGACAAGCTCGCCGACGCCGACCAACGCAAGCTCCTCCACTTTCATCCGCACTATCACGTCTCGGTGACGTTCACGAAAGCCTCTGGCCAGGCGTCGGCCGACCTCGGTCTCCTCAAGGCGCAGCTCACCTCGGCAGGCCTCAAGGACGTGAACATCAAGCGTTCGCACGCTGCCAACGCGGGAAACTGGGCGCGCATCGAGCGCTACCCGCTCGTGACGGCCAACGACCCGCTAGTGCATCGCTTCCTCGCCGCTGTCGGTCATGAGCGCGTCGAAACTCTCGAGAGTGGCACACTGCGCGACTTTCGTATGCGCAGCGCCATCGAGTACACCGACAAGAGCATCCTAAGCCACATCCCGGGCTTCTACAAGCGTCTCGAGAGCTACTATCACTGTCTACGTATCAACTCTATCAACAGTAACGGCGACCAAGAGATTCCCTCTCTGTCCGCCTACTTTGATCTCGCTCAACATCACGACATGCGCGCCGCTCCGGCGCTCACGCAAGCGATGCACGACTCGACGCTCTACGTGCTCCGTCTCGCCGACTTTATGCAACGAGAGAAGCTCCGCATCGCTCGTGTCGGAAAGGGCCCCAAGGACTTTGTCGTCTACGGTCCGGTGGAGTTTCGCGATCCCAATAGGCCTCGTCTGATGCTCAAGATAGACACGGCCCACGAGCTACTCTGTAAGACGCTCGAGGACTTTCAAGGCTACGTGCAGAACCGCGGTCTCGACTGGCTCGACCAGAACTTTGCTCGCAAGGGTCAAGTGATATGGAACAACTTTGCGCCGCTCGTCTCGGGCGCGTGTCGCAAGACGGGCGAGGAGATTGACGCCATCGGAGAGCCCGAGCTAGATGAGGATGGCGAAGAGCTACCGACAAAGACCACGCTACCGGTGCTACGTCGCAATCGCCGCTGGCTAGCGTTTGGCGAGGGGTGGATGTACCTCTGTGACGACCCTCACAACCCCGACACGCCCAACGCGCGCCTCCGACTAGCGTATCTACGCAAGTACAGCTGTCTCTCGCCGCACACGTCCAATTGTCTCTCGTGCAAGTTCTACGTCAACCTTCCGGTGTGGTTCCCGCTTCCTCGTCTCTACGACCGACCAGCTAGTGCCGAAGGCGACCTCTACGTCAAGGAGAATCACTCGTGGCCATCGCCGTTTCTCTACTTGCACGGCACCTACTATGACCATATGCTCTCTCCGTTCGCTGAGGGAGGAGGCGTTGCTTCTGGAGATACTCGCGACATGAAGCTCTGCAAGCAATCCGACCTAGTCGAACGTCGTCTCGATGGCGCTAGTTGCTACTTTGTCAGCAAGACCTGGGGCAAGATGCACGCGCTAGATAATCCCGACACTGTCGAGGGCGATCGTCGATGGCGTGGCCCAGTGAATTGGCTCAAGCCACTCGAGCGCTACTGGCTGCCTCCCTGTGAGCACGACTGGCAACCGATTGGCGTGTCCAAGCCCGGTTGGTACGTCTGCAAGCGTGTTCTAAAGAAGGAACGTCGCGACGGCGACTCGGACGCCACCTACGAGGAGGAGTGTGGTGACGAGATGCAAGGAAGGTGGGACGAGCGCGCGCAGCGGCACAACCGACCCGCCGAGACGCGCCGCAAGAGCTGGGGCCTACACGGCACGCTCGAGACGCTCGACATGCGCAGGCAGGCCTATCAGCGCTTTGTGAATGCCGACCGTGTGCTCGTCGTGTGGGGCGAGACGCGCACTGGCAAGACCGCCTTCATCGCCGACCTCGGTCCCGACTCGGGCTGCTTCCGACCCGAGGACATCTTCATGCCCGGAAAGGGCGACGCCGACCGCATGGGCATGCTCAAGCCTAGCACTGCGATCTGCTGGCTGAACGAGTACAAGGAAAACATGCTCAAGGCGGAGGAGTTCAAGGCGCTCGCCGAGGGCGCCATGCAAGCCTCGCGTGGCATGCACCGCGCCTCTGGCCTCGTGGCGGCCAAGTGTCCCAAGTTTGTCTCCATCAACGGCATCAACGTCAAAGTGAAGGAGCTCCTCCGCGATCCGGTCACCAAGCAGCCGATGAAAGACGACAAGGGCGTCGAGATCATGGTGGAGCGAGAAAAGATGCGCCCACCGTTCGGTAAGAACTACGACAAGGACGGCGCCATTAGGTCGCGTCTCTACATGGCCGAGATGTCCATTCGGCCTGTTCGGATCGACCAGGAGCTCAACGATCGCATCAAGCGCGAATGGGTCGACATACTCGTCTACCTCATGACGTTGCGCTATGTGCCGCTTCGGAAGCGCGCCGCGTGGCGTAGGCAGACAAACTACGTCGTCGATAGAGGAGACCGAGCGAGGGATATGATGATAGATGCAGAGGGGAGCATGGAGGCAGTGGTAGCTCTCCCTACTCCTGCTCCTGCTGCTGCTCCTGCCCCTGCTGCTCCTGCTCCTGCTCCTGCTCCTGCTCCTGCTCCTGCTCCTGCTCCTGCTCCTGCTCCTGCTCCACCTCAAAACATGCTCTCGAGAATCTTACAGAGCATGCAAAACAATGCACAAGACGCCGAGCAGCAAGAAGTGGACCGTGCCACTGCGATCTTTAGTCGCGCTCCTCCTAATCCCACGTCAACGCCTCTGAAGCCCAGCGCGACGCATCCGCAACCTGTGCCCCGTCGTCGCCGCGAAGAGCAAGAGGAGGAGCCGCCTGTGTCGCTGCTTGGTGGAGAGGATGCCATGATGGCGGCGCCGCCGTCGTCCTCGTCGCGTAAACGTCTGCGCCGAACAAACTCTGGCTCGCAAGCGGCGGATGAGCTTGAAGAAGCTGTGACGCTACAGCCACCTGCGGAGGGGGATGAAGCGGACGAGCTTGTGTCGCTCGCGGGAGACTACTCGCTCCTTGGTGGCGAGGGAAGTCTGTGATCTTTGTCACCGCTCGATAGAGGTCCTGCAGCGCTTGCAGCTCTGCCAATAAAGCAGCAATAGCAAACACGCGGTCGCCCTTTTCTAGTAGCTCTGCGTTGAACGGATTCGCCGTTAGCGCCGCCAGCTGTACGGCCGATCCGTCGCCGTGTCGCTCCTGTGCCTCGCGTAGACACGCCCTCCAATGCACGGGCCTGGCGCGCTCCAAATGACGTTCAATGTACTCCTTGGAGATGTTTCGCTCGCCATTCTCAATGTTAATTAGCAAGAGATCGCGTCGATCGAGCAACTCGGCGTAGACCTTGTCCATCTCTTGTGCACAAGAATGCATAGGTCGTTGCTGGTGCTCTGGTGTAGTGTTCTCCAAGTAGAGTCCGCGGCGTTTGGAGGTGCTCATCGAGGAGTGGCTGTGGCGAGGGAGTTATTTTGGACTTTGCTGCGCGCGCTTAACATGGCGAGCGACAGGTCGCGTCCGTCTCACCTATGCGTGCCTGTGCGAGTCGCGCACTCTCGACACGGCCTGTGGCTCTGGGGCGAAATAGACACTGGCGCCAACGTTGCCCTACTATCGATGGGCGATCTTCGCCTGCTCTTTCCCGATCGACCACAGCTAAGATATGAAACGCTCCCCGAGGGCCTGCCTGAAGAACAACTCGCCAAAACGCCCGTCAAGAAGGTCTTGAGTCATCACGGCCATTTCAACACTCGCCTCGTGCGGCTCTATTATTACTTTGGCGTCAAGCAGCCGCCCCTAGAGATCGACACGCTCATCTCTGATGACGAAGAACCGCATGGCCGGGTACTCGTTGGCTATAACATACTCAAACAACTTGGCCTCGTCATCGACGTGGCCGGAGAGCGCATCACGACAGCGAACGGCGAGGAGCTCTTGGAAGCGGCGCTGCCAAAGGTGCCTGCGCGACCCGTGACGAGCGCCGAGATTGCAAACGCCGTCAAGAACGACTCGGCCACATCGCCACAAGAGTTTCGCGTGTGGATGTCGGTCGATCTGTTTGGCACCGCCGAGGTGATCACGTGGCCCGTTCTGCTCGACACTGGCGCAAGCATCGGCTCGAACATCTCCTGGATGCTTCTCTCGCGTCTCTTCCCGAAATGTAGCTTCTCTGGCGACTATTGGAGTCTGCCGAAGGAACTACCACCGCACCGTCTAGCCACGCCGCCCACCACGGCGGTGAGCGACGCGTCGGGCAAGCCGCTGCTTGTGTACAACATCAACATCTCCACTATACTCGGCGGCATGCACGACTTTCGCGCCGTGCACGTGATGCCAAAGCGCAAGGCAGCGCTCGCCGAGTTTGTCATGGGCATCGATCAGATCAAGCACTTTGGCATGCGCATCGACCTAGCTAGGAACGTGGTGCTCCTCAAGAACGGCAAGGAGATGCCGCTCCTCGAGCGCGACAAGATGCCCGTCGAGGTGATACAACGCCGTGCGCTAAAGCTCCAAGAGGCGGTCACTGACAAGCGCCTGAGAGAGGAGGCCGCCGCCGCCGCCGCCGCTGACGTGGAGATGGCCAAGACTGCTGAAAAGCGCGCCGCGCCTCACGAGAAAGAAGGCGCGACAAAGCGCAGCAGAAGAGCAAAGGAAGGAGAAGACGTTTAATATCCTACACTGCCATACAATAGCTCCCGATCAATATTAAAAACAATGCATAGAAACGTCTCCACAGCGGGTCCGTAGAATTGAGTGTGTGGACAAAGAATGTTCCACAAGCGCGAATATTCTCTTTGAGCCTCTTCCCAGCGTTGCTCGATCTCTAGAGACGTCACTCTCGCCTCCTCGATGCACACTTCAAACTCTTTTCTCGCGTCGGCGAGATGACAATACAAGTTCGACTCGTTGTGTGTCCTCGTCCTTGCGGGTAGCCTGCCTGTCACGCCGGCGAGATCTCTTGCGAGCGTCTTTAGCTCAAAGAAATGCTTTCTGGCGTCTTCCAACCTTCCGCGATTCTTCTCTATAGCCAGATAGGCCTCTGTAAGCATCCGATCCGTGGCCCACTCTAAACAGTGAGCCGTTCTCGCCTTCACCTCTAGTGGAAGTAGATCCAGATAGCTTGTAATCTCTTCTTCGGTTTCTATGGCGCGCTCTTCCAATTTGCGCTTCGCCATGGCGATGGCGGCTGCGTAGGTAGAGTGTGTGCTATATACAAGTCAGACCCGGTCTGTGAACGTGTCTTTTGCACCCCACTAAGAAGAAGAAGTCAGTTGTGCTCTCTTGTGTGTAGCGCGTGCACGCCATGGCATCTCTGCCAGACACTCCTCTCAAGTTGAAAGCACAACCTCGCGAAGTGACTCCAGTGGAGGCACTGAAGATCGAAGACCTCTTTGACGGTCCGCTATATGAGTGGGGCTTTTGTGTTTGGACAGACGAGAACAAAGACGCGCTCTTACTCTGGGAGCAGACGACCGACTTGGAGTCCGTTCCATGCGACCTCCTCGGCGGAGTGACCTGGCACCGCCTCTGCCTAGAGTGGCGCCTAGCAGATCCCGCCTATGAACAACAGTGTGCACTCTATGTAATCGGCTGTCTCTTTGCTCCGCCCGAGCATCGTGTATTGCGCTATACCTATTAAAACCGCGTTCACTTTCCTCCCAACTTACTGGCATACAACTTTGCGTTCAGCTCATGAAAACGCGCCTCATCCTCGTCGTAAATAGCTACGACGCGATGTACGACTACCTTGGTATGATTGCTGCGCTCAAACTGCTTCAGCTTGCCGATGAGTAGTACGGCCAGCGGCTTGTCTTCGTCCTCCGCCTCCTGCTCCTCGTACATGTCCGTGTCGCTCGCTCGTCTCGCCTCTCCAGCCAGCTTGTCTAGCCACTCTATGTGCTCGTGCTTGTTCCAGTAGTCGGCGTTGACGCCCATGGCACACTTGGTCGTCTCCAGCGCGTCGATCTTGCTCTGAAAGCATAGCACGCGTGCCGGTGGCGTAGTGACGCCCTTCTCGTCGAGTAGCGAAACAACATACTCTCTATGTGGCAAGTCTGCGAGTCTGCCGGTGGTGTTCTTGTACTTTGCCTGCTCTGCGTCGAGCTTCACGTGTCGCGCGATCA
>Ga0075163_10000500_pt1 | contig 50191 bp, 47 predicted proteins | sample JI1023141ADNA_FD_71478 | JGI IMG/M metagenome (GOLD analysis project Ga0075163, IMG submission 71478) | Wastewater effluent complex algal communities from Wisconsin, to seasonally profile nutrient transformation and Carbon sequestration -... | ecosystem: Engineered > WWTP > Effluent > Algae...
GGTCTGCTGAATAACTCTTTTATAGTGAATAAAATTCCTTTATCTAAATGCAATAATCCATGCTGTATATCGTGCCAAATATAACTCATGCTTAACCTGTCGGTCGAAGCCGATTGTCCGCAATTACTACAATATTTGCCTTTTAGTACTTGTGCGCAATTTAAACAAGTTGGGTTTTTCATGAGATGTTTTTACTAAAAATAATAAGAATACTTCCTGTTTTATTCAGCGACTTCGGTTGGTGCATACATTTTTAAACCACGTTGCAAGCGATTTATAGCCTTTGCCATTCGGTTAATTTTTGTCTCTTCTTTTTTGGCCGAATAAATCCATTGTATGTAGTACTTTTTTTCGCTCTCACTTAATTTCTCGAAAAACTCAAAAGCCATAGGCTCATCGCGTAAACACATAAGCAATTCTTCAGGTACATCTAGCGGTTCCTTATCTTCATACAAAATAACATGCACTGTGTCGCCGGCTTGTTTTTTAATTTTTTTTCGAATTTCGGCGCGCACCGGCAAAAATAAATTTCCATTTCCCATAGGCATCAAATGGTATTTGCTAATTTCAAATCCATCAATCGTACCTCTTACTTTTACCCAACCAAAATGGGCCCGCTTATCGCTCGGTATTTCAGGTATTTGTGCATAGGTCCAACCGCCCTTTCCTGGATATTTTTCGAGTAAATATTTTTTGTCAACTAAGGCTTTCATAATTTATAAAACAAGCAATTTTTTACATTGGCTTGTATAGTTTGCAAGCAAAATATAGGGTTTACATGAATAATAAGCCTGAGCTTAACAGCAAATTTAGGAAACTTCGTAGAGTGTAAAAATTTTTTGCCATTCCTAACTAAAAGCAAGTAAGGTACGAATGCATCAAGCTATATTTGGGGCATTTGTGTTATATTCGCCCAATCGTTTTGAAGCGGTTAAACAATTATTTTAGCTATGTGCGGAATTACCGGAGTATATAATTTAAATGGAGAGGCTTTTTCCTTGCATCATTTAAAGTTGATGGCCGAAGCTATAGCCCATCGAGGACCTGATGGGGAAGGGTATTTTGTGGAGGAAAATATTGCTCTGGCACACAAACGATTATCTATACTCGATACTTCTGCTAGAGGTGCTCAACCCATGAGCAGTAAGGATGGTAACTGGGTTATTACTTTTAATGGGTGTATTTACAATTTCATGGAGCTCAAACAGGAGCTCATGCGCAAAGGGCACGAATTTGTTTCTACCACCGATACCGAAGTAATTAGTGAAGGTTTGGCTGCATATGGCCCCGAATTCTTTGAACGACTCAATGGAATGTTCGCCATTGCCGCTTGGAATAGAAAGGAAAAATGCCTGTATCTTAGCCGCGATCGCTTTGGTGTAAAGCCTTTGTATTATTGGTTTTCGGGAAAAACCCTTGTGTTTGCTTCCGAAATTAAAGCCATTACCAAACATCCCGATTATAAAATGGAGCTCAATAAGCAGGCGCTTAACGAGTATTTCACTTTTCAAAATTTGTTTTCGTACCGTACGCTTTTTCAAAATATTACCATGCTTCCGCCCGCCAATACTGTTCGTATTGACGCGCTTTCAAAAGATGTATTGCACCGTTCGTGGTGGGATTATGATTTCACACAGGCAGATGAAAACATGACATTTGAAGAGGCAAAGGATGAAACAGAACGATTGTTTAAACAAGCCGTTACCCGGCAAATGATAGCCGATGTTCCGGTTGGTTCTTACCTTTCGGGAGGAATGGATTCGGGCTCAATAACCGCAATAGCCAGTAAACAGGTTCAACGACTCACTACTTTTACCTGTGGTTTTGATATGAGCAGTGTTACCGGTGTTGAAGCCAATTACGACGAACGTCGCGATGCAGAATTAATGGCCAATTATTTTAAAACCGAACATTACGAACAAGTTATTAATGCTGGCGATTTAAGTTGGAGTTTGCCACGTGTAGTGTATCATTTGGAAGATTTACGCGTGGGCATGAGTTATCCCAATTACTACATCAGCCGACTGGCTAGTAAATTTGTAAAGGTATGCTTGCAAGGAACTGGAGGCGACGAATTGTATGGAGGCTATCCTTGGCGCTATTATCGTATTTTTAAATCGCTCAACCAGAAAGATTTTTTTAATCAGTACTACGATTTTTGGCAACGTTTAGTACCGGATGGTGATCGAGAACAATTGTTTACTCCTACAATTCGCAAGGAAGTTGATTTTAATGAACCGCGTGAGGTATTTGAACGGGTGTTTACCTTTAACACAAAGTTAAAATACGATACACCTGAACAGCAAATTCAAAATTCCTTGTATTTTGAAATAAAAACTTTTTTACCCGGATTGTTACTAGTGGGCGATAAGCTAAGTATGGCCAATGGTTTAGAAGAGCGATTCCCTTTTTTGGATAACGACTTGGTAAATTTTGCGCAAAAAATTCCGGTGCGTCATAAGTTGGGGAATTTGGAAACACAAAAACGTATTGATGAAAATGAATTCCGCGACAAGCGAAAAGTGTATCAAGAATTCGACGATGGTAAAAATGTGTTGCGTAAAGCCATGTTGAATTTTATGCCCGAAAAAATTATTAATCGCAAAAAGCAAGGTTTCTCAGCTCCTGACGAAAGCTGGTACCGTGGCGAAAATGCCGATTTTGTAAAAGAACTTTTGCTCAATAAAAAAACCGTTTCATCAGAATTTATTGATCAAGCCTACATCAAAAAAATAGTAAACGAACATGTCAACGATAAGATTAATCACCGTTTGCTGATTTGGAGTTTTTTAAATTTTGAGATGTGGTGTCGTTTGTTTTTAAACAATGAAAAATTTTAATTGAAGTATTACTGCCATGTATCAATTATTTACCAAACGCTTATCGCTCTTATTGAGGCGGCTTTATCGAATAAAGCGAAGCACCATGATGCGCCTCCACAATCGAGTATTACCAAGTAATGAACTGTTAAACGACCGTTGGGAAAAAGCCAAATACCTTGGATTTGGTGAAGGCACAAGTATATATGATTCGGCTACTGTATTCGGTAAAGTAATGGTTGGAAAAGACACTTGGATTGGTCCTTTTACCATCCTTGATGGAAGCGGAGGATTAAGCATTGGAGATACATGTTCCATTTCAACCGGAGTGCAAATATATTCACACGATTCAGTGAAATGGGCTGTTTCGGGAGGAAAGGAAAAATACGAGTACGAAGCCACTTCTATTGGCAACCGTTGTTATATAGGCCCCAATGTTATCATCGCTAAGGGTTGTACACTGGGCGATGGTTGCATAGTAGGTGCAAATAGTTTTGTGAATAAATCATTTCCAGCCGGAAGCAAAATTGCAGGAAACCCGGCTAGAATACTAGAATAAGCATGATACAAAATCAAGATATTACCAAAGCAAGTGTTAAAATTTGCAGCCGTTGCATTTACGACGAACGTGTTGCCAGCATTAGCTTTGATGAAAAGGGTGTATGCAATTATTGCAAACAAGTTGATGATTTAAAGCAACAATACGGAACCGGTGAGCAAGCAGGAGAAGCAAAATTGCAGGAAATTATTGCCGAAATAAAAAGAAAAGGCAAAGGCAAAACTTACGATTGTGTAGTAGGAGTGAGTGGAGGTACCGATTCATCGTACATGCTACATTTGGCGATTCAATGGGGTTTACGCCCGCTTGCTGTGCATTACGACAATACTTGGAACTCAGCCATTGCTACCGAAAATATTCGTAAAGTATTGGGCAAACTAAAAGTTGATTTGTATACACATGTGGTGGATAATAAAGAAGCTGACGATATTTTTCGCGCCTTTTTTTATGCCAGTGTAGCTGAGATTGAAGCAGCAACTGATTTGGCTTTGGCCGAAACCATGTACCGTGCAGCAGCGAAGCACAAAATTAGCTATGTGCTCGAAGGGCATTCATTTATTACAGAAGGAATTTCTCCGGTTGGACGAAATTATTTTGATGGAAAATACATACAATCCATTCATAAACGATTTGGCAAACGTCCAATGAAAACCTATCCTTTGATGACTTTTTGGAGGTTTATGTACTCGATACTTTTTTTGCGGATTAAAAAAATTCGACCTTATTGGTACATGGCATACAACAAAGAAGATGCACGTGCTTTTTTAGAAAAGGAATTTGGTTGGCAATATTATGGAGGTCATCATTTGGAAAATCGAATGACTGCTTTTTTCCATAGCTATTACATGCCGCAAAAGTTTACTACCGATTTTCGAAATAACACCCTTTCGGCTTTGGTAAGAAATGGCGTAATGACGCGCGAAGCAGCATGGGCAGAGTACAATACTGAACCTCATTTAGAAGCTGAATTGCTGTCGTATTTTAAAAAGCGACTCGAATTGAGCGATGATGAATTTAACAGAGTAATGGCCTTGCCTCCCAAATCGTGGTACGAATTTCCTACTTACAAAAAGCGATTTGAAATGCTCCGTCCTTTGTTTGCTGTGTTGGCAAAAGCTAACCTTGTACCGATGAGTTTTTATTTGAAATATTGTTTTCCTGTCAAGCAAAATTAATTGTAACAGAAACACACAAGCATTTCATACAATTTGCAAATGAAAAAAGCATTCAAACTAACTGCTTCCATTTGTATTAGTTTGTTTATTGCTTTGTTGTTACTCGAAATTTCTTACCGATATTATTGGATTGATTTTTATCGTGCCGAGTTAAACCTGTTGAATTCAACCTTTAAAAAGGATTCCAAAAAAACGGTACTCATTTTTGGCGATTCATTTAGTGCTTCGCCTGATTCCTATGTTAAAAACTTGCGCGATTCATTTCCACAATTTGAATTGGTAAATGCAGCTGTTTCAGGAACCGGAATTCAAGAAGTTTCTGCAATGCTTGATTACAGAGTAAATCAAGTGAATCCTTCCTTAGTGCTGTATCAGGTATATGTTGGGAATGATTTAACGGATATTGAAAAGCCGGTTAATTTTAAAACAGTATCCTTTACCAGATCGGTCTATTGGAAACTGTGCAACTATTTGTATAGCTTGCGTTATCTCAATTACAAAGCAGGACAATTAAGCTTCTTACTTGGAATAAACAAGGAGCAAGAAAAAGCAAGTTCTGTTGATGTGTTTTCAGCGCTACAGTTTTCACCTCGTGAAAAACTCTATTTGCAAGCCGATTCAAGCTTGCCTGCTTCAATTATTTATTTGAATGAAAAATACAAACATGCACAGCACAAGTACATTCAGGAATTGAAGTATTTGAACGGATATTTACAAGCAAAAAAAATTCCTTTGTTGCTTGTAATTGTTCCACATTGTACGCAAGTTAATGAACATTATGCAAATCATTTTAAGGAATTAGGAGCCGTAATTAATGAGCAACTTTATACGGATACTAGCGATTATCCTTTTTATACTCTACTGAAAAAGGAATTACAGTCTAATTCAATGTCAGTAACAGCGAATCCATTAGAAAAATTTAGAACATGTGATACTGCTTCTTATCGTTTGTATTTTGAAAATGATATACACTTAACCGCCAAAGGTCAAACCGAACTAGCTAAGTATATAGTGCCCTGGCTTAAAGAGCGATTGAATTGACAACACTAACACACGAATGATTTCCACGAATGCAAACAAAAATTAACTTTGTTGCCCGATTTAGTTTGCATTAAAAGCAGTTGATATGATAACCATTGTGAATTATGGAATGGGCAATTTGGGCTCCGTACAAAATATGTTTAAACGCATTGGAGTTGAAAGTTGCATCAGTTCAGATATTACTGAAATTGAAAAGGCAAGTAAACTTTTATTACCCGGTGTAGGTTCCTTTGATGCTGCCATGAATCGCATTAATGAAGGAGGATTTAGGGCGGTGTTGGATAAAAAGGCACTAATTGAAAAAGTTCCCGTTTTAGGAATTTGTTTGGGAATGCAATTGCTGACCAATTCGAGTGAAGAAGGAAAAGAAAAGGGGCTTGGTTGGATTACGGCTCAAACACTTGCATTTAAGTTTACAGAAGCACAAAATCTTAAAATTCCGCACATGGGTTGGAACATAGCTCATCCTGCTTCTAAAAGTAAATTAACCGAAAATTTTGTGGAGGAATCGCGCTTTTATTTTGTGCATTCCTATTACGTAAAAGTTGAAAACGAAGCACATTCCATTCTTAAAACCAATTACGGCTCGAGTTTCGACTCAGGAATAGAAAAAGACAATATTTTTGGAGCACAATTTCATCCCGAAAAAAGCCACAAATTTGGTATGCGCTTTTTAGAAAGTTTTGCGAAAATATAGTTAGCAAGTAACTTCTTTCATCCACTTAAAAAATGTGGCGATTAGTAAAACTGATTAGCGTTGAACAGTAAAGCTTTTCTTAAAGTGTTCTCCAATGCGCATCAAATATAAACCTGAACTAAGCGGCAAGGTATTGATTGCAATTACTTCATTGCTAATTCGACCACTTAAAACTATTTTCCCATAGCAGTCAAATACATAGTAGATAGCTCCAATATCAGTTTTATCCGATTTTACATACAAGGTTTGCTGAGTAGGATTAGGATACAAAATAGTAGTACTTTCTTTTCTTTTAATTGGGGCAATTCCAACTCCCGAATCAACTTGCAAAATGGCTTTGGCAGAAGTATCGCTGCACAATCCTTTAGTTGCAATACAACGTATAAAAACACTATCGTTCCACAGCGTTAAATTGTTTATGCTTAAGGTATTGCTGGTTGCTCCGGCATACTGCCCTGAATCAACGAGGTTTTGCCAAACACCCATGCTATCAATTTGCCATTGAAACAGCACATTATTTTGGGTGGTACTTACACTAAAAGTAGCTGTATCGCCGGTTAACAAAGTTGTATCAAGCGGTTGTGAGCTTAATGGAACACAAACAATATTGTTCAATCGCCATGCATCATTCCATAAATTACCGGCTACCATCCAAAGCGATTCATCGTGATTAAAAACTGATGCAGCATGACGCGGAGGCCAAGGTGTGCCACGTAAGTTATGCCAATCTAATCCGTTGTAACTGTACCACACATCGTTTCTGTTTCCATTCACAGCATCGTAGCCATCCATCACCCAAATAGCCGAGTCAAAAACTGCTACTTCATGGTATTGACGAGGTGCCCAGGGTGCATTTGCAGTTACTAAATTCCAGTTTATACCATCGCTCGTATTCCACACATCGTTATAAAATTTACGCACACCATTGTAAGTTCCTCCGCCGAGTACCCACATTTTATTATCAAAAACAACCTCTCCTTGTATTTGCGCACGTGGCGACCAGCCTGCATGTTGTGTTACCTGTGTCCAGTTTATACCGTCGGTGCTGCTCCAAACATCGTTGTAGGCCGTGTCTTTTACATTGCTCCATCCAACAATTTTTTGTCCACCCATTACCCACATTTTATTGTCGAAAACACAGCTAAGGTGTGTCATGCGTTCGCCCCAAGGAACGGTATCGCTGAGCAAGGTCCAGTTAACCCCATCACTGCTGTTCCACACATCCTTTTGCCAATGGTATTGCAATTCATCACCACCCAAAATCCACATTTTATTGTTGTACACAAGGTGCCCAAAAGTATGTCTTGGTTCCCATGGCCCACTCGAAATAAGGCTCCAATTTGCGCCATCGTGCGAGCGCCATACTTCGTTGTTTGTAACTAACGGATAATTGTTAGGATCAGTTGGGTTCCAACCTCCAACTAGGTACATCGAATCGTTAAACGCGTAGGCACCTGCACCATCGCGTATTGAAAAAGGTCCTGAATTAGTTACCGATTGCCATTTGTATTTGCTAATTAAAAATGGAGCACTCAAATCATATTTTGTAGAATCAGAGATGTCGGTTATTTTAATTATACAAGTGTTTCCGGGCAAGTTAGGTGTAATCCAAATGTATTCGCGCAAAGCAGATGTAACACTGTCTTTTAGCAAAGAATAGCTGTTTCCTCCATCCAATGAATATTCAATACGCACTTTGTTAATCATGAATTTATTTATCCAGCGAATGGTATCGGCATACCCAACAGGAAAAGCATCGGTAGCGGTAGGAGTTGAAATTACAATATCAGGATTAGTGAGATCGTTTAACGAATCAATTTCTGCAGTTGTTAATGCACGGTTGTAAATGGCAAAGTCATCCAAGTCGCCTTTCCAAGAGTAGGAGCCATTGCTCAATGAAATTGCGCTGTTATTACCAATTGGCAACTTGTAGGTTTTAGTACCGCCCAATACACCATCGAAATAAATTTTCACAATAGAATCCTCTCTTAAAAAAATTACATTGTGCCAAAATCCATCTGTGAATTCGCCCACATTGCCACTCACAATATTGTTGCTTCCTTGGCTATTCCAAAAAACAAAATTCCCTCCTGAATTATTAAACGCAAAATTTAAATTGCTGGTGTATAAGTTACCATCGTTAATATTTATAGGTTGTTGGCGGGTATTGTTGGTTGATCGAAACCACAAGGAAAGTGTGAAACTGCTGTCGAATGGAGTATAAGGTGCAGCAGGAATAAGAAGTTGGCTTAGTCCTGCAAAATTATAAGCCGAATTAGGAATGTTGTAGCGGTCATTAGTGAGTGTCACATTGGTGCCAGCAACTGCATGATTTGCAAATCCGCTCTCGTCGTTGCTATTGCCATTAAATGGATACCAGCCAATTAAACCTTGAGCTGGCAAATTTGCCGGTAATTGAGCATTAACGTTTAGTATGAAAACTGAAAAAAAGCAGGCAAATAAATTTTTCATATATAAAATTCGTTCTTAATGGGTTGCTTTTGTAAAGAGCTATAAAGTTTATTTAGCTCTGTAATTGTGCAAGCAATTTTATAAACATGTTTTAAGCCTGTAAAAATAATCAATTTCACTGGCTAATTAGTAATCCATGTTAAATATGCCTATTAATTATTTTGTGGCTTATCGAGACCAGTTTCATTTTTACCAACAGTATATTTTTCTTTACTTCGCATCAGTAAAAACTGCTTGTAAATATAAATTTAGCTAATAAAAAATGCTTAAAACTCGGGTGATTCCTTGTTTATTGCTTCGCGATGAAAGTCTTGTTAAAACTGTAAAGTTTGATAAAGCAGCATATATTGGAGATCCCATAAATACAGTGCGTATTTTTAATGAGTTGGAAGTGGATGAACTTTTATTTTTGGACATCACAGCAACCAACGAAAAGCGTACACCCAATTTTAAAATATTAGCCGAAATAGCAAACGAATGTTTTATGCCTTTAGGATACGGAGGTGGTTTACAGAGTTTTGAGGACGCGAAAAAAATATTTCAAATTGGGTTCGAAAAAGTGGCTGTTAATTCTAATTCCTTTAAACACCCCGAATTTATTACCCAGTTGGCCGAACATTTTGGGAATCAAGCAGTAGTTGCAAGTATTGATGTGAAAAAAAATTTGTTTGGCAAATATGAAGTCTATTCACATTCAGGTAAAATTAATACGCACAAAAATCCTGTCCAATGGGCACAAGAACTCGAAAAGTTAGGTGCCGGAGAATTGCTGCTTACCAGCATTGATAGAGAAGGAAGTTGGATGGGATACGATGTTGAGTTGGTAAAAAAAATAACCTCTGCAGTTCAAATTCCAGTTATTGCCAATGGAGGAGCAGGCAATTTAAGTCATGTGCGTGCCGTGGTTAAAGAAGCCAATGCTTCAGCTGTTGCATTAGGAAGCATGGTGGTTTTTCAAAAAAAGGGCTTAGGTGTTTTGGTAAATTTTCCGGAAGCAAAGGAACTAACTGCTAGTTTAAGTTAAGATGCAACTGATACTACTCCTGCTAATTTTAGTTTTTTGCTTTGCATTAAGGGCTTATCCGCGGGTTCGACTAAAATACGGCATTGCTTCCGATTCTTTTTTTCATCTCAAACATGCCGCTGATATTCGTGCTGATCATATGCAGGTTTTTTATGAACTAAAAAACTCTGTAATCAAAATCGTATATAGTTATCCTTATTTATATCACTGGCTGCTTGCTTTATTTTCGGATCGCACCCGCCCTTGGGCCGAGCGCTTTACAGGTGCCTTTTTCGATACTTTAAACGTGCTCATTATTTACGTGTTTACACACTGGTATTTAATTGAACACCATCTCAATTACCCATTTCTGAATTTGGCAGTTTGTTTTTTATATGCCGTTTCACCAGCTTTATTGCGTTTCAATGGAGGTCCGCGTTCTTTTAATGGTAGTCCTCGCATTATGGCTCAAACACTTTACCTCATCCATATTTTTAGTTTTTATCACTATTATGTAACCGGAAATTTTATTTCACTGCTACTTTCAGTTTGTTTTGCAGGATGGATAGCTGTTGGTTCTACCTTTGGAACACAGGTATTGTTATTTTTTGCAGTAATTTTTTCGTTTCTTTTCAGTTGGAAATACTTGTTAATCCTTATTGCTGCAATTTTGTTTATCCTGGTTTTTTCGGGCGGAAAAGTACTTCGTGTGTTGAAGGGACATTTTGGTCATGCCCGATTTTTAGCCGAACGAATTGGTCAGCAAAGTCCATATCAGAGCCGCACTCCCGTGTATATTAACAACATGAAAGAGGTGGTGAAAAGTTTAATTCAGTTGAAATTTAAACGGGCTGTTCCCTTTTTTCACGATGAAAATTATCCCTTGCATAATTTTTTATTTTACTATCCATCCTTTTTTATTTTACTAAACATTGGTTATTTAGAAACGCATAAGTTTTTATACATCTCCGTATTCGCAGCAGTAGCACTTTATATTTTTACTTCCTTTAAACGATTCAAATTTTTGGGTGAGCCTGTTCGCTACCTCGATTATGTATTAGTTCCGTCATATATTCTGACTTACCTCTTTTTAGCGGAGCATAATTTAGCCTGGATATTTTATTTGTTTATAGGATATTCCTTGCTATCGATGGTGTATTTTTTACAGCAGTTTTATAAACTGTATTTCACTATTAATGACGATTACCCTGCTCTTCAAAAGTGTTTCAATGAGTTGGATAAAATGGAAAAGGGAAATTTATTTGCATTTAATTCGAATGGACATTTGAGTTATTTTTTCACCAAACAGCCCATTGTAAATGCACTTATAGGGAATTTAGATGTGAATTTATTTTCGAAGGAAGATTCTGATTTGGTAATTGGAAATTATCCTTTGCCGGGAAAAGATTTAGATGCGATTATCAAGCGTTTTGATGTGAAATACATGGTTATGAATAAAAACGAATTGAATACTTATACTACTCGTGTATTAACCGATGCTTCTGTTTTTTATAAGCGCACCCAGCTTTTATTTGAAACTAAAACGGCCATGTTTTTTAAAGTCATATAATTTAATGTAGGATGAAAGCTATCAGGTATTTTGGATTATCGTTACTATCCTCTTTTTTGTTATTTGCTGCATGGCCGGTACTTGGTTTTTCCTTCCTGATTTTTTTCGCTTTTATTCCACTCTTATGGATCGAAGATAAAATTGCTGCTCAGCAAATACCGCGTGGAGCATGGATCGTATTTGGTTACAGTTACCTTGCATTTTTTTGCTGGAATGTATTTACAACCTGGTGGATTTACAATGCTTCTGCCGGAGGCGCTGTAATGGCTATTGTTGCAAATGCATTGTTAATGGCGCTTGTTTTTACTGCTTTTTATAAGGTGAAGAAACGCACAAATAGCGGATATCTGAGTTTAATCTGTTTTTGGATTGCTTTTGAATACCTTCATTTGAATTGGGATTTAAGTTGGCCTTGGCTCACATTAGGAAATGTATTTTCAATAAATTACAAATGGGTACAATGGTATGAATATACAGGAGTATTGGGTGGTTCTCTTTGGGTGTTAGTAGTAAATATTTTAGGCTTCCGTTTGTGGAGCTTGCATACAGTAAATAAGTCCAACCTAAAGTTTCAAAAATTACATTATCAATTTATTGGAGCACTTTTTTTACCCATTGTAATTTCTTATGCAATGTATGCAAGTGGAAATAATGAGAAAGGCGGAAACGAAACTGGAGTGGTTATAGTGCAACCCAACATTGATCCTTACAATGAAAAATTCACCGGCATGTCCGACGAGGATCAGCTACTTAAACTACTTCAATTAGCAGCACCCAAAATCGATTCATCTACCAAGTACCTTATTGCTCCCGAAACAGCAATAGCGAGCAATATTTGGGAAAATAAAATTGAAGAAGCTCCACAAATTTTGTTGTTGCAAAATTTTTTAAAAAAGTATCCCCATTTAACATTGGTAATTGGGGCATCTACCACCAAAGCTTATGTAGATGGTGCGATTCCATCGGCGACAGCACGAAAATTAATGCGTCAGGATATTTTTTATGATTCCTATAATACCGCGCTACAAATTGATAGTAGTAAGCAAATTCAACTTTACCATAAATCGAAGTTGGTTCCCGGTGTCGAAAAAATTCCCTTTCCTGTTTTGTTTAAGCCTTTTGAGAAGTTTGCAATTGATTTAGGTGGAACTAGCGGGAGTCTTGGAGTTCAGGATACACGCACTGTTTTTCACACGTCAAACAAACAAATTCATATTGCACCAATAATTTGCTACGAAAGTATTTACGGTGCCTTTGTGGGCGATTATGTAAAAAATGGTGCACAATTATTATTTATTATTACCAACGATGGTTGGTGGGGCGATACTCCCGGTTACAAGCAGCATTTAAGCTATGCCAGTTTGCGCGCCATTGAAACACGCCGAGAAATTGCTCGTTCAGCAAATACCGGAACTTCGGCGATTGTGAACAGCAGAGGCGATATTTCGTTACAAACTGCCTGGTGGGAAGAAGCTGTTATAAAGACAAAATTAACCACTTCAAACCATCTTACTTTTTATGTGAAGTATGGCGATTATTTGGGCTATTTGGCTGCTTTACTTTCAGGACTTACCATACTATTTTACATCTATACAGATATTAAACGAAGCTAGACCAAGCTCAGAAAATTGTATATTTTTTTCTGCTTATTAGCTGATTGGGCATTTACTTTTTTTGGAGCTTACGAATAAGCGTTTTACCAAAATTATCGGCAAGTAGTGCTATTTGCACAGTGAAACATTGCGTATGACTTGTTTAGAAAGGTATATTTTTTTGTTATTTTTCTAACATATTTCAGGCTTTTTTATACGCTTTCAATGCTTACTTTTGCAGGGCAAAAAAAATAAACAAATGGAAAAATTTGATGTAGTTGTAATTGGTTCCGGTCCCGGCGGATACGTTGCTGCAATACGTTGTGCACAGTTGGGCATGAAAACAGCCATAATCGAACGTTATTCAACCTTAGGTGGAACCTGTTTAAATGTTGGTTGTATTCCATCAAAAGCATTACTCGACTCGAGCGAGCATTTTTATGCAGCCCAACATAGCTTTAAAACACACGGTATTGAAATAGCTTCTATAAAGTTAAATCTGGCGCAAATGATTAAGCGCAAAGCCGAGGTTGTTAAGCAAACTTGCGACGGAATTAATTTTTTAATGAAGAAAAACAAAATCACCGTCTTCACAGGTCATGGCTCTTTTGTAGATAAAAATAAGATAGAAATTACCAAGGCTGATGCAAGCAAAGAGCAAATTGAAGCTGCTAAAACAATTATTGCAACCGGCTCTAAACCTATATCCTTGCCGGGTATTGAAATAGACAAGAAACGAATTATTACCAGTACCGAAGCACTTGAATTGAAAGAAGTTCCTAAACATTTAATTATTGTTGGGGGTGGAGTTATTGGACTTGAATTAGGTTCGGTGTATGCACGTTTAGGAGCAAAAGTATCGGTGGTTGAATACGCCGATGCAATTATTCCTACCATGGATCGCACACTTAGCAAGGAATTACAAAAGAGTTTGACTAAACTTGGATTTGAATTTTTCCTCAGTCATAAGGTTAGCCGAGCAGCAAATGAAGGCAAAGCGGTTACTGTTTTTGCAGAAGATGCTTCCGGAAAAATTATTGATTTTAAAGGTGATTATTGTATTGTTGCACTTGGACGTAAACCTTACACCTTCAATTTAGGATTGGAAAAAGCCGGTGTAACCTGCGATGCAAAAGGGAAAATTGAAGTGAATGAACAGTTACAAACTTCGGTTGAAGGAATTTATGCCATAGGCGATGTGGTAAAAGGAGCAATGTTGGCGCATAAAGCAGAAGAGGAAGGTACCTTTGTTGCAGAGGTAATTGCCGGACAAAAACCACACATTAATTATAACTTAATTCCCGGAGTTGTTTATACCTGGCCCGAAGTAGCGGCTGTTGGTTTTACTGAAGAACAGTTAAAAGCCGATGGTAGAAAATATAAAGTAGGTGCATTTCCATTTAAAGCAAGTGGTCGTGCTCGTGCAAGTATGGATACCGATGGGTTGGTAAAAGTGCTAGCTGATGCTGAAACCGACGAAATACTAGGAGTTCACATGATAGGCCCAAGAGTAGCCGATATGATTGCAGAAGCTGTGGTTGCAATGGAATTCAGAGCTTCGGCCGAAGATATTTCGCGCATGAGCCATGCACATCCCACATTTACCGAGTCGTTTAAAGAAGCTTGTTTAGACGCTACCGAGAAAAGAGCTATACACATTTAAAAAAGTCACACACCTATTTTTGAGCTCAACTTGTAAAGGGTACATTCATAAACTCCTTAAAGAGGTTTATTTTACAGAGCTTTGAAAGGTTTTAAAGAAACAAATATTGAATGAGAACAGGAGTTTTACTGGTTAATTTAGGCACACCCAATAGCCCATCAACTGCAGATGTGCGAACTTATTTAAGTGAGTTTTTAAACGATCCACGAGTTATCGATATTCCGATGATACTTCGCAAGTTGTTGGTAAACCTCATTATTGTTCCTTTTCGTTCACCTAAATCTGCAAAAATTTATCAGAAACTTTGGACCAAGGATGGTTCTCCATTATTGATTCATGGCAATGCTGTGAAAGACAAATTGCAGCAAAGTTTAAGTGCTGAATACGAAGTGTTTTTAGCAATGCGTTATCAAAATCCAAGCTTGGATACCGTATTGGCAGTAATGCAAAAACGTAACTTCGATAAGGTCATTGTTCTTCCCTTGTTTCCGCAATACGCTTCTAGCAGCACTGGCTCGGCGCTCGAAAGAGTAATGCAAATTATTAGTAAGTGGTATGTAATTCCCGAATTAAAATTTATCAGTCAATATTATAATTCTCCAGGCTATATCCAGGCTTTCGCAGAAAGAGGTAGGCAATATAATTTGGCTGATTACGACCATATTTTATTCAGTTATCATGGATTGCCGGTTCGTCAGGTTGATAAAGTATATGGTGATTCGCCTTGCAGCGAACATCATTGTGAAGACCATATTGACGACGATAATAAATTTTGTTACAAGGCTACTTGTTATGAAACTACCCGTTTAATCGCCAAGCAACTTAATCTTGCACCTGAACAATATTCTGTTGCATTTCAAAGTCGTTTAGATAAAAAGTGGCTGGAGCCATTTAGTGATAAAGTGGTGATTCAAAAGGCAAAGGAGGGGGCTAAAAAAATGCTAGTTTTTAGTCCGGCATTTGTTGCCGATTGTCTTGAAACAACTATTGAAATTGGCGAAGAGTACAATGAGTTATTCAAAGAACACGGAGGCGAAAAGGTACAATTGGTTGAAAGTTTAAATGCACATCCAATCTGGATTAATACCTTAAAGGAACTGGTAGAAAAAAACTAATACCAATTATTTTTTATTCAGCAGTTTCTCAATCTTAATAGCAGTTAGCGGATGGTAGTTCTTTTTTGAAGCTGCAAAAATGCGCTGTGCCATAGCGCTATTTTCCTTGCTTTTTTTCATTTCACCATACAAGGGTTCAAGAAACTTTTTACGCCCCACTTTGCTTAAAAATTTTTCCAATTCGGGATAAGCAATTGCATAATTTGAGGAAATGCTTAGCTTGAACCATTCAGCAGCAATTTCGCTGTTTTGACTTTTTGATAAGTTAAAGTTCTGATCTAAATAAGTCATAGAACTTAATGACTGCGGTCGACCTAATTTTCGCAAAAAATGTAACCACTCATGTGTTGTCCAGTTTTTGAGCTCTAAAGTTGTTATAACGCCAATTTTTTCAAAACTGTTTCTCACGCTGTCAACTGCAATAAAGCGACTTGGATTGGTTGGAACAAAATTGTCGGGCAATCCTGGTCCATATATCCATTCTCGTACTTTTAATTTGTTTCGGAATAGAGTATCTCCATTGAATAAATTTTGATCCATAAATTTTAATGCAAGTTCTGTATTCATGGATTGAAATGCATAATGATTAAAATAATCGTTTAAATACTTGTCGAATTTAGCTCTACCACAATTTTCTTCCAAGGTTTTTAAAAAGACAGCTCCTTTTTCATATGGAATGTTAGAGAATGCATTTTCCGGATTTCGTCCATTCAAATCGAGACTTAATTTTGTATCGGCATGAGTTATCCCATAGGTGTCAAAATCGCTTAGCAGATCTTGATAACCTAATTCCCAAAGCATATCGTTGTAGGATTTTCCTGCCACCTTTTCCATGATACGACGCTCGAAATACGTGGTATATCCTTCGTTGAGCCAAATGTCTTTCCAGTTTGCATTAGTTACTAAATTACCACTCCAACTGTGTGCCATTTCGTGTGCAATTAATGAAACCAAACTTTTATCACCAGCAATAATTGTAGGTGTAGAAAAAGTAAGGCGTGGATTTTCCATTCCACCAATTGGAAAGGAGGGAGGAGCAACCAATACATCGTATTTGCCCCAACGGTATGGTCCGCAAATAGATTCGGCTGCTTGCATCATTTGTGGAATTTCGCTTAATTCATTTGCTGCTTTTGCTAACATCGAGGGTTCAGTATACACACCACTTCTTGAATCAATTGCTTTGTATTCAATATCGCCAACAGCAAGTGCAATTAGGTAAGTCGGCACCGGCAACTCCATTTCAAAATGATAGGTTCCATTTGGATTTTTTTCAATCGGATTTTTTGCACTCATTAATGCCAACATACCTACAGGTACTTGCACATCTGCATTGTACGTGATACGAATAGCCGGAACATCCTGACATGGAACAAGCGAACGCGCCTGAATGCTTTCGCACTGTGTAAATAAATAGGGTTTAACCTTGCCTGCAGTTTGCTCCGGACTTAACCATTGCAAAGCTTTGGCCTTGCTGCCGGTGGTGTATTCAATACTTAAAATACTATCACCGTTAATTAGTGGGATAGATAATCCACTTCCGTATTCCTCATTAAATTGGCTCAAATAAAAATCAACCTGGCGGTTATTTACAAGTACTTTATGAATGCTTAAATCGTATGTATCTAAACGAATAGTTGGAGCATTAGTAGTATTTTTAAAATGCCACACGGCGGTAGCGACAATTTGCTTTTTTTCAAAATCAACTTTAGCAGTCCAATCTAATTTAGTGCAAGTAACACTGTCGAAATTTGAATAGCTACTTGTGTATTTATTAAATGGAATTGCCGGAGCCTTAGATGCTGATTGACATGCTATGAAGGCAGATACAAGCAGTATTAGTGGAAAATGTGTACGCATATATTTTTTTGAATTGCCAAATATACTAGATAATTGAATCGGGCAAAGTTAATTTTGGCTGTGATGAACGAAGAATGAACTTGAATAAAATTACCGCTTAAGAAGTTAGAAAAATGAATTTTAATTACCTCTTTAAAATTAGTCGAATTTAAAGTTAGATTTGCCCAACAAATTCACGCATTGAATCTCGAAGAATTATATAAAGAGCATAAGAATTTGGTATTTAATCTCGCATTAAATTATGTACAAAATGTACAGGATGCTGAGGAAATTACCCAAGATGTGTTTGTTACCATACATTTTTCTTTGCATAGCTTTAAAGCCGAATCAAAAATTACTACTTGGATTTATAGAATTACGATCAACAAATCGCTTGATTTTATAAAAGCACGACAAAGAAAAAAACGTTTTGCTTTCATTACTTCCTTATTTTACGACGATAGTTCCGAGCTCAAACACGACCATCAAGTGTTTGATCATCCAGGTGTTATTTTGGAGAATAAAGAAGCAACTGCGCGTATTTTTAAACTTATTGAGCAGTTGCCAGCAAATCAAAAAACCGTTTTAATACTGAATAAAATTGAACAGAAATCAATCAACGAAATTGCCGAAATACTAAACATGAGTTATAAAGCCATTGAATCATTGCTGCAGCGGGCAAAGACGAATTTGGCACTAAAATTAAAAAGCAACGAAGGATATTAAAAGAAAGGTCGTCATAACTACTGCAACTAATTTATAGCAGGTGTAAGCTTTGAAAAATTAGTTGTCGGATGTATGCTAACCACATCATACTGATTAAAACCAAGAACTATGAGTACCAATGAAAATGAAAACTTCCAGCTGCTCGAACAGCTGAATCGTGTTGAAGCTTCACCCTTTTTGTATACACGAATTAAACAAAAAATTGCAGCGTCAAGTATCACTACTTATTCGTACGAAAGCTTACGAGCTATTGCTGCAGTATGTTTTGTGCTGCTTCTTTTAAATGCATTTACTACTTATACTGCACTGAAAAGTAATCGACTCGAAAATTTGGCTGAGCAGTACAATATTATTTCTCAAAACTCGATTTACCATGAATAAACTAAAAGTACTTGGGACATCTGTAGTTTTGTTGATTTTAGTGAATCTCCTATTGTTGGCCTTCTTGTTTTTTGGCCGACCGCATCCTCCCGGAAAGAATGGTCCACGCGATTATATGATTGAAAAATTACATTTTACGCCTGACCAAATTGAAAAATTCGATCAACTTATAGTGCAACATCGCCAACAAATAAATCAGTTAGATTCAAGAATTAATGCGCTTAAGAACAGTTTGTATTTGCAATTATCAAAGGATGCTATACCGGTTTCTAATGATTCAATAATTCAACAAATAGGACTGGTGCAAATGCAAATAGAGCAAGTGAATTTTTCGCATTTTAAGGATGTGAAAAAGTTGTGCAACCCTTCTCAGTTAACTTACTTTGATAGTTTGGCAACAGAATTAGCTTCCTTGTTTTCGCATCGCCCACCTCGAAGAAAACATTGAAATGAAACGGATTCTTAGTCTCATTTTAGCACAAATCATTGTTTATTGCAGCAACACGTTTGCTCAATCTTCCAGCCAGTTAGAGTTGGAAATTATTCCGATTGCAGGTGCGCATGAATTAAGCTCCGAAAAGTGTTTTTCCTCCGCCGGCGATAGCATTTGCATCGATGTCATGAAAATGTATTTAACCGGATTTCAATTGTTAAACAAGGGAGTAACCGTATGGAGCGAAATGCAGAGTTTTCATTTGATTGATTTGAATAAACCTGAAAGCTTTGCATTGAAAATTAAAATTCCAAACCAACTAATAGCTGATGAGCTGGTATTTAATTTGGGAATAGACAGTATTACTTCAGTTTCGGGAGTTTTTGGCGCCGATTTAGATCCTACCAAAGGAATGTATTGGACTTGGCAAAGCGGTTATATAAATGTAAAAATTGAAGGAACCTATAAAAGTAAAGAAGGTGTTATAAAAAGTTTTATTTATCACTTAGGTGGATATCAGCAAATTGAAAATGCTTTACAAACTCTAAAGTTTAAAATTGACCAACTAAACTCTTTGAAATTTTATTTTGATGTTCAAAAATTAATCACCTCAGAAATAGTAAAACAACAACCCAACATCATGTCACCAGGTAAGGAGGCTGTTGCACTATCACTAAGAACTAAAAGTTGTTTTAATCTAGCAAAATGAGACTTGCTAAAATTATTGCTTGCTTAATTGTAGTGTATATTCTGGCTGCTTTTGTGCCAAAGTTGGAAACCGTATTTAATGTACCTGTTAATTGGCCGCAACCGCATTATTCATTTGAAAGAAATCCCATTGATAGCTCAAAAATCTATTTGGGTCGCGCACTTTTTTACAGTAGTTTACTTTCACGAAATAATAAAATATCTTGTGCTTCGTGCCACTCTCCATACGCTTCCTTTGCTCATACCGACCATGCTTTGAGTCATGGTATTGATGATAAAATTGGTAGCCGCAATGCTCCCGCTTTAGTAAATCTAGCTTGGAGCAACAGTTTCATGTGGGATGGAGCTATTAATCACCTCGATATGCAGGCTTTATTTCCAATTACACATCCGCTCGAAATGGATGAAACAATGCAGCATGTTGTTGAGAAATTACATGTAAATAGACCCTTCCCAAAACTATTTTATGCTGCTTATAAGGATAGCTCAATTACCGGCGAACGTGTGCTAAAAAGTATTTCACAATTTATGCTCAGTTTGGTGAGCGCTGAAAGCAAATACGACAGTGTGATGCGAAATAAATCAGAATTTACACTGCAGGAAAAAAATGGCTATCGCCTTTTTAAAATGCATTGTGCCTCCTGTCATGCCGAACCTTTGTTTACTAATTATTCATTTCAAAATAATGGATTGGCTGTGGATGACCATTTACAAGATTTAGGTAGAATGAAGGTAACGCATGCCGCCAAAGATTCGTTAAAATTTAAAGTTCCCACTTTGCGCAATATTGAATATACCCACCCTTATATGCACGATGGTAGATTTAAGAATTTAACACAAGTGCTCATGCATTATTCATCCGGAATTACCCAAAGTTCCACACTTGCTAATCAATTAAAAAAAGATGGAATTCCACTTAGCCCTAATGAACGTGTTGACATTACGGCATTTTTGCTTTGTTTATCGGATAAAAAATTCATCTTTAATCCAAGCAACGACTATCCGAAGGAACTTTTGTTTGATAAGTAAAATTATGTTTTTGCCTTTAAATACAGCTTATCTGTAAATTACAACAAGTAAAAATTTGCAATTACAAAAGATGGGTTGATGGAAATAAAATAGTAATCGTTATAGTTTTAGTAATACTGATAAACTGAAATTGTTTTTTCAATCAGTTTGTTTTCACTATCATAAGTTTGCACCTCTTGTAATAAGCCATTTTCATCGTATCTGTTGAGGTAAGTATGTAGTATTTCATTCGATGAATTATAGTGTATTACCTCAGTATTTAGCTTTCTATCGGAATAAATATACACCCACTTTTCATATTGTTTTCCATTCGTATCAAACTCAATTAATTCCTTAGTTTTATTGAAGTCGGTATATGAAATTGCATATTTGAAGTTGAGTTCACCGTCTTTATTGAAATTTATTTTTTCACAAATATTGCCTGCACTATCAAATTTGTAAATCCACTTTTCATGATTCACAGAATTATTAAAGAGTGTTTTGGTCAACACTTTTTTGCTATCGTCAAATGTATAGGTCCATTTTTTAAAGAATGAAACATTGTTTTCATATCCAATAGCCTGAATTTCTCTTGCATACTCATCGTAAGTAAATGTAGCTTCCAAAATGGCTTTGCCTTCAGTATTAAATTTAGCTTCTTCAATTTTTAACCCAAAATCATCGTAACGTTCATATCCCGATTTTTGTCGAACACCTGCATTTCCATCAATGTAATGATACACCCAATCTTCTCTGAACTTTATTTTGCCAGTAGGGAATGGCTCACTGGTTTTGAAAAGAGTTTCATCTGGGAAAATACCAATAGCAAACAGCGGCTGAACTTGAATGAGAATACTAATTAGACCAAATGCAACTTTAGTGAATGGCGTAAATTTTGTGCTTTTCATTTTGTGAATACTGTAATTCTAAAAGCTTATACGCAGGTTTGTTTTAAATGTTACACTATCTTAAAGAAAAGCATGTAAATGTTCTTTAAGTTTGAATTAAACTTGTTGCGAAGGAAGGAGTCAACTTAGTCGTCTTAATAAACAAGTGGGTATGAAAATTAATTTTAATTGTTTGGGATGAAGAAGTATTTTATTTTACTATTCGTTATTTTTATTGGTTCATCAGCAATTTTAGCGCAACGCAACGTAGTGTTAATCATTGCTGATGATATTGGAACCGATTATTTTGGTTTTTACGAAGATGCTGGTGATACTGTTGATCTGCCCAATATAAGAGCATTGCTGGCGAAAGGTGTTCGCTTTAAACAAGCAATGTCAAATCCTGTTTGCTCCTCAACGCGTGCAGGAATGCTTACCGGGCGTTATAGTTTTAGAACCGGTGTTGGGAATATTGTTGGAAGTACTGCCGGTTCAGGCACACTTGATACAGCTGAAAAAACTTTGCCTCGATTGCTCACAGCATACAATTCAAACATTTACTCTGCCAACATTGGAAAATGGCATTTACACAATCCCAATCCTGCAGGAAATTTATTATTTCCCAATCTACTTGGATATGCTCATTTTGAAGGACCATTTATAGGTGCACTTCCAAGTTATACCAATTGGGCCAAGTATGTAAATGGGGTAGCAATTCCTGTCACAAATTATGCAACAACTGAAAATGTTAACAATGCGGTTAGTTGGTTAAAAACCATTCCGGTTAATAATCCATTCTTTTTGTGGTTGGCATTTAATGCTCCACATTCACCTTTTCATTTACCCCCATTAAATTTGCATACTTATACCACACTTAGCGGCACAACGCAGCATATACAACAAAATCCGAAATTGTATTTTAAAGCATCTTTGCAAGCACTTGATACTGAAATTGGCCGTTTGTTTGATTCCTTACAAGTGTTGAATAAACTGGATAGTACCGATATTATTTTTGTAGGTGATAATGGAAATGCAACAGCCACAGCACAAATTGCCAACCTTAACAGAGCTAAAGGTACCGTTTACCAGTATGGAGTGCATGTTCCATTGATAATAGCGGGACCATCGGTGAATAATCCGGGAAGGGTTAGTAATGCATTGGTAAACACCCACGATATTTTTGCTACCGTTTTAGAATTAATGGGCGATAGCTCATGGAGATCGCTTGTACCTGCAAATAAACCTGTTGATAGTAAAAGCATGGTAGCGATACTTAATAATAGTGTTGATAGCATTCGACCTTGGTCCTTTTGTGAGATGTTTAAAAACACTCCTGATGCAGATGATGCCAAGGCTATTCGAAATAATACTTATAAGTTAATAAGATTTGATGCTGGTGGAGTAGAGTTGTATAATTTGCAAAATGACCCGGATGAATTAACCAATTTGTTGGTTAGCACGATGAACGCTGCTGATAGTGCAAATTATTATTACTTGTGTACAGAAATGAATAACCTGATTGGGACTTCAAATTCGTGTAATTTAGGAACCGGTATTGCAGAGAATTATAGTGACGATGACATATATGTGTATCCCAATCCAACTGGTAATCGAGTATCAATTAAGTGTAAATTTTCATTGACTCAAATTCAACTTTTTAATGCACAAGGTGATTTGGTTTATGACCAGCATTCTAATGAAACAATCGATTTTTCGAATTTTCCAACAGGACTTTATTTTATACAAACTTTCAGCAATACCAAACTTTTTAAGACAAAAATTATTCATCTTAACTAATCAAAAATGAACACAAATAAGCAACACAAAAATTATTTTAATGGCCTAGGTACAACACTTTTAGTAAGTGCATTTCTTTTTTCAAATTTTATAAAAAGCAATGCCCAAACAAATCCGGCTATACTAAGTTGGTTGCAAAACACCACCATAACCGGTAGACATTATGTTAGCGGAAATTCAACTCCAATTGTGGATGCGGTTTTAGCCAACGTTCAAACGGTACAATATTCAAGCAATTGGGTATATGTTAGTACCAAAGGAATTCCTACCTATGTTACAGGACCTTTTTTAGATGGAAACCCTTCAATTGCCAGCAATCAAAATGCAATTTTTAAATTTCCATTAAGCCCAATACAAAATACCGGTACACCAACGAATACTAACGGAGGTAATATTGGAGTTTTTATTAATGGTGTTGCATTGTTCGATTACCGAGATGGTGTATCTTGGAAAAATTCAACCAATGCTTTAGCCGGTGGACCCATACCCGGAGGTCCCGGTGACGGAGTTTGGAACCGTGATGCTGTTGTTGCAGAACGCGGAGGTTTTGATTGTTCCAAAGGGCATCCTGCAATGGGAAATTACCATCATCATCAAAATCCAAGCGCTTTTAAACTCGATATCAACGTGCTTTCAACCATCTGTAATTTATATGATGCAGATGGATTGTATGCTATAGATAGCACGCAACACTCACCTCTTATTGGATTTGCTTACGACGGCTTTCCAATTTATGGTGCTTATGCATATAAAAATAGCAATGGTACCGGAGGTATTGTACGCATGAAATCGAGTTATGCAAAGCGTAACATCACTAGCCGTAACACCTATGCTAATGGCTCAACTGTTACTGCAGGCCCTGCTGTTAGTAGTACTTATCCTCTTGGGTATTTTCGAGAAGATTATGAATATATACCTACTACAACGTCAACTCCTGATTATCTTGACGAACACAACGGACGTTTTTGCGTAACTCCTGAATATCCTGCCGGCATTTACTGCTATTTTGCAACGGTTGATTCTGCTTGGAATTCAGCTTATCCGTATGCCGTTGGTCCAACTTTTTATGGAACAAAAGTAGCTTCAAAAGTAACTTCCATTTCTGAACCGGTTACAACTTATTTGCCTACATCTATCAATGAGCTGAATACTTCTGCATCCATTCAAATTTTTCCTGTTCCGGCCAGCGATTTTATTGCAGTTCAGTTAAATCATTTGGCAACAAGTAATATGGAACTAGAACTGTATGATGCAAGTGCCAGATTAATTCAACTGGTACCGATTTATCAAGGAAGTACCATTGCCTATTTTGATACACGAAAATTGTATGCAGGAAATTATTTTGTAAAGATTAAAGGTGAAGGAACTACAACTTTAGGGAAAGTTTTAATTACGAAATAAGCTTCATCTTACTGCAACTTATTTTTGAATAAAAAATTTTGTGCTTGTATTTTCCATGGTATTCTTTGAATTATCCTCCTAATATTTTACTTTCACGCAAGTAAACTAAATATTATGGCAAATTTACAGTCCACCTTTCTTGGTATTAAATCTCCAAATCCATTTTGGTTAGCCAGTGCTCCTCCAACCGATAAAAAAATAAATGTACTTCGAGCATTCGAAGCAGGATGGGGTGGGGTAGTGTGGAAAACCTTGGGCGATCAGGTAAAAAATGTTTCGTCGCGATATTCTTCTGTCGATTTTGGCGGGCATCGTGCGATGGGTTTCAATAATATTGAATTAATTAGCGATCGTCCTCTCGAGTTAAATCTGAGAGAAATTCGCGAAGTGATGAAAGAATTTCCTGATAGAGCGATGATCGTTTCGCTCATGGCTAATAACACTAAAGAAAGCTGGCGAGAACTCATAAAAAAGGTTCAGGATACCGGTTGTCATGGTTTAGAATTGAATTTTGGTTGTCCACATGGCATGGTCGAAAGAGGTATGGGCGCTGTGGTTGGACAAGATCCGATGATTGCAAAAATGGTGGTAGAATGGGTAATGGAGTACGCAGAAATTCCTGTGATTACTAAATTAACTCCCAATGTACATTCTGTTGTTCCTGCAGGTGAAGCTGTAATTGAAGCCGGAACCAATGGTTTATCTTTAATCAACACGATACAATCAATTACCGGAGTCGACCTCGATACTTTTGTACCGAATCCCAACGTAGGTGGTATGAGTGTATATGGCGGTTATTGTGGTCCTGCGGTAAAACCTATTGCACTAAAGTTTTTAACCTCCCTGGGAAGAAACGAAAAAACATCACACACTCCCATCTCCGGTATTGGAGGAATTAGCACTTGGAAAGATGCGGCCGAGTTTATGTTGCTGGGTGCAAGTAATGTGCAAGTATGCACAGCAGCAATGAAGCATGGTTTTAGAATTGTTACCGATATGTGCGAAGGATTGAGTAATTGGATGGATGAAAAAGGATTTAAAACCATCGACGATTTTGTTGGTTTATCAATCAAGAAAATTACCCACTGGGAAGAGCTCGATATTAACTTTCATATTACAGCCCATATAAACGAAGACAAGTGCATTCACTGCGGACTTTGTTACATTGCATGTGAAGATACTTCGCATCAAGCAATTGATATTCGCAAAGGAATGCCTTACAACACTTATACTATTAAAGAAGAAGAATGTGTTGGATGTAACTTATGTAAAATTATGTGTCCGGTGGATGATTGTATCACTATGGTTGAACATAGAAAGGGTCCTGAATACCTCAATTGGAAAGAGTTTCAAAAAAGAGGCTTGCCTTTGAATGACCATTAAATATTACTTCAAAGCTAGAGCTTGAGGTAAAATAAGTTGTTGCTGATTAAAATCATTTTTTAACATTCCAATCCTGGCGTCCTTTGAAAAAAAATATTTCAAAAGATGCCATTCTATCATCGAGCAGGAAAAATTCCTGCAAAACGACACGTAGTTTTTCGTCAATCCAACGGTAAACTTTATCAAGAAGAATTAGTAGCCTCACAAGGCTTTAGTGGTATGAGTTCGCTCGTGTACCACTTGTATCCGCCTACGCAAGTAAAGCAAGTAGGAACACCCTATAGTGTAAAGCCAAAAATAGCCGTAGAAACTAACATGCGCAATGTAAGCTTCAATGGCTTTGAAATTCCTGCAGAATCCGATTATATTAAAAGCAGAAAAACCTTATTTGTAAATAACGATATGCAAATAGGTTTGGCAGCACCGAGTAAGTCGACCACTTATTTTTATAAAAATGCTGAAGCCGATGAAATGCTTTTTATTCATAAAGGCGAAGGAACCTTGCATACCATGTTTGGGTCTATTCCTTTTGAATATGGCGATTATATTGTGATTCCCAAAGGTACAGTATATAAACTTGAGTTAAGAACCAGCGATAACCGCTTTTTGTTTATCGAATCATTCAGTTCTATTCAAACACCAAAGCGTTATAGAAACGAATTTGGGCAATTGCTCGAACATTCTCCTTTTTGTGAACGTGATATAAAAGTTCCCGAAAATTTAGTAACCTATGATGAACTCGGAGCCTTTGATTTACGCATCAAGAAGCAAGGAACTATTTTTCCATACATCTACGAAAATCATCCATTTGATGTGGTAGGTTGGGATGGATACGAGTTCCCTTATGCTTTCAACATTAAAAATTTTGAACCTATCACCGGTCGCATTCACATGCCACCGCCTATACATCAAAATTTTGAAGGACGAAATTTTGTAGTATGTTCTTTTGTACCGCGATTGTACGATTATCATCCTGAAGCTATTCCTGCGCCTTACCATCACAGCAATGTTGATTCAGATGAAATATTGTATTACGTTGAAGGTGATTTTATGAGCCGCAATAATATTCAACGTGGACAAATTACTTTACATCCTTCCGGTATTCCACATGGACCGCATCCGGGTGCTATTGAGCGAAGTATCGGAAAAAAAGAAACCAACGAAATGGCCGTAATGATTGACCCTTTTAATCCGGTGATGCTTACCGAGGAGGCCATGAATATTAATATTAAGGAGTATTACCAATCTTGGTCGACAACAACTAAAAATGTAGCAACAGTTTAAAACTAACTAAATGAAAAATATACTTGGAAAAGCAGCTCCTAACTTTGTGGAAGCAGCTGTAGTTAATGGGAGTGAGTTTGTAGAAGAATTTTCTTTGCAACAATTTATCGGTAAAAAAAATGTAGTGTTTTTCTTTTATCCGATGGATTTTACCTTTGTTTGCCCAACTGAATTACTAGCATTTCAAAGGCATTTGAACGATTTTAAAAAGCGCGACACCGAAGTTGTGGCTTGCTCAATTGATTCAAAATATTCTCATTGGGCTTGGTTGTCAACCGAACAAAACAAAGGTGGAATAAAAGGAGTAACCTATCCACTGGTAGCTGACTTGTCAAAAACAATAGCTATGAAGTATGGTGTACTTGCTGGTGATTACTCAATAAATGCAGAAAACGAACTTGAATTCAAAGGAAATCCTGTTGCATACCGAGGTTTGTTTTTAATTGATAAGAAAGGCGTTGTACGACATCAAGTAATTAATGATTTGCCCTTGGGAAGAAGCGTAGCTGAAGCTTTACGCATGGTAGATGCACTAAACTTTTTTGAAGAAAACGGAGAAGTTTGTCCTGCCGATTGGGAAAGTGGAAAAAAGGGATTACACGAAACAGCAGCAAGTGTAGCCAATTATTTAACCTTAGCAAATTCTAATTAAGCACCTAAAAAAAATGGAAACAAAAGATTTAACAGCAGTGAAAAATTTTGATTACAGCGAAACACAAAAAATATTTGACAAGGCGCAGGATTTTTTACCTATCAACGGAACCGATTATGTTGAATTGTATGTAGGTAATGCCAAGCAAGCTGCGCATTTCTACAAAACAGCACTTGGCTTTCAAGACTTAGCTTATGCAGGGTTGGAAACAGGATTGCGCGACCGCACTTCGTATGTGTTGCAGCAAGGGAAAATAAAATTGGTACTTACAACACCGCTCGATAATGTCGGCGAAATTTCACAGCATTTGCAAAAGCACGGCGATGGTGTTAAGGTTATAGCTTTGTGGGTAAACGATGCTTATGATGCTTATGAACAAACGGTTTCGCGTGGTGCTATTCCGTATTTACTTCCCGAAACCATCGAAGATCAACACGGTATTATCCGCCAATCGGGCATTCATACTTATGGTGAAACGGTGCATATTTTTATTGAACGAAAAAATTATAAAGGAATATTCCTTCCCGGTTATGAAAAGCTAGAAACCAATTATCATCCGAGCTCTACCGGTTTAACCTACATCGATCACATGGTAGGGAATGTAGAGTTAGGTGCGATGAATTATTGGGCAAATTTTTATGGAAAAGTAATGGGATTTGCGAATCTAGTAACCTTCGACGATAAGGATATATCTACCGAATACACTGCTTTAATGAGCAAAGTAATGAGCAATGGAAATGGCTATATAAAATTCCCAATTAACGAACCTGCTGCAGGTAAAAAGAAATCACAAATTGAAGAATACTTGAATTTTTATAAAGGTCCGGGTTGTCAGCACATTGCTGTTGCAACAAACGATATTGTGTTTACCATTTCGGAAATGCGTGCACGAGGAATAGAATTTTTGCATGTTCCGGGTGAATATTACGATACCGTAAAGCAACGCGTTGGAATTATTGAAGAAGATTTGAATAAATTAAAAGAATTAGGAATTATGGTTGACCGAGATGAGGAAGGCTATTTATTACAGATTTTTACAAAACCGGTTGAAGATCGCCCAACTTTATTCTTTGAAATCATTCAGCGTAAAGGCGCGAAATCTTTTGGCAAAGGAAATTTTCAGGCTTTGTTTGAAAGCATTGAAGCAGAACAGGCTAGGAGAGGTACACTTTAAACTACTTTATATCGACTAGTAGAAACTCAAAGGTTAAAATAAATAGCCTTTGAGTTTGTACCACTAATTAATACAATTTTACTTCAAGTTTTGTAGCCATTTTATGTATGGCTTCTTCGGGTATTTCATGCAAGTTTTTTCCACCGTGCCTGTTTTCTACAACTACTGAGAATACTCGGTAACCATATTTTTTAGCTAAGCTGTGATAGGGTTTCATTTCCCAGTCAAATACAAATGTATTGTCGAGTATTATTTTTTCGCTTTTAGCGAGCATAGCGGTTTCAGTATTTTGTTGACAAGCTGCATAGGCCAAGTGATTTTTGCTGTAATCAAATGTGTAAACCCCGGAGTTTTTATCGGTAAAATAATCATCCACTGAAAACACTGGGTATTTGTTTTGTTCAGACAACATTTCAGCAAAAGTGCTTTTGCCGCTGCCGGGTAAACCTCTTAATAATATAAGTGTATAGGGGTGTGTCATAATTTGTTTCAAAAATGCAAGTTAAGAATTGTGGCAGCCGTCAAACAAAACGCTATCAACAATAGAGTGTAAAAATATCTTTTGCAATTTAATTTTGATACTGTTTTATTTTCATTTTCTTTATCCTACTAAAATTTAACTAAAATGACACAACAGACTAAATGGTATAAATCGCATGCTGTATTAATTGCGGTTGCTGCTTTGGGATATTTTGTTGATATCTACGATTTGATTTTATTTAGTATAGTTCGTAAGCAAAGCCTTTTATCCATTGGAGTTCCTGAAAAGGACTTGCTTTCGGTTGGGATCGACCTAATAAATTACCAAATGTTTGGAATGCTTGTTGGCGGATTAGTGTGGGGGATTTTAGGTGATAAGCGAGGCAGATTATCCGTATTATTTGGTAGTATATTTTTATACTCTGCAGCAAATATTGCTAATGGGTTTGTTACTGATACCCAGACTTACGCTTGGTTGCGTTTTATTGCAGGAATAGGATTAGCGGGTGAACTAGGCGCTGGAATTACACTGGTTGCTGAATCAATGACAAAAGAAACACGGGGTTATGGTACCATGGTAGTAGTTTCCTTTGGTGTATTGGGAGCGGTATTGGCGGGAGTGGTGGGTAAAAACTTTGATTGGACTACGGCCTATTTTATTGGAGGTGTTATGGGCTTAGCTTTATTGGTGTTGCGCATGGGTGTTTTTGAATCGGGCATGTATCATAAAGTGAAGGAAAGTAAGGTGAAACGTGGAAGCTTTATGCAGTTGTTTACAAATCGAAAACGTTTTATTCGCTACCTCTGTTGCATTACCATTGGTTTACCAATTTGGTACTTGATAGGTGTACTTATATTTCTGTCGCCTGAGTTTGCACATGAACTTGGTATAAAGAATATAGAAGCCGGAAGTGCTGTATTGTTTTTTTATTTAGGTACTTCCGTTGGTGATTTTATGAGCGGGTATTTGAGTCAGTTATTTAAAAATCGAAAAAACATAGTTAAGTTTTATTTAATATCCATCATCATTACTGTTCCTGTTTATTTGTTTAGTAAAGGAATTTCGGCCAATGTATTTTATTTTATTTGTGCATTGTTAGGTTTTGCTGCAGGATATTGGGCGGTTTTTGTTACTATAGCTTCCGAACAATTCGGTACCAATTTGCGCTCAACGGTTACTACTACTGTTCCAAATTTTGTGCGTGGTGGCTTGGTGTTATTAACCTTAGGTTTTGAATTTTTTCACAAAACCTTACAATTTACAATGGTTTCGAGCGCATTATGGGTAGGCGCTATCACGGTTAGTATTGCTTTTATATCATTAACCGGATTGCATGAAACGTTTGGTAAGGAATTAGATTATTTTGAATTGGATTAGTTTTTTGTTTCTATAATTCTACAATAAAATTAGCTTAGAACTAATCTAAAATAGTGTAACTTTAAAGTGTAATAAGTATACTTTGAAAAAAACATTAATCATCGGTGCTTCCGAAAATCCAACCCGTTATTCCAATCAAGCTGCGCATCGCTTATTGGAGCATGGTTTTGCAATTGAGCAAATCGGAAAAAAGGAAGGCATGGTTGAAGGAGTAAAAATTGAAACCGGAACTCCATTACTATCAGACATCGATACAGTAACCCTTTACATTAATCCAACGCATCAAAAGAATTACTACAGCTATATTCTTAAACTTAAGCCACGAAGAATAATTTTCAATCCAGGTACCGAAAATCCTGAGTTGGTGACATTGGCACAACAAAACAATATACAAACTGAGGAAGCATGCACCTTGGTGTTACTTTCGATTGGGGCTTATTGATTTTATCGCAGGTACCTTGTTGTTACTATACTAAATTGATAAAACGTTGTAGATGTATGCTAAAATTTGCATATCACCAGTTAATTTGATTTCACAATCCTATCTATTAACAATAATTAATACTTTATAGAGTTAAGCTTTCTAAATAACAACTTTATAATGCGTATTGAATATATATCACATTCCTGTTTTGTAATTGAAACGGATAACGTTAAAATAGCATTTGATCCTTGGATAACAGGCGCTGCATATAAAAATCAATGGCATTTATTTCCTAAGCCTATTGATACTTCTAATGTTGAACAAGCTGATTTTATTTTAATTTCTCATGGACATGAAGATCACTTGCACCATGAATCATTAATGAAAATACAAAAAGATGCACATGTTTTTTTTCCTTTTCAATGGCGAGATGGTATAGTAGATTATCTTAAACACATGCAATTTAGTTACATTACTGAAGCTGTAAGTTTTAGAACATATACTTATAAGAATATAAAAATTACCTATTTAGGCTATTCGCTCGAAAGCGTTATTGTTGTTGAAAGTGAAGGGTATGTAATAGTAAATATTAATGATGCATTAAACTCTAATCATGAAACTGCTGTTGGGTTACTTTTAGAGAAAATAAAAAAAATGTGGCCTAAAATAGATTTTCTGTTTTCAGGTTGGAGTGGTGCAGGGTATTTTCCTAATAAAGTGCATTACAAAGGCAAAGACGATCTAGAAGTTGCACGCATAAGAGAACAATATTTTGCAGATAACTTTTGCAAGTTTACTAAGTATTTACAACCTAAAATGGCTATACCCTTTGCACCTGGGTTTGTATTGTTGAACCATGAAAACAGGTGGATTAACGAGATTAAATTTCCTCGACAAATTATTAGTAAGTACTATCATGAACACTTTGAAAGCAATACCCAGATTCAATTTCCAATAATTTATCCGGGTGATTATTTTATTGATTATACATTTTATAAGAAGTCTATATACCATGCTAATAAAGACGATCACGAAATTTATAGTGATTTAAATCAAGTATTCAGCAAAGAAATTAATGAGGCCAATAGAATAGATTTTATTGCCAATAATGAATTGAGTGAATTACAAACTAAACTCACTTTTTGGCTAAACAAAAACAAAACACTATACAATTCTAAAGTAATTGAAGATGCAATTTTTAGTATAAGATTTACAGATACTCATGAAAATTATTTCTTTAATATTTCATTTAAGAATAAACTGTTTGAGGTTAAATTGAGTAATTCTTCAAAGGAAGAAGACAGACTTATCATCACCACAAAAGCTAAATTGCTTTCTTTGAATCTTGATAAAATGTGGGGTGGAGATATACTTTCAATTGGTTATGCTATAGATATTGAAGTATTTGAAGAGCTTTCACTAGAAAAAAATTTAGATATAGTTTGCTTAAGACTGATTACCCGTTATCCGATTTTTAAAGAAGATGTAACACAAAATGCTAGCCGTGTCTTAAAATACTATTTAAAGAATCCATCACTTACTAACCTTTGGATTACTCAAAAAATTAAGCTCCGACCTTACGTAAATAAATATCCTTTTAATGAACGTGACCATTGGATAACTTATAATAAGTGTGATTTGTGCCAGGTTTGCAAAATGCCGGAATTAGATTTTGGGAAAATGAAATCGGTTAACTAATTTTATCTATAGCAGCACTGACTTTTGTTAGAAAAGGACTTTAGGTAACTTGTATTTTCTATTATATTGTTGGTTAAAATAGCTAGCATCCTTTATCATTGCGCAATGATTTATCTAGTCATTGTCGCCTTCATTTTCATTTATAGTTGGATTAGGATTGGTAGTAGAACCAATTTCTGTATGTCTAATTTGTCCACCCAAATATCCGGTTCTAGCGACTAGTATAAAGCTAATGAGTGAAATAAATAAACTAATAAATGCTATTGTTCTTGTTAATGGCGATTTTCTCAATGTAATTAACAAACCAATTATGGAAGCAATTCCCAAAATGATTAAAGATATTAAAGCAACTAATGCAAATTCTTCGTGTTGTTTAATAGTTGCTTCAACAACGCCTTGCATATTTTCAACTGTTTCTTCCGCACCTTCGCCGGTCATGTAGGCAATAGCAGCACCTATTGAAGAAATAATCAAAAGGTTATAAGCTGCAATCTTCGTTTGATTACTCTTTGCCCATATTCCATGTGCAAGAACAAGTCCTCCTAATAGAGAACCAAAAATTGGAAGATGAGTAATTAATAAGTGGATATGTGTTTGGTCCATTTTGAACTAATTTTGAGCGAAGTTAGACTAGTACTATGAGAGAAATAATGATTAGAGTCATGATTAAATCTAATTAGTCCAAAACTAACAGCAGTGCTAATCAAACTTGTAACACAATTAACAATATATGTTATATGTTTCTCACATTTAGTCAATTGTTAGTCTGTCAAATGTCTTTTATAAGTTCAAGAAATTAGCACGTAAATTTGATTTGTTCAAATTGTAAAGTCACATCTGATGTATTGCATGAATCCAAGTACGAAACTTTGAAGCACAAGTATTACTTAGTTAAAGTTCTATATCGGAGCATTTCAAAATTTATTCTATTCAATTAAGCAGCGAAAGGATCGATTTACTGTGCCTAATACAATAGTTGGTATGGTTTTAATTGTTTTCGAAATTTTTAATTTCGAAAATCGCATATTCCAATTAAAATAGTCCAACTAGTTAAAGCTAATTGCGCAACTAAGAAGTTGAAAGTAATCTGGCAATATTCTTCGTGTAAGAATTTTATTGGTGATTAAAAGTTAATAAACCTTTTTGTAGGCCTAAAAATATAAATCCTATACATACAAATACAGATGAATTTGATGTATGGGTTAGTTTATGCCATTTTATTTTTTTAGTTCTAATTATTTAAGTTCGGATAAAATAATTTTTTTCTGTTTCAGGGTGTTTTTCAATGCCTTTTCTCTAACTGTAGGATCATCGTTGTTAATGAGCGTAAAATATTCAACAGGAACAACTTGCCAGGATAAACCATATTTATCTTTACACCATCCGCAAGCAGATTCTTCACCACCATTTGCTGTTAAGGCATTCCAATAATAATCTACTTCAGCTTGGTCTTTGCAATTAATCACAAAGGAAACAGACTCATTAAATTTAAAATATGGACCCGCAGCCAAAATACTTAATTCCATGTCTGCAATTTCGATTACAGCAGTTTCAAAATTGCCACCGCCTGCTTCCGGTGGGTTTTTATACTTATGATGTTCTTTTAATTTACCACCTTTAAATATGGATAAATAGTAATCTGTTACTGTTTTTGCATCGGTTGTCTCAACCCATAAGCAGGGAGTAATTTTTTGTTTAATCATATCATTTTTGCTTGATAAAGTTTGATTAATTGTTGTGTCATGTTTACTTATATTTTGAATTTTCTGCTGTGAATTTCCACAAGCCATTACATTAATAATAATACTAAATATTATTAAATAGTTAAATACATACTTTTTCATTGGGCTATTTATTAATGTTTTGATAACCTATTTTCTAATTCATTCAAAGTCGCAGTAAAGCCTTCTTTGAAGCCCATTTCAATCATCTTTTCCATACGTTCAAGAGAATCATTATGTATTATTATGCTTACCTTAGTTATTCCATTTTGTTCTGTAAAAGTCAAATCCCAATTTGATCCAGGCAAAAAGGGATTTTCATTTTTATCAGCAAAAACACTGAAGAATTTAAAATTGGATTTAGGGCTTATTGAAGTATAGTCTTGAATGTGCCAACCTATTTCTACACCTTCTGGGCTTATCATTGCATAAAATCTTCGCCCACCTACTTTAAAGTCCATCTTCATAGTTTTCGACAAATAAGGTTTAGGTGCCCACCATTGATCAAGTATTTCTTGTTTGGTAAATGCATCCCATACTAGCGAAAGTTCTGCTTTAAATTCTCTGTCTATGTAAACAGTTTTGGTTGACTTCTCAACCTGAATGTCAAATTTTAAATTGGCCATAATTTAATTTTTAATAGTTCGTAGATGCTATTCAATTGCTTGAAAAATCTGATGTCTAATTGTCGATTATTTTTAATTGCGAAACTAAACGGTTGCAAATATATGTGCAACATTTCAGTTTCGCAAAATAAATACTCTTTTTTTTTAATTCTTTATTGATTGAGCTTTTTGAGGGTACTATAATTTACACTTTTTATGCGCTGTTTAACAGATTATACTGTTACTAACAACGCCACACTAATATGCTGTAAATTTTCTTCTTGGATTTGTTAATTCTATTAAGGTGTTCTTGGTAATTAGGTATAGATAAGGTTAACAGATATTTTTACATATTACGACCATAGAATCTTTCAAGTTTTTTGTTCATTCTTAAAACAGTGTCATCGTATGTCCAAGTCAAAAAAACTAAATAAAGAGGATGTATAAACATGAACTGTTCCGGTTGCTCACTCATTGTTTTATAAATTGCTCTTGTATAAAAGGGGAATGGTTTACTTAACTGAACAAAATTTTTGTCAAGGATTCTCAAAACATAAAAGTCATTATCTGAACTTGTTGAATAGTAGTTTGCAACTTTCTCCAAACCTCCATTCTGGGAAGGTTCGTATGAATAATGAGAGAATATTTTATTCGTGTCCTGCTCAAGAAAGCCAAATTCAGCAATAAAAAAAGTTCTGTTTGTGTCTAGTTTTATTGAATTATCAACTTGTAAGCTGTCATTCAAAAAAACACTGTCAAATTGTTTTTGTTTAACCTTCTCTGAATTACTGCTAAAGAAATAGCGCACTTCACAGAATGTAAAGTTTTTAGTAAAAGCACTTACTATTTTCTTGTTTGCTTCTTCTTGTTTCAATTTCAATTTGAGCGCTTTATCACCTTGGCCTTCATTTATTAGTGCATTAATAGCGTTTTCAGAAGTTTTAAGTCTGACTAATAAAACACTTTTTTTCAATTGATTTATTTGATTACGAGAAGCATTAATTCTTTTTCTTCTAAAACTTGGTTCTTTTTTAATTCTATCAGTAAGCTTAAGGTTAACTCCTATTTGATAATTTGAGGTATTTAATTTATTCGTGGGGATGGTGTAGTTAAGGAATATGGTAAGATTTTTATGTAAGTTCAACTCTGCTCCTGTAATGACATTTAATTCAGATGTATAACCTTGAATTTCTTTTCTTTCAATCCCATTGAAATGACTGCCATTGTTGATAATTTCGTTTGATTTGAGCAAATTTGAAAATGCTAATCCTGCGTGTAAATGAAAATCAGGGGTAACGTTAAATCTTGGACACAAGGTTAAATCTATGTATTGATTTTCAATTTTTTTACCTGAGTTTACTGCATTTGATCCTCTTTTCGAATACACTACATCGCCTTTTATACCCAAACGTTGCGATATTCCAACTGACCAAGAAGTACCAATAAATGGTTTTGTTCCATAGTTAAAAATTAAACTGTCTTTTCTAAATTTTGATACATTTAAACCAGCGCTTAGAGATAATGAGAATCTACTATTCTCATTTGAAACATTAGACTGCGAAAAACAAAGTACAGGTAGGAGCAACAAGAAAATAATTATTTTTCCTGTCATTTTTTTTATCTGCATCAATCGGGTTATCAAAATTTATGTTTATGGTTTGCCTTTAAGCGTTTTGTATTATTTCAGGTATTCGAAGAACATTATTATAGTTAAAAATAGTATACTAATGTAGCACAAAATACTTTGAGACTTCCATAACTTAAGTTATTAAGTTTTATTTTTCATTCAAGAAGTCAGAGGATGGTAATCATATAGGAATTCTAGTTTCTGAGCAAAATAATGCACTTTGCTTTCACCTTTTAAGCATTTGTGTCTTACCTACGATGTTTAATTACTTCTTATTCAATAAGTAGTTATACGTTCACCCAGGTGTACTCCAATGAAATCCATGTTTCCAACCTGTCCATACCAAATGTGGGCGAATTTTCTTTTTCGTAACATTCGGTATTCGAGTTTTAGACATGTCGAAGACAGCATTCAAACTTTGTAAATAGTTAATTGTTAAAGTGTCTGAAACCGAATTAATTGTCTGTCTTGATATTTTCTGTTGATTTCCCATTGAATGGATTTCAATTTTTTTAGTGTGAGTAAACCTCCTTAATTCTTTGTTCAGTTTCTTAATCCGTTCGTTAGTTAACTTCTCTGACTCACTACTGTCGCGCCAAATAACAAGACTATTCACATTACTCTTAAAGTTGACCGCAATGTATTCAAAACATTTGTTCACTTGATAAGGCATAGCAGCGTAGTCGGTGGAATTTGGTTTAAAATAAATACTTGGGAAATTCATTTTCAAACCGGAATTCTCATGCTGTTTAATTTCTGAATTTTGTGCAAAAAGATTTAACGTGAAAAGAAGCGAGATTAATATCAATTGAGTGAAAGTACTCCTACGATTTGTCATGCGACTGCTTTTTTGTTGTTAGTACTAAATTTTAATGCAACCCGAAAATTTGTCTTTTACAGTAAAACTTGATTTGAAAAGCTAACGATTGCTTAGCCAACTTAAAATCAATTGAATTCGAAAATCCCGCTATTGCCAATCCATTATATACATTAGACTAAATGTAAGACTTTTCAGATTAGCGCATTTCATTATTGGTTTAATATATTATAAAAACCCCAATAGGTAAATAGTGTAATTAAAATTAGGTAGGTTATATTGTTTACTGTAAAAAGTAAACTTGAAAATGTCTTCCAGGTTTTCGATTTAAGGATTCTTAGGTTGATTATTAACAATGGAATAATCAGTAATGATAATAAGAATGGAAGATAAGAGGCTATATCAATCAATCCGAATTTATAATTTTTGTAGGGAGAAGGAAAAAAGTAAATCCCCATTTCTGTTGCTAAGGCAAACATATAATAGGCTAAACAAATACTCAATATGGCAAGTAACAATTTATAGTTTGAAAATTCTGTTTCTGAATTTCTAAAATAACTGATAAGAAAGTAAAAAAATGAAAAAACAAACAGTGCAAGAGAAATACGTAGAAACAAGTCAATTATGTTATTGTTCAATGGTGTTTGAAAATCAATTAATTTTTGATATTCACTATTCGCAGGAAACAAGGAGGCAATTTCATAGGAGTGATTTCCTTTGGACAACTCTTTCTTTAAGTTAAATTGAATACTGTGTTTATAATCATGATAAAAGTATAAATGAACGATACCATCTCGCAAGTCCCAAATAGATGTTAGTAAAGTTCCGTCACCAATTTTATTTCGGCAAACATGCATAGTGTCTGAAAGTGCTGTGCAAAATGCAAGTGAGGTGTCAATTTTGTTTTTCAAGAAAGCAGCACCGTTTACATATCGCTGTTGCTTAATACTACTAAAGTCACTAATAGTTGAAGGGCAGAAGTTAGCTAGTACATACTTGTCATCCGATCCAAGAATTAATTCGTAAGGTTCCACAATTAGATATTTCCCTGTTTTGTCGGTATATATAAATACGTCATTGGACAATGTGCTGTGGTCGTATTCTTCAATAAAAGTTTTTACTTCTTCCACACTTTTGCAAGAATGTAAAATATCTTTTAGATAGTTAGACCTGCTTTGAATTGTTTTTTTATTGTCAAATGATTTTACCTTGTTGGGTGTTGGTGTTGCAAGTGTACCAAATGAAAGTCCATATTCATTCATCCCTGATTGTGGTGTTAGGTCATTTCCTCCCTGATAATTTGCACCTGTAAATACTGCACCATAACCCTGTGTCTCAAACCAAATTCGTGGTTGGCTAAACCAAGTGTCGTAATTCATTCCATAGATGGTTTTATCACCTACGGTTATTTTGTAAGTGCTACAGGAATGTACATTAAGAGAAGTAAGCATCAATAATACCGTTAGTATAGCCAGTATATATTTCATTTTTCTCATTAGTTTCATAAGTTTAATTTCCATATTTCTAACGAGTTTTTCATGCTTGTATTGTTAGCGCCCAAATGTTTAAAATTAGCATTGTTTACAAAACTTACAATTCTCAGTTTGTTGAAATAGTTAAATGGTATTTTAAACATCAACTGCCAATAGCTACAACTGCTTTTTAAAGTGACAAATATTAGTTTGCAAAGTAGATCAAATTACAATAGTGAGAAGTAGGAAATAAATTCGATTTGCGATTATTTTAACTCAACCTGCAACAGTCAGGTACTAGTAAATGCAGCACATTTATTTATATTTGAATACAGATAATAGTTGATTATGATTAAAGTAATTGTTCCAATAAAAAGCGATTCTGAAAGGCTAAAGATTTATGAATTTTTGCAGCCAACCACTGTATCAAGTTTTAATGTCTAGTAAAGAAATTGTCAAAATTTGTGACCCATTTTTCCAAATATTATTTCCAAGTTCAATTAATTTTTGTTTGTCACTGTCGATTACCTTTGCGAAAATGTTGCAAGCATCAAGTCCTTTTCCTTCACCGTAATATATTCCAAAACAGTTTGCTGTCTTTGTTCTAGCAGGCTTTAACGGACCAAATACTACTTCGCCAGGTTCGGTGAATATTGATGCGTTTTCTTGTATAATGTCAAGTTGCGGAACATCGTCTATCCAAATTTCTTGTCCGGAAACTCTAGCATGATGAAAAGTCCTAGTAAATGGTAATATGTCAATAAATGCTTTTGAAGTCACAGGTGCATTGTCTAAGTAAAATGCGAATCTTATTTCTTGCCTGTCAGAGGTAGTTATTTTAAATCCAGTCATACTTATTATTTAATTAGTGTCAATTAGGGTTGTCTTTAAAATGCCTTTTAATGTTTAGCAACTTTACATTGTGGCGGATTTGGAGCACTATACTGTTTATTTCCAACAAAGTTAGTAAGCTGCACATTTGTTTATATTTTCACTTATTCTCTAATAGCAAAATAGTGCTGTTTAACTTGAGCTTATATTCTGTTAATTAGTTAGCTGTCACAGTCGCACACCAATCACTAATATGTCGTCAATCTGTTCTGCTTTATCTTTCCAATTTTCGATAAAATTATCTAAGTACAATTCTTGGTCTTGCATTGATTTGTTTTGAATACCAAGAAGAATTTCTTTAAACTTTTTTGTCGTTAATTTTTTGTCTTGTGCGCTAAATGTGTCAGCGTAGCCATCTGTTGCTATATAAAAAGTGTCGCCTTGTTGTAATTTTATTTCGTGTGTGTCGTAATATTGGTTATCGGAAGTGAACCCACCAATTGCTTTTTTTGTTGCTTTGATTTCTTCAATTTCTTTATGTCCATCTCGAATAATCCAAATAGGCCTGTTTGCACCAGCGTACCTAACTATTCGGTTAACTGAGTCTATTGAGCACAAAGCAATGTCCATACCATCACGAGTGGATTCGTTGCTGTCTGACTGGCGCAGAGAAGTTTTAATACCCTTATTGAGTAATTCTAAAATTTTTGATGTGTCAGAACTTTGTGAAACAGCATCTTCTAATATTTCTGAGCCAATCATACTCATAAATGCACCCGGTACTCCATGTCCTGTACAATCAGCCGAGGCAATAAATACATGTTGTTCTGTTTTATGAAAAAAATAAAAATCACCACTCACAATATCTTTTGGCTTAAATAGTACAAAACAATTCGGCAAGGAAGAATAAATTTCATCTTTATTCGGCAATTTTGCTTGTTGAATTCTTTTTGCATAAGTAATGCTATCAGTTATGTTTTTGTTTTTCTCCTCAATTATTTTTTTTTGTTCTTCGGTTTCGCTATTCTGAACTTCAATTACAAGTTTTTGTCTGCGTGTTATGCGCAAGGACCGAAGGATAAATCCAGTAAAAATTATCACAAATGCTAATCCCAAAATAAAATAAATTCGTTCATTCTTAGCAGATTGAAGTTGTAGTTTTTGAATTTCTATTTCCTTTTGTTTTAAATCTTCTTCATGATCATTTTCAAGTTGTGAAATCCTTCTACTACTTTCTCCATTGGAAATTGAATCTTTTAAACTAATGTAGTATTCGAAACTTTCAATAGTGCTCTTATAATCACCTATTTGTTTAAGAATATCAGTGCGTAATTTAAAATCCCATTGTAAACCTTCTAAGTGGTTTATTTCTTTATCAATAGCAATTGCACTGTCACAATATATTTTTGCATTTTGCAACCAATTGTTCTTATTTCCTGAAACAAAATTCGTTGTTGTTATTTTATTCGAGTTGCCGGCTAAATCTAAATATACCATCCCAATATTCAAGTAACACTCAGATATTCCAACTTTTTGACCAAGTTGTTTCATCATTCTTAGTGCTTTAAAATCATATTCTAATGCTGTAGAATAATCCTTCATCAAACCATGAACTGAACCGAGATTTGTAATTGCACTTGCAATTCTACCTGCGTGTTTCATCTCTTCACTAACTTTAAGAGAACGACTATAATATTCAAGTGTTTTCGGATAATTTTTCATGTCCTTATACACATTCCCAATACTGTTAAGATTTCTAGCAGTCCACATTTTATCATCTATTTCCTCATTTAATTTTAATGCTTGATGAAGATATTCTAGAGACTTTTTATAATCTTTTTGAACTCTGTAGATATTCCCAATGTTTATAAGATTGCGAACTATACCATGTTTATCACTAATTTCTTCATATAAGTTTAAAGATTTGAAGCCATACTCAAGTGATTTTGTAAGATTTGTTAGTCGTCGATAACTTCTACTGATATTCGAATAGGATTCTGCTATACCGACTTTTGATTTCAATTTTTCTGAAAGCACTAAAGCTTGTTTCGCATATTTTAAACCTTCAATAGGGTATATGTCCCAATACTCATATGATAATTCATTCAATAAATTAACTTCACTGATGTCATCTTTTGATTGGGTTAATTTTACTAACAAAGAATCAACTTTACTTTGTTGACCATGCAAATTTAAGCTGCATGAACAAAGAGTTAGGATAAGCAGTATATATTTTATTTTTGGCTTTCGCAGCACTGTCGTAATGTGATTATAAGTGCAATAAAGTTACACAAATTTCTGCCTTAAATAATAGTTTAGTATCTTCCTTAATGGGAAGTAGTACAGTAATATTAAATTGAGCAACATCAAATTATTAATTTGATGTTTTGAGATTACGGTCGGTTGGTTTTTTGAATAAGTTCCGTTTTCCTAGCAGTTAGTAGTTTCTGTTAGTCTTACAATTCCACTCATGATAACAATTCGTTGCTTTTTACTTTATTTTTTATCCCTTTTAAAGTTGCAAAAATTGCCATTGCGTGTCCGTGTCCTAATTCAAATTCCTCTTTAAGCCAGTTTGTAATTTCAGTAGCTTTTATATCTGGATTAAGTTTTCCATCAATGATGAATCCTTTTTCTGTTGCTAATTTTTTAAAGTCATCAGGTGTCTTCCCTGTCTTGGCTTTAATATTGTCGATGTAAGCTTGAAAGGACATAATAATTTGTCTTATGCGTTTTCGTTAACCTCAAAAATACCAAAAGTATTATAGTCTGCGTCCAAAAAGTAGCCTTGATAACATCTGTTCGGTATTGAAAATTTTGGCATTGCAATTCTTCCTCCGTATTGAAGTATTTTTTTTGCAGTTTCATCAAAATTGCTCACTTGAATTGAACATGTAAATGCATTTGTTCCGAACTCGGCTGGTGGTGTTTTTACTGGTCTTTGTAATAATCCACCAAATAAACTTTCTGTTTCTATTCTATAATATTCAATTGGAACATTGTACTCTCTTATGAAATTCCAACCAAATACTTTTTTGTAAAAATCCATTTCTCTGTTTGGATTCGATGATTGAATTTCAAAATATCCTATTGTATTCATTATTGTTTATTGTAAAGAATTTTCCTTATAGCTTTTAATGGAATTGAAATGTCGTCCTCGTGATTTTGAAGAATTATGATTGTTTTATCATTTTCAATGTGTCTCTCAATATAAGCCACATAACCAGGCCAACTTCCTCCATGCCTTGTCATTTTGCTGTAAACATCAAATTTTACAATTTCCCAACCCATAGCATATGAAGTATTAGTATTGTTGTTTAAAGTGGCTACTTCAAAGATGGCCTTCATTCCGTCCTCAGAAAGAAGAATATTATTATATAAGGCTCTGTCCCATTTTAATAAATCAGTTACAGTGGAATTTACAGTCCCGTCACCAACAATTCCGTCAAGCCAAATTACAAATTTGGTTTCTTCAAAGTCGTCAGGCAAAATATATCCAGTTAAACTGTCAGGGCTGAAATAGCCAAAAGCATAATTCGCAACCTTTTTAGGGTTCAACCTACGATTATAGACAAATGTGTTTTTCATATTCAATGGTATGAAAATGTTTTTACTTAAATACTCCGCATAAGTCAATCCAGAAACATTTTCAATAATTGATGATAAAAGTGCATAGCCTGTATTACTATATTCAAATTTACTATTCGGTTCGAATAAAACTTTCGGTTTGTATTTACTATAAATAGCAATAATGTCTTTGTTTGTTGCTATTTTAGATTTATCAAACAAACTATCCATAATTCCCATATAGTCAGGAAGTCCGCTGGTATGGTTAAGTAGATTTCTTATTGTTATGTCATTGTAATTTGAAAGTTCAGGAATATATTTCTTGATTTCATCGTCTAAATTCAATTTACCCTTTTCTTTTAGAATCATAATAGCCATTGCTGTAAATTGCTTTGAAACAGAGCCTGTTTCAAATATTGAATTTTCAGTCAATTTTTCTTTTGTAGTTGCGTTAGCAAAACCAAAGCTATGGCTGTAAATAATATTACCCTTTTCTGCGACCAATACATTTCCACTAAAGTCATCTGTAGAATAAAGTGCATTCATTAAACTGTCAATTTTTTGAACTTTATTTTGTCCAAAAGCAAATTGTCCTAAGAACATTAATATTATTGACAGTTTTATTTTCATTTTTCTTGTTTTATTGGAATGCATATTTTGCGCTGTGTTTTATTTAGGGGCCAAAACGCTGTCGCGTTCACAAAAAGTATTTCAATAAAATTAAACAAATTTTTTACCGAAAATCATATTGTAATATTTTTATTTGCAGGATCATTATTAGAGCTTCAAAGTTTTTCCAATCACAATACTCTATTCTGATAAGCCTTTTTTATGAGGCGATGCGAGTGCATTGTTTTATCGAATTTAGTTCTGCTTTCTTCTGATTATTTTCTTCTTCAATGTCAAAATCGTCTTGAAGTCCAAGCCAGAATTTTGCAGAATTTCCAAAATATTTAGAAAGTCTAAGTGCGGTGTCTGCTGTAATTCTTCTGTTTCCTTTCAAGATTGCTGAAACACGAGTTTGTGGAATTCCGATGTCTAGGGAAAGTCTATAAGCACTAATTTCAAGTGGCATTAAAAACTCTTCTTTAAGAATTTCTCCTGGGTGAATGTTTTTTAGTTTTTTCATCTCATTTGTCTTTTGGTGATAATCAATAATTACTACTTCCTCCGCGTTACCACTATTCTATTTAAAAATTATTTGCCATTAATTATTCATTCGGATGGAGTAGAAGCCTTTATAATTTCCCTTAAGCTTTTCTAGTCTGTTGAAAGAAGGTATCGGCAAATCGTTAAGTTCATGAGAATTTGACCATTCTAAGCTTACGTCTAGCAATTTCCTGAATCTCTGTTGACAAGCTATTCACTCGTTCTCCTTCCCAAATTTTCTTTGAGTCTTTGTCTCTAAAGGAATTAATCATACAGTCTTTCCAAATACTTACGCCAAAAGTAAGTAAGGGCTAAGTGAAGACCAAATTTCGCAAGAAGATTTCTAACGGTAAAAGAATTTCGAGTAATACTGCAAAAAGGATTAAGGCTTTGCATTTGTGGGCTTTTGAAGCCATATACTGTCTTTCAAAATCAAAGTTTATTAATTACTCAAATAATTCTATTTTCATTTTCCTCACACTAAAGCAAAGCCTTTTTTAATAACAGCAATACTTAGTGCTTCGTCAATTTGAGTTCTTCAAATATTTTATAAACAATTTCTTTCCTTGAATTGTCAAAACTAATTGCACGATTAACATCATTTAATTTCTCGCTTTCTATTTGAACACAATTAGTGAAATAATAAACATTGTCATTTGTTTCAAGATAACCTACATACCAACCAATATCTTTTTTGTCTTGTCCACCCCAGCCAGTTTTTGCTCTTATTACATAGCCTAATGTGTCTTTTGTAATCATTATATCTTTAACAATATCTACTGAACGCTTGGAAAAAGGAAGTTGATTGTCGTGAAGTTGTTTTAGAAAGTCAATTTGTTGTTTTGGTGAGATACGAAGTCCGCCAGTCAACCAAAACTGGTCAATGCCACCTGAAGTATCTGTATTGCCGTAATTAGATTTGTCAAGCCAATATTTCATTCTCTGTTCACCAACACGCCTTGCAAGCTCTTGATAATACCAAACGGTAGAATTAGTGAATGCAGTCTGCAAATCGTGGTCTTTATCCCATACTGGATTTCTTGCTACACTGTCCCAATGAATCACAAAGTGCTTGTCATTTATTACTCCTGTCTCTAGTCCGATAAGTGAATTAAAAATTTTAAATGTTGAAGCAGGAGAAAAAGTCTGGTTGTATTGGTTTTGGTTGTAAAAAACATACTTGTCTGCTTGCCTGTCGTAAAGCACGAAAGAACCCTCAACGTTGAATTGGTCGTAATACTTTTTAAAGTCATTATGAATTTCAGTTGTTTGTTTATGCTTACAGGCTGTCAGTCCGTAAACTAATATAATGAATACTAAAAGGGTGTGTTTTACTGTAGTCATATTGTTGCTACTAGCATTCTGCGTGCAGGCGAGGTGTTTTATTTTGGGTTCGTAGCACGCCTGTTTCGCAAAAATAGTGCAATAAAATTAACCAAAATTCTACCGAAAACTATAATGCAATATTTTTATTTGCACTAACTTTTTGTGAGCTTCAAAGCTAATTAACCTGCATTCCACCTCAAATGAATCATTGCGCTAAGCTGTTAGCTGCAGTTTGAACTATATGCATGCTTAGCACTAATTAAACCATACAGCATATCCTTTTCTTCTCAAGTCCCAAGCAAGTTTTTCTTCTTGTAATAATGCCTCCTGTCTTGTCATTGGTTGCAAATTAATGTGATTATATAGACTTGGGCGTAAATAGCCACCATATCGCTCTACAATATTGGCTGAGAGTTTATGACCTTTCTTATTTCGATATCCAGTTTTATGCTGTTTGAGTCTTTCTTCTGGCGTTTTACTTGTCATACCAACATAAAGACATTCAAGCACGCCATTAAACTGCGGATTCGCATTTCGAAATTTATAATCCTCGGTAAAGACTCGCTTTGGAAGTTCAATAACATAAACCTTATATACTAATCGTGGCATTAGAGTAAGATTTTTTAAACGTATGACGTTTTCAAATTGCTGCTAATTTATGTACGCAATTGAGGTGTTTTATTTTGGGCTTTTGTTGCACTGTCTTGTCGTCAAAAATAGTGCAATAAAGTTACACAAATTACTTACCGAAATTTATATTGCAATATTTTTTCTAGCAGGAAGTAGGAACGAGGGAGTCATTTAATACACATTCAGACCGCCCAAAATGAGAAATCTCGCTTGCACGCTGTTATAGGTAGTGCCCTAAGCGCCAATTTCAAGGCAACCGATGTCTTTGTAACTAAGGTCCTCGACAAATGCTTTTATAATTTCTGCATGATTCTCAAAAACCTTAACAAGATTCAGATTGGTGGTATTACCAAGGCGTAACCAAATCACTTTAGGTGGGTGTCCATAAAGTGTGACAAGGTCATAAAAGTCTGCATCAAATGTAACAATTGTATAATTTGAATCTTTGGCAAATTCCCAAATTCGTCTATCAGAAAAGTTCTCTAATTGTAATTCTCTAACTTGTCTAGCAAGCGGAAATAATCTAGTAATTTGCTTAACAGCCCGGAAAGAAATATTTTGGTCAAAGAGAAGTTTCACGAAGCAATTCGAATTTTATGCTCTCTGTCTGCTGCATAAGAAAGAGCAGCTTTTATGTCCTCTTCAGTCAACTCAGGATAGTCTTCGATAATTTGTGCAGTTGTCATTCCAGAAGCCAACCAACCTAAAATGTCATAAACACTAATTCTCATTCCACGAATGGTTGGCTTACCAAATCGCATTTGAGAATCAATCGTAATAATTTCAGAATAATGTTTCATGGTTCTAAATTACAAAAATTCTAATCGTTTAGGCTAGCAGAAATTTTTTGTCTTGTACTGAAATAGGTTGACAGATTTCATTGGTTAAAATTAGATTTATTTTTCATTTTTTTTAGTTAGTGCGTTTTGTTATTTCCGATAATTTTTTTGGAACTAATAAGGTTCAAAAAATTATCAGAATAACCTTTCTTCGAACTCCGTTTTTCGCGTTCAATAAATTCCAAAGGAGTCAAGTAATTGATGATTTTTCTAGGTCTATTATTGAGTTTTTTTTCAACTTCCATGATTTGTTCATCGGTTATTTTATTGAAGTCTGTTCCTTTAGGAAAGAAGCGTCTAATAAGGCCGTTTGTGTTTTCGTTAGTTCCTCTTTCCCAAGAAGAATACGGGTGAGCAAAGTACACAGGCATACCTGTTTTTTGAGTAAACCATTTGTGATTAGCCATTTCCATTCCGTTGTCATAAGTGAGTGATTTTTTAAAAGTAGCATTCATATTCATAATTTTATTACTGAAGGCACGTGTAACTGTTTCTGATTTTCTGTCCTTTAATTTTACGATATGAGTGTACCTTGATTTTCTTTCAACCAGCGTACCAATAGCACTAGCTTGCTTGGCTCCAATCATTAGATCACCTTCCCAATGCCCGATTTCTTGTCTAAGTTCGACATGCGCAGGCCTATGCTCAATGCTAAGCTGGTCTTTGATTCGGGGCTTGTCAGGCTTTGGTGGACGATGGTTTCTTCTTTTGTACCGAGAGTAGGGCAGAAGCTTAATAAGTTTTCTATTCATTTTAGCTTGTCTATGTTTATAGATATAAGCATAAATGGATTCATGCGAGATAGTCATTATAGCGTCACCGGGATATTTTATTTTGATGCTACCTGCAATTTGTTCAGGTGTCCAATTGGTCAATAGTCCTCTGTAAACGTACCATCTAAGCATAGGGTAGGCAGAGATTTTGTCATGATACTTTTTACTGACGTAATCGTATTTTGCAGCCCAATCGGCAAGTTTAGCATTGTACTTATCACCAGGCTTAGGAGCCCATTTTTTGAGTTCCCTGGAGATGGTTGATTTGTTTCTATTTAATTGTCCGGCAATAAATGTAGCAGACATTTTCTGACGAAAAAGAGTCTCAATAATAACTCTTTCTCTAAAAGTCAATCGATGGTATCCCTTTGTTTCCATACAACAAATTTATTTCTTTCAATTTGTTGCGTTGGATTCTTGAATTTATGATCTCTATGAGCCCTTTGCATATAACGTGCTGCGGCTTAGCGAAGTGTTTTATTTGGGGTTCGGAGCACAGTCTTTTCGTCAAAAATATTGCAATAAAATTAACCAAATTTCTACCGAAAACTATATTGCAATATTTTTATTTGCACAAATTTTCTGCGAGCTTCAAAGCCAATTAACCCGCTTTCCGCCCCGAATAATACATTGCGCTAAGCCGCTGTTATATGCTGAGCGGTCACGTCCTGCTTGTCCAAGAGCGAACTTGTCTTATGATTTCAGCAATCTTCCCATGTACTTAAATTGACAAGTTTTCCATTTAAGAATGTCAAGTCAATAAATGAGTCTGTACCTTTAACAGCAATTAGTCTTATAGAAATATTCATTTGTTTATTGTCGTTTTTTTCTTTGATTGCCTTAGCGTATGACTTTGGAAACTTACTTATTATTTCTTTTATAGTAGTTTTTGATGATAAAAGTCCATATTTATAATTGATTACTATACTTTGTTTACTGAAGTCAATTTCATTCAATTCAGCTCTGTTGTTAAATACATTAAACGTAATTCCTTTGTAATAATAAACAACGGCAGAAACCTCACTTAAATATCCACATTCATAATGAGGATTAGCGATGCTGTCTGGAGTACCTAAAACTTTTAATAAAGTGTCAAGCCTATTACTAAATCTAATATTTACGAAAGAAAAGGTATTCACACATAAAGAGTCCAATTTGTCATCAGATTGGGTTTGCTCGTCAAAAGAGTTATTAGTGGCTTCTCTATTATTTGTTACAATTTGTGAGGTGTCAGAATTTTTAAAGGAAAATAAAGCTAGCACTAATGCTGTTAGAAGTAAGACTCTTTCCTGTTTCATATTCTATAATTTTAAATTAAATAGTTAACGGAATTATGAAAAAAATTTCGGACCGCTTTGCATATAACGTTTTGCAGCTACAAGAAGTTGGCGATTTCGAAGCACTAAACTGTCTGCCACCACTGAACCTGATACGAAGCACAAAGCTTCATTTAACCACTGAACCGCCAATTTCTT
>Ga0075163_10000501_pt1 | contig 50124 bp, 52 predicted proteins | sample JI1023141ADNA_FD_71478 | JGI IMG/M metagenome (GOLD analysis project Ga0075163, IMG submission 71478) | Wastewater effluent complex algal communities from Wisconsin, to seasonally profile nutrient transformation and Carbon sequestration -... | ecosystem: Engineered > WWTP > Effluent > Algae...
ACCTGTCTCGAAGACCCGCAGAAGCTGAACGACTTCCTCACCAACCCGGAAGCCTGCGCCGGCGTCGAAGCCCATGTCATCGTCATCGAACACGGCGTGCAGCTGCTCATCAACGAGCGCGCCCGCCAGATCGCCGGTCTTCCCTTCATCTACACCGAGCGCCTGAAGCTGGTCCGACTCCACCGCGCCAAGCCGCCAAGGAAGATCGTCGCGCGTCTCAACCGCGCCGCGGCGCTGTTCGACAATCTCGAACGTCTGGCTCAACGCCGCGCGCAACGCATGCAGCGCGTGCTGGCCAACAGCCCCCTCCGTCTCGATGCTTCGCATCAATCCGCCACCCCCAGTCTTCGACTGGTGGAGGCAAACCACCGCGCTCTTGCCTCCCTCAGTGCGCAGCACTGGGGGAGGTGGATCGGCGCGTCTTCGCGCCGAGACGGAGGGGGCCTCTTCGCGCAACCGCGCGGGCCTCCGCTCACACTCAAGATCCGATTTCAGAAAACTTCGCCTCAGTCGCCCTGCGACTGAGATCGCACGCGCTTGCGCCTACGACTTCGCGCGCTTCGCAAACACGATCCGTTCGCCATGCAGCGCGCATTCCGCCGCCAGATACTGCGGGATCGTCGCCGCCACTTCCTGCGGAGTCGGCAGCGTCAGCGGGTCTTCCCCCGGCATCGCCTTGAACCGCATCTCGGTGCGCACCGCGCCCGGATCAAACAGGTTCACGCGGATCGGCGTTTTCTCCACCTCGTCCGCATAGCAGGCGATCATGGTCTCCAGCGCCGCTTTCGTGGCGCCATAGACGCCCCAGAAAGCCCGCGGCCTCGGCACGATGCCCGACGTCACAAACAGCGCTCGCCCCGCATCGCTCATCCGCAGCAGCGGATGCACGGCCCGGATCAGCCGCCAGTTCGACGTGAAGTTCACCTCGACCGTTTCCTGAAACGCCGCCGGCGAAATGTTCTCGAGCGGTCCCAGCGTCCCAAGCACGCCGGCATTGCCCAGCAATCCATCCAGCCGTCCGAAGCGCTCCAGCAGCGCGGACGCCAGCCGGTCGATCGCGTTCATGTCGCGCAGGTCGAGCGGGATCAGTGTCGCCGGATGTCCCGCCGCCGCCTGGATTTCATCATCCAGCTTGGTCAGCGCCTTCTCCGATCGCGCGGTCGCAATCACATGATTGCCGGCCTTCGCCAGCTCCAGCGCAGCCGCGCGGCCGATCCCCCGCGAGGCGCCGGTGACAAGAACAATACGGCGATCCATCTGAAGCCCCTAGTCGTCGAGCAGCGAAAGCTGCTGCTCTTTCGACGCCATGTCGTGATCGCGATCGACCAGACGCGTCGGATAATCGCCCGTGAAACAATGGTCCGCAAACTGCGGCGCGCCATCGTTCCGTTTGCCCGCGCCCAGTGCTTCGTAAAAGCCGGGCAGGGAGATGAAGGCCAGCGAGTCCACCTTCAGGTAGCGCTTCATCTGGTCGACCGACATCGACGACGCGATCAGCTCTTCTTTCGACGGCATGTCGATGCCGTAGAAATCCGGATGCTTGATCGGCGGGCTGGCGACACGGAAATGGATTTCGCTCGCGCCTGCATCGCGGATCATCTGCACGATCCGCTGCGACGTGTTTCCACGAACGATCGAGTCATCCACCAGCACAACACGCTTGCCATCCAGGAGCGGACGGTTCGGCGCATGCTTGCGCGAGATCGAACGCTGCCGGCCCGATTGCGTCGGCTGGATGAAAGTGCGGCCGACATAATGGTTGCGGATAATGCCGAAACCGAACGGAATGCTCGACGCCTCTGCGTAGCCCAGCGCCGCCGGATTGCCGCCATCCGGCACGGGGCAGATGATGTCCGCGTCGACATGCGCTTCGCTTGCGAGGATGCGGCCGAAACGGCGGCGCGTTTCATAAACGCTCTGGCCATGCATGATCGAGTCAGGCCGCGCGAAGTAAACGTACTCGAACACGCACGGGCTCGACCGGCCTTGCGGGAAGGGCGTCAGGCTCTCGACGCCGTTCTTGTCGATCACGACCACTTCGCCCGCTTCGATGTTGCGAACGAAGCTCGCGCCGATCGCATCAAGCGCGCAGGTTTCCGAGCACAGCACAGGCGATCCGTCTTCGAGCGCGCCCAGCACCAGCGGACGCAGGCCCCACGGGTCGCGCGCGCCCATCATCTTGTCGTTGGTCAGCGCGATGAAAGCATAGCCGCCTTCAAGCTGGCGCAGCGCATCAATGAAGCGATCCTCGATCCGGTTGCGCATCGAGCGCGCGGTCAGCTGGAGAACGACTTCCGTATCCATGGTCGACTGGAAGATCGCGCCGTTCTGCACCAGCTCGCGGTGGATCGCGCGGGCGTTGGTCAGGTTGCCATTGTGCGCGACGGCCAGGCCGCCATGGGCGAGGTCTGCATAGATCGGCTGGATGTTCCGGTGAACGACCCGGCCCGACGTGGAGTAGCGGTTGTGCCCGATCGCCATCCGGCCGGGCAGGCGCGAGATCGCGCCGCTGTCTTCGTTGAAGTTGTCGCCGACCAGGCCCATGTGGCGCTCGGACCGGAACGTGCCGCCCTTGCCATCGAAGGTGACGATCCCGCAGGCTTCCTGTCCGCGATGCTGCAGGGCGTGAAGCCCAAGTGCCGTCAGGACTGCGGCGTCATCCCGTCCGTAAACCCCGAACACCCCGCACTTGTGGCGCATCCCGTCTTTGGAATCGGGGCCGAAATCATCGTCATCCAGTCCCGGTTCGTCGAAGACTTCAGGACTGGCCAAAGCTTGCCTCCGGGCAAATGCTTACTGAGTGCTCGTCGCCGCCGTCGCGGCTTGCGCCCCGCCGGTGAACAATTCCACTACAGTGGTCAAGGCGCCGCCGACACCGCCGGCTGCGGCGTCCAGATATGGGTATGTATAGCTCTTCGCAACCCAGTCCGGCTCTCCGCCTGCCGGCAAAACCTGATGCATGAGCAGAACAAACAGAATTGCGGCCAATATGCCGCGGGCGAGGCCGAAACCGGCGCCGGCAATCCGGTCCAGAGCGCCGATTTCCGGCGAGGCATGGATCAGCTTCGACAGCCGGCCACCCAGGAAGGCCGCCAGCAGGTACGCGACCAGAAATCCCGCCACCACGAGGATCGCAGCCGGTACGACCGAAGGCTCGTTAGGAGAAATGATCGCTTTCAGGGGCGGCTCGAAGAATTTCAGGCACAACCATGCGGCCAGGCCGCCTATGATGAACGAGATCACCGAGAACGCTTCTCGAATCAGGCCGCGCCCGATCGACATCACGGCCGACATGATCGTCAGGCCGATAATCACGACATCAAAAACCCAAGGAGGCGCCACGTCGAAACCCTCTACTCGGAATCCCCGCCCAACACGTCCACGAGGTCCTGCAGTCTGGATAGCCCATGGACCGCCATGCCGTCGACTGTATCTGGCGCCCCTGCCGGTACGAAAGCCCTTGAAAAACCAAGCCTCGCTGCTTCGCGCAGCCTTGGTTCGATCCTGCCCACAGGTCGAATCGCGCCCGACAGCGCCACTTCGCCGAAAAACACCGAACCTGCCGGAAACGGCCGATCCAGCAGCGCCGACGCCAGTGCAGCAGCTGCGGCCAGATCGCCGGCCGGTTCAGCTATCCGATAGCCGCCGGTAACACTGAGATAGACGTCCCGCATGCCAAACCGCAGCCCGCATCGCGCGTCGAACACCGCCAGCAGCATCGACAGCCGCGGACTGTCCCAGCCGACAATCGACCTCCGCGGATTTCCCGCCGTCTCCTGACCCGCCAGTGCCTGCACTTCGGCCAGCACAGGCCGCGAGCCTTCCATTGCGGCGAACACGGCGCGGCCGGAAGCTTCAGCTTCGCTTCCCGCGAGGAATAGCGCCGATGGGTCTCGCGCAGGCGACAGACCCAGCTCGCCCATCTCGAACACGCCGATTTCGTCGGTCGGGCCGAAGCGGTTCTTCACCGACCGCAGAATACGGAACTGGTGCCCACGCTCGCCCTCGAAATAGAACACCGCATCGACCATGTGCTCCAGCACACGGGGCCCTGCGATCTGACCGTCCTTGGTGACGTGCCCCACCAGAATGACAGCCGCGCCTGTCTTCTTGGCAAAGCGCGTCAGCTCCTGCGAGCACGCGCGCACCTGCGCCACAGAGCCCGGCGCGGCCTCGAGGCTGTCCGACCACAATGTCTGTACGCTGTCGATCACGATGACTTCGGGCGACGTCGCCTTCAACGCTTTCAGGATCGAACGCAGATCCGTCTCTGCAGCGAGCTGAACAGGCGCCGATTCAATGCCAAGGCGTCGTGCGCGACCCTGGATCTGCGAGATGGCTTCTTCGCCTGAAATGTAAGCGCACCGCGTGCCCCTGCGCGCCATCGAAGCGGCGGCCTGCAGCAACAGGGTCGACTTGCCGATGCCCGGATCGCCACCGACCAGCACGGCGGATGATCGCGCTATGCCGCCGCCGAACACGCGGTCGAGTTCATCAATCCCTGTGGATAGCCGTGGGGGCGGCGGCTCTGCTGAATCGAGCGGAGAGAATTCGACGGAGCCCGTGCGCGTTTTCGTTCCCGTCGCCGGCGCTGCGAGTCCGCCCGGCGTTCCGACGGCCTCTTCAACCAGCGAGTTCCAGGCCCCACATGCTTCGCACCGGCCCGACCATTTCGCATGGGCGGTTCCGCAGGACTGGCAGACATAAGCAGTGGTCGATTTGGCCATGGTGCAAACTGGCAGGTCAGATGATTCACCGCCAGTCCGTCCGATTTGCGGGACAAATGGCAAATTCGGGCAATCCCCGTGTTTGCTATGGAGCAAGCCGGTAGTAGGTTTTGCAAACCCGTTTGAGGAAAAGCCCCATGGCGCGTTACAACAGCATCACTGAAACCGTAGGCCGTACCCCGGTCGTGCGGATCAATCGCCTCGCGCCCGAGGGCGTGAATCTCTGGGTGAAGGTCGAAGCCTTCAACCCGCTTGGTTCGGTGAAAGATCGTCTCGCGCTCGGCGTGATCGAGGCGGCGGAGCGTTCGGGCGAACTCAAGCCCGGCCAGACTGTTGTGGAGATGACCAGCGGCAACACCGGGATCGGTCTCGCGATGGTCTGCGCCGCCAAGGGCTATCCGCTTGTGATCGTCATGCCGGAAAGCTTCTCGATCGAGCGCCGCAAGCTGATGCGTTTCCTTGGCGCCAAGGTTCTGCTCACGCCTGCGCCGCTGCGCGCCACGGGCGCGATCGCCAAGACGATCGAGCTGGCGAAAGCGCATGGCTGGTTCATGACGCGCCAGTTCGAGAACCCGGCCAACCCGGACTATCACGAGAAAACGACCGCCCGCGAAATCATCGACGACTTCAAGGCCGACGGTCTCGACTACTTCGTCACGGGCTACGGCACCGGCGGCACGCTGAATGGCGTCTCTCGCGTGCTGATGCGGGAAAGCCCCCGCACAAAGATTGTCGTCTGCGAGCCCACGGACGCTCCGCTGATTTCCAGCGGCCAGTCCCAGCCGCGCAATGACGACGGCACGCCGTCGGCCGGTCACCCCGCCTGGAAGCCGCACCCCATGCAGGGCTGGACGCCGGATTTCATTCCGAAGCTCACGGGCGAAGTTGACTGGTCGCGCATCAGCAAGGTCATCACCATCGCCGCCGCCGACGCGATGAAGTCCAGCATGGATCTCGCACAGAAAGAGGGCGTGTTTGTCGGCATCACCTCAGGCGCCGCCTTCGCAGGCGCGCTCGAAGTCGCGAAGACAGCGCCTAAGGGCTCCAACATTCTCGCCATGCTGCCGGACACAGGCGAGCGCTATCTCTCGACGCCGCTGTTCGCCAACACACCGGCCGAGATGACCCCGGAAGAAATCGAAATCATGAAGTCGACGCCCTACGCCGCGCCGGCCGCCTGACATCCTGGCGACAGGCGGTGCGATAGCCCCATGGATACGCCTGATCTGAACAAGTTGTTCGCCGGCATCGCGCGTTACGCCGCCGATCGCCGCGCGGGCGATGCGGAACGTACGCATCGCCCCGCCGCCACCTATGCGGAGCAACTCGAACGCTTCAGGCTGCCTGTACAGGACGATGGCGTTCCTGCGGATCAGGTCATTCGCGAACTGATCGATCTGGCCGAGCCTGGTCTCGCAGCCATAACCAGCCCCCGCTTCCATGGCTGGGTCATGGGCGGCAGCAACGCAACGGGCGTTGCGGCTGACTGGCTCGCCGGGCTCTGGGGCCAGAATGCAGGCAACCACCTCGCCACGCCTTCTGCCGCAGCGGCTGAAGAGCAGGCGGGCAGGGCCCTGCTTGAGTTGCTGGATCTTCCCCGCGAGTCATCCGTCGGCTTTGTCACCGGCGCGACGATGGCCAACTTCACCGGACTTGCGGCAGCGCGCGGCGAAGTGCTGCGCCGTGCTGGATGGGATGTCGAGGCGGACGGTCTTTTCGGCGCCCCGCCGATCAACGTCATCATCGGCGAGGAAGCTCACTCCACTGTCTTTGCCGCGCTCAAATATCTAGGCCACGGCGCACGGCGCGTTGTGAAAGTGGCGGTGGATCGCAATGGCGCGATGATCCCTGCGGCGTTCATCGAAGCGCTTGCGCAAACATCCGGTCCCGTCATCGCGATCGCGCAGGCCGGGCAGATCAATACCGGCGCCTTCGACCCGTTCACGCTGATCGCCAACGCCGTAAAGGCTCGCAATGGCTGGCTGCATATCGACGGCGCTTTCGGCCTGTGGGCTCGCGCCACGAAAACGCACAGGCATCTGGGCGAGGGACTGGAGCTTGCGGACTCGTGGGCGGTTGATGGCCATAAATGGCTGCAAACCCCCTATGACTGCGGCTATGCGATTGTCCGCCATCGCGAGGCTCATATCCGCGCCATGCAGATCGCCGCCAGCTATCTTCCGGGCGCTGGCGATGGCGCGCGCACGCCATCTGACTACGTGCCCGAGCTGTCGCGCCGCGCCCGTGGTTTTGCGACCTGGGCCCTGATCCGTCATTTTGGTCGCGCGCAGATTGCCGAGATGATCACACGGCATTGCGCATGCGCACGCCGGTTCGCGGAAAAGCTGAGCGCGGAAAGCGGCGTCGAGATTCTGAACGATGTCGTGCTCAACCAGGTGGCCGTATGCTTCGGCGCCGACGAGCAGACACGCGAAACGATCGCGCGTGTTCAGGCCGGCGGCGTCACCTTTGTTGGCGGCGCAGAATGGCTGGGCCGCTGGGTGATGCGTATCTCGGTCAGCGGCGAAACCACCACGGAGGCGGACGTCGATCGCTCCGCCGACGCTATGCTGGAAGCCTGGCGGGCCGTGCGCGGCAAGAACTAGCGCGGCGCGAAACACCACAGGCCGGTGCAGACTCCGAACGCAAGCTGCATCACGACGTCCAGCAACCCGCCGATCGCCAGCACAGGCAGGCCCACCCACAGGAAAACCAGCCAGATCGCCATCGGCGTGATGCGCGGTTCGGGCAGCTTGTGCCCGGCGACTGTCTGCAACTTGGCGCGGGCCATGGGTGTCTCCGGGAATCGTTCACCAATTGGGAGCGGGAATCGCTAAGACTTGGCAAATGAGTCGCCTGGCCATTTCTTGGAACGAATTGCCCCGCGTGCAATGGGATGCTGCGCATGCACGCGCCGCCGGCAGTTATCAGCAGGATTGGGCGTATGGCGTAGCCCTGAAAGCTGCCTCGCCCTCGGTGCAGATTTTGCGTGCGTCCTTGGCGCGGCAGGATGGCGCGGTGGTCGGTCTGGCACAGATCGTTGCCCGGCCATTCGCTATGATCGGCCGCTTTGCGCTCTGCACGCACGGTCCCGCCTGGGTCGGCGACGTGACGGCTGATGAGAAGCGTGAAGCCTATCGCCTCCTGCGCAAATCCCTGCCGCAAGGGTGGCCAAGGCTTCTGGTGTTCACGCCAGACGAGCCAATGAGTGAGACTTCAGGGCTCAAGGGCATGAGCCGGGTGATGACCGGCGATGCAACCGTGCTTGTCGATCTGACGCAAGACGAGGCAGCGTTACGCGGTGCATTCGAATCTAGCTGGCGCAACAAGCTGTCGAAAGCCGAACGGTCCGATCTCGTTATTCAGAAATCCGGCCTGAAGCCGGCGCAGTATCGCTGGCTGCTCGACGCAGAAATCCGGCAGCGCCAGAAGCGCGGCTATCGCGCCATGCCACTTGAGCTCACGGAACGCTGGCAGGATGCAAAAGCTGACGGCGCCAATGGAGACCGGGGCGCTGGCCTGGCCGTCTTCCGCGCTGACATGGGGCGAGACGCGGCCGCCGGAATGCTGTTCCTTATCCACGGATCGCGCGCCACCTATCACGTCGGCTGGACCAGCGATGCCGGCCGCGAGAACGCCGCGCATAACCTGATCCTTTGGGCCGCCATAAAAGATCTCAAGGCAAAGGGCGTCGCCGTGCTCGATCTCGGCGGCGTCAACACGCAGTCGGGCGCCGGCATCGCGCGCTTCAAGCTTGAAACAGGCGGCGCAGTCCTCCAGCGGGCCGGCGCCTACGTCTGATTACTGCGCCTGCTTGCCGAACATCATGGCGATGAACCCGCCGAGCTTTGGTGGCTGGCCGGTGCGCAGCAGGCTCGCCTGGAATACGCGACCGAGAAGATACATCTCCACAACCACGAATACGGCCAGCATCGCGCCGGTCGCCAGAACTTCCATCATTGATACCCCCGCCGTCATGCGCGCCAGCATGGCAAACGGCGTGTAGATCGGAATCCACGACAGCACGACCGGCAACGTCCCGTTAGGCGCCTGCACCACCTGCACCATCATGAGCACGACCGGCAGGGTAATCAGGAAGATCACCGGCATCAGATAAGATTGCGCATCCTGCAGCGAGTTCGAAAGCGCCCCGATCGCCAGGTAGAGCATGGAAATGATCAGGTAACCGGCAAAGAAATAGAACACCATCGCAATCACCATCCACGGCTCGTTGAACGCCGCCAGAGACGGCTTCACGATATCCGCGACAAGCCCCTGCACGGACAACGCGGCAAACACCGCCGCGCCGACCCAGACCGCGATGATGGTCACACCAATCGCGCCGAGCCCCAGCAGCTTGCCATACATGAGATCAGACGGCCGCACGCACGCCAGCACGGATTCCAGCAGCTTGTTAGACCGCTCCTCGATCACGCTCTGCAGCATCATCGAGCCGGTCACCATCACCGTCACCATCAGCAGGTATGACAACGCCAGCGGTAACACCGACCGTATCGCCACAAGCTCGCGCCCTTCGCCCTGCGGCGGCGCGCTGACCTGAAGCGGCACGGTGGTGTCGATGAGTTGGGATGCAAGCTCCGGGGAAAGTCCACCGGCCTCCAGCGTCTGCATTCGCTGCACGCGAACCACTTCGCCTCGAACCGCATCAATCAGCGAGGGATTGGGCGCACCGTTGGTCCACATGCTGATCGGTGTCTCGGGCCCAACATTCTTCGGGATATAGACAGCCAGCGCGAGCGGCTTTTCTCCCAATGGCGTTGCGATGACGTCCTGAAGGTAGGGCGCCAGTCCCTTCGCCAGCGCGTCGGGACCCTGGTCGACGGGAACGCCAGCAGGAGCGTCGGCGCGAACATAGGTCGGCGGCTCAACCTCATAGACCGGGGCGTCCTTGGGCAGTTGCGGCTTGATGAGCTCGAGCGCGGCCGAAGCGCCGCCTTCCGCCATGAACTGCTCGATCTGCGGCTCGGTGAACCAGCGCTCGCCCTTGGCCCATACCGCATCCGGCTTGGCAGAGCTGGCGTTCCAGCGCTGCACATAGGCCGAGAGGTCCGCCAGCTCATAGCGCTGCCTGTTCAGTTCGATGCGCCGATCTATCGCCGAAGCATACTGCCCGGACGCATCCACCAGCACATAGGCTGACGTCAGTTGTGGACGGATGAACCGGCCAGCGACCTGCGTGACCCCGATCACCACGGGCAGGATCAGCAGCATCACCCAGAACCCGCGCGTGGAGGCGATCTGCCGATATTCACGCAGGGCGACGAGAAGGATCGATTTCATTTCACGATCTCCTGGCCGGCGCCGACAAGCTGGATGAAAACATCATGCAGGCTGGGCCGGTGGATCTCGAACCGGCGCAGCGCGAAACCGTTGGTGGTGCATTGCTGAAGCAGCGCGCCCTGATCGCTTCCGGGCTTCAGTTCGATAGTCCAGTCGCTCCAGCCATCCGCGCCGCCCGTGCGTGTCGCGCCCAGAACGCCGGGCAGGGTGGATGGGTCAGCCTGCGACGTTATCGAAAGCCGTCCGGGCAGGCGTGCTCGTGCTTCTTCCTGCGTGCCCTCGAACACTTTCTTCCCACGCGCCAGCAGCAGCAGACGATCCGTCATCCGCTCCGCGTGCTGCATCACATGGGTCGAGAATACCACGGTCGTGCCCTTGGCCGCCATTTCCAGAACCAGATCCTCCAGCACCTGCTGGTTCACCGGGTCGAGGCCGGAGAAAGGTTCATCGAGAATAAGTAGGCGCGGCGAGTTCACCATCGCGGCGGCGACCTGCACCTTCTGCTGCATGCCCTTGGAAAGCTTGTCGACCGTCGCTTTGGTCCACTCCCCAAGGCCAAAGCGCTCGATCAACCGCTTGCCCTCGGTCGTAGCGTTGGCGGCGCTCATGCCTTTCAGTTCGCCGAAATAGACGATGGTCTCCAGCACCTTCATGCGGCGATAAAGGCCGCGCTCCTCCGGCAGGAAGCCAATCTCGCTTGCATTCTCGCGCCCCGGCGCGCGGCCCAGGATTTCGATGCGGCCTGATGTCGGGCGCAGGATATCGAGCGCCATGCGAAGCGACGTGGTCTTGCCCGCGCCATTGCCGCCCAGAAAGCCGAATACGCCGCCTTCTGGCACGCTGAAGCTCAGGTCATCGACGGCCGTGAAATCGCCGAAGCGCTTCACGACATGGTCGAGCACAAGGATTGCCATGATCGTTCCGATCCCCGGCCGCTGTGCGGCTCTTGATGTCCCAGTCAGACTCGCCCCGACATGCACGGAGAGGTGTGCATCCGCCGCCGCCGCAACAGGTGCGGCGGCGAATTACTGAACCGAGTGTGGGGGCGAAGCAACAGCCAGCTGGCTACTTCCCATCCGGCGCGGTGATCGGCCGGGCATCTTCCCAGCGGTAGGGGTAAACGTCGGGCTTCACATAGACCTCGGTCGTGAACTTGAACGGGTATTTCGTGCCGCTCGGATATGTCAGTTCAACGAAATAGGCGGTGTAGCCGGATGCGGGCTTCTCGACATTGCCGATATAGCTCCCATCAGCGGCGGGCTGTAGCGGGCTCGACGTGAAGGCCTTGTCGCCGAGTGTGGCGACGCGGAAATCGCGATTCTTCGGGTTGTTGCCCTGCCAGAGCAGGACGGATGAGGGCTTCACCGCGCCGGGGTTCACCACGAGCGCGCCATCCTCGCGCACCGTCCAGCTATACTCCGGCACAGCTCGACCCTTGATGACCGAGTCATACCAGGCGGTCATGCTCTCGTTGATATCGGTGCCCGCCGTCGAGTGACGCGAGTTGGGCAGCATGCGCAGCTGCTTCTGGCCGGGGAGCAGGTGGTAAGAATACTTCGTGTTGTCCGGTGGGAAGTATTCGTCGCCCACGGCATTGATGACAAATTTCGGAATCTTCATGCGCGGGCGGCCGCGATAGTTCAGCGGGTCCTCGATCGTATTCACCGCCTTCATCTTCAGGCCGGTCTGGTCGGGGATCAGCCCGCTCTTCACATAGTCGCCGAGTGCGGGGGAGAAATAACCCATCGCTTCCCAGTGGTGGCGGGTCGTCGCGTCGACATCGAGCACGTTGATCACGATCGGGATCATGCCGACGACGCGCGGATCAAGAATGCCGACGAGCCAGCTCGTCCATGCGCGCTTGGAGCCGCCGGAAACCACGAACCCGTCGATGGCCAGCTTCCCGCCGGCTTCGCTGGCGAGATACTGTTGCACGGCAGTCATTGCCGCCGTGCCGCTTTTCACCATGGGCAGGCGGGCGAGAGCCTCAGGCTCCTTGGTCGCGTCGTAACGCGCCTGCAGGTAGGCGATCATGTCGTCTTCGCTGCGCGCCGCCGTAGGCGTGTCGGCAAAACGGATCGGCTGGTTGGGAGCTTGCCCGAGATCGGCAATCACCGATCCCGTGTCGACCGCCATCCGTCCAAAATTGGCGGACGGGCCCGCCGGCGCCGGCGTCGTGGACGATCCGCCATTGATATAGAGGAACGCCTTCTTGCTGCTGATCGCATCCGGCACCGTGATCGTCAGCCAGTGTTTCCAGACGGGGCGATCAGACTGCTTGTCCGTCATCCAGGTCTGCGAGGTCAGCTCCAGCACCGCACCGTGATAGCCTTCGCCCTTGAAAGTCTTCTCGACCTTCCACGCAAAGGTCGGATCAGGTTTGGCGACGTAACTATCGAGAATGTTCGGCGGATTTGGCGGGACGCTCGGCGTCGTCGCGCAACCCGTTGCGCCGACAACTGCAAACGCAAGAAACGCGGCTGCGAATGTCCTGAGCTTCATGTTCACTCCCCTGGCCCGGTCTGATGCCGTGTCGGGGCAATGGATCACAGATCGCGGGGTTTGCAAGGCAGGCGACTAGATCGCCGGCTGGATCGGCCCTTCCGCGCGGCCATTCACGAACTGGTCGATGTACGGATTGCCGGATTTATCCAGCGCCGAGACCGGCCCGCGCCACACGATCTTGCCTTCATGTAGCATGGCCACTTCGTCCGCGATCTTCCGCACGCTCGCCATGTCGTGCGTGATCGATACGGCGGCGGCGCCCAGCGCCTTCACCTGCTCGACGATCAGGTTGTTCACCGCATCCGCCGTGATCGGGTCGAGGCCCGTAGTGGGTTCGTCGAAGAAGATCAGATCAGGCTTGGCGATGATCGCGCGCGCCAGCGCGACGCGCTTCTGCATGCCGCCGGAGAGTTCAGCCGGGCGCAGATCAGCCGCGGAGGCGGGCAGGCGGACTTTCGCAAGGTTCTCGATCGCCAGCTTCTTCGCTTTGCCGCGACCGACACGATCCCGATAGAGCAGGGCGAAAGCGACGTTTTCCCAGACGGTCAAGCTGTCGAACAGCGCGCCGCCCTGGAACAGCATTCCCGTCCGCCGGCGCAGGTCGTCCACGGCTTTCCGGCCGCGCACGGGCTGGCCGTCGAACAGGATCTCGCCCTTGTCGGGCGTCACCAGACCGAGCGCGCTCTTGATCGTCACGGACTTGCCGGTGCCCGACCCGCCGATGATGACCAGCGAACGCCCCTGCGCGACCGTGAGGTCAATGCCACGCAGAACCTGCTTGGGACCGAACGCCTTGTGGACGTTGCGCAGTTCGAGAATGGGGCCGCCGAGAACCGTCACAGGCCAACTCTCACGAAGATCGAGGTGAGGATGTAGTTGCTTGCAAGGATCAGCACCGCTGCGCCGACCACGGCCAGCGTCGCCGCGCGGCCCACGCCACCTGCGCCGCCTTTCGAGCGGTCGCCCTGATAGCAGCCCATCAGCGAGATGATGCCGCCGAACACCGCCGCCTTGATGACGCCAGACCAGATGTCGTTGCCCGTCACGAACGCCCAGGAGTTCTTGAGATAAAGCGAGCCGTTGAAATCCAGCGTGCCGACCGCCACTAGATAGCCGCCGAGAACGCCGATGATGTCCGCGACCAGCACCAGAAGCGGCAGCGTCAGGATGCCAGCTATCACGCGCGGCGCGTAGAGATAACGCGCGGGCTTCGCGGAAAGCGTCAGCAGCGCGTCGATCTGTTCGGTCACGCGCATCGCGCCGATCTCGGCCGCAATGCCTGCACTGACGCGTCCGGCCAGCATCAGGCCGGCGAGCACGGGCCCAAGCTCGCGCGTGATGCCGAGCACCACGATGTTCGGCACGAACTGTTCGGCATTGAAGCGCGATCCGCCGGTATAGATGTTGAGCGCCAGCGCCGCGCCGATGAACACTGCTGTCAGGCCAACGACGGGCAGGGAGTAATACCCCACCTTCATGCATTGGCGCAGCACTTCACGAAGATAGATCACCGGCGTCACGCATGCCGTCAGCACCGATGCCGAGAACGATGCGATCCGACCCACTTCGGCGAACCCGCTCAGCACGGTGCGCCCGATCAGGCGGAACGGGCGCAGCAGGATGAAGTCGCGCGGTCGCGCGGTCGTGGTGTCAGGAACAGCCGTCATTCGCCGCCCTCATAGGAGCGCTCGAACCGGGAACCCAGCCGGGTCAGAATTTCGTAATCGATCGTGCCCATGGCCCCGGCCACCTCCGAGATAGGCATGTTGGGGCCCACGAACTCGATTTCATCCCCCGGCGACACCGAAAGGCCCGTGACATCGACAACAATGAGGTCCATCGAGACCCGCCCTACGATCGGCCGCTTTTCCCCTGCTACGAAGGCCATGCCTTTATTCGAGGCAGATCGCAAGAAACCGTCGGCATAACCGAGACCCACCGTGGCCAAGGTACTGTCAGCATCCGCTTTCCACGAAGCGCCATACCCGACAGCGGTACCCTTCTTGATATCGCGTACCTGAAGCACCGGCGCCTTGATGGTGACCACGGTGTGCGGCGCCGATCCCTCGGCGGGTTTCGGCCCGCCGCCATAAAGGCCAATGCCGGGACGGACCTCGTCAAAGTGGTAGGCCTTGCCCAGATACGATCCCCCGGTGGCCGACAGCGTGCGGGGAATGCCGGGCCACAGCTTGCTTGCACGCTCGAACGTTTCCAGCTGCTGCGCATTGAGCGGGCTGTCCTCGTCGCCGCAGGACAGGTGGCCGAGAATGCGCGAAGGTTTGGGCAGCATCTTCGCCGCCGCAGCCCAGTGATTTTCCGAAAGCCCCAGCCGGCTCATGCCAACATCGACATGCAGGGCCGCCGGTCGCGGTGACACGTTTCCGCTGATCCACATGTCGATCTGTTCGAGGTGGTTCAGCACCGGCACGAGCTGGTACATCTGGAGGATGTCCATCGTGTCCGCTGTGGGGCCGTGGAAAATCATGATCTCGGGCGCTGGCCCCAGCGCCCGGCGCAGGGCCGCGCCCTCGGATGGCCAGGCGACATAGAAGCGCGAGCATCCCGCCTTGCTGAGCGCCTTCGCCACGGACGTTGCGCCCAGCCCATAGGCGTCGGCCTTCACGACCGCCGCCGCATGGGCCGGTTCCACGCGCCGCTGGAACATGCGCCAGTTGGCGACAAGCGCGTCGAGATCGATCTGGAGGCGGGGTCCGGACATGCAGCTTCGCTAAATCGTTTCGCTGCGAACGTGAAGCAGGGCCGGCATGGCGGAAATTGGGCAGATGCCCGCCGTCATCACTCCTCGCCGTCCGGCAGGAAGCCTTTGCCGCTTCCTCCGCCAGCTGGCGCCATGGAGCGCTCGCCTGTGTCTCGGCCCGTCATATCGAGGTCCGAGAACTTCACGCGGGCAGGGTTGAAGCCGACTTCCACCTTGCCGATCGGGCCGTGACGCTGCTTCGAGATGATGATTTCCGCGACATTGTGCTTTTTCGCCACGGCGTCTTTCCACTCTGCATGGCGCGGGTCGGACAGATCCGGCTCAAGACGTTCGAGGTAGTACGCTTCGCGGTAGATGAAGATCACGACGTCCGCGTCCTGCTCGATCGAGCCCGATTCCCGCAGGTCCGACAGCTGCGGACGCTTGTCTTCGCGCTGTTCCACCGCACGCGAAAGCTGCGACAGGGCGATGATCGGGATGGCGAGTTCCTTGGCCAGCGCCTTCAGCGACTTGGTGATCTCGGTCACTTCCTGCACGCGGCCATCGCTCTTCCGGCTGCCCGACGGCGTGATGAGCTGGAGGTAGTCGATGATCAGCAGGTCAAGGCCGCTGGTCCGCTGAAGGCGGCGCGCACGCGCGGCCAGCTGCGAGATCGAGATGCCGCCCATGTCGTCGATATAGAGGGGCAGGCCCTCCATCGTCGTCGCGGCTTCGCGGATCGCCTCGTAGTCGCGGGGTGTCAGTTCGCCCCGGCGCATCTTGTCCGAAGGAATGCCCGACACGTCGGCGAGCACGCGCGCCGCCAGCTGGTCGGACGACATCTCGAGCGAGAAGAAGCCGACCACGGCGCCTTCATCCGTTTTCATCTGGCCGTTCGGTCCCGGCGAGCGCTTGCAACGCTTGGCGGCGTTATAGGCGATGTTGGTCGCCAGCGCCGTCTTGCCCATCGAGGGACGCGCCGCGAGGATCAGAAGGTCGGACTTGTGCAAACCGCCGAGCCGCCGATCAATTTCTGAAAGACCTGTCGGAACGCCCGCGATCTTGCCATCGCGCTTGAAGGCCAGCGTCGCCGTCTCAATTGTCGTCGCCAGCGCCGAGTTGAATGTCTGGAAGCCCTGCGCGCCCGCGCCACGTTCGGCCAGCGCGAACAAACGCTTCTCGGCGTCCTGGATCTGGGTTTCTCCCGGAGCCTCGATGTCCGAGCTGGTGGCCTTCTGGACGATCCCCGAGCCGATATCGATCAGCTCTCGGCGCAGTGAGAGATCGTGGACGAGCTTGGCGTAGTCGAGGATCTCCGGACCGAAAGCCGCTGAATCCAGCAGGTCGGCGAGATAGCGCGCGCCGCCGATCTCTTGAAGCTTGCCATCGCGCTCAAAATGCTCGCGCAGCGTCACGCCGTCGGCCACCCGGCCGTTCGAGATCAGCCTGTCCAGAACCTCGAAGATCGCCGAGTTTGCGGGCGCATAGAAATCCCGCGGTTTCAGCACGTCAGACACGCGCTGGTGCGCATTGTTGTCGAACAGGATCGCGCCCAGCACGGCCATCTCGGCTGGCAGGTTGTGGGGGGGCGGCAGCTGGGTCGGTTCGTGGTCTTTAGGCATGGCCTCTCTCTAGGCCAATCATGGCTCTGAATCGCGGTTTGATTCTAGATATCCAACGGTTCCTTGTCGCTGTTGATGGACAGCGGCGAGGTCCTGCTTTTGTGCGATTTTTTGGGAGCGGGGTTAGCCCTTATCCTGACAACGCCGCAATGCAGGCATAGCCAAAGACGAGGACGTGGCTACCAAGTCATCAGCGGCCGAAGAACTTCCCGAACATGTTCTTGGCGGCGCTCGTGGCCTGCTCCTTCACATGATCGACGGCGGTGTTCTTGGCTTCGTCCAGAAGCTTGGTGATCATTGCTTCCAGAACGTCCTTGCCGATGCCGGTTTCCTTGGCGGCTGCGGTGATGGCTTCGTCGCTATTGCCGTGGAAGTTTTCCGCAAGCGACCGCGCTGCCTTGAGCGACAATTCCTTAGAAAGGCCGAGCGGCTCGCCAATGTCCGCGATCGTGTCTTCGCCAAGCGTCGTCACAATCTTCCCGAGGTCGATGTTCAACATCAATGACTTCGAATGCTGGGGCTGTGTGCGCCGGATTTCCGGCGCAACTGGCAATTACCAGCGTTCGCGAGTCATCATCATGACATCGCAGATTGTTGCCGCTGTCAGGCCGTAGCGATCAGGCAGCAACTTCCTGCAGCTTCAGCTTGTCGTTGCCCAGACGGAACATTTTCGGGCGGACATACAGCGCGATCAACGGCGTCTTCTTAATTGCGATGTGAAACAGCAAGGGCGCCACAGCCGAGATCAACAGGATCGCAAAGCACGCCCAGCCCACATCAGGAATCCAGCCCTTCGCAGCCAGTGTGCGTTCAAGGAACGTCATCGGGAAGAAGAAGGTGAGGTAGATGACGATCGAGTTTTGACCGCAGTAACGAAGAAACCGCGCCGACTTCCATTTCGACAGCAACGCCGCGACCTCGATGATCGCGATTGCGCCGGCGAGGCCCATGAACAACCCATACACCGGCAGGTGATGCAACTGTTGCTGCGTGAGCCAGTAGTTGCACGCGCCCCAACCCGTCACCACGGCAACCGTAATCCACGGCCGCGCCTTCGCTCGGTCTGCCACGTCGAACACGAGGCCGGAGGCCGCGTAGCCGAGGAAGAAGAACACGTAATAGTCCATCAGCCGGTTGATCGCGAAGCTCGGCGTGTCGATCCAGAGAGCCTGGTGAGCGATCTGAAGCGCCGAGGCGGCTAGCAGCACCGTCCATTTCGGCAGGCGGCGGACGAGGCGCGTGATCACATAGAACACCGCCAGCATGTGAACGAACCACAAGACACCCGTCGGCTGCAGGATGTTCCAGCCATAAAGCTTCAGGAATTCGACCGGGTTGGCCGTCAGCGTGTCGTGGTCCGTGACGAGCAGGGTGAGCCCCAGCCAGAGCAGGTAGAAGTACGCGAAATGCACGACCTTCTTGTCGATGTAGGTGGTCAGGTTCGAGTTGATCGTGCGCGAAAGGAACAGGCCCGAGATCAGGAAGAAGTCGGGCATCCGGAAAGGTTTCGAGAAATCGACGATCCAGCGCATCCACCCGGTGGCGCCCACGGCCTCCTCATAGTGATTAACCGTGTGGAACATCACGACCAGCAGGATGCAGATGCCTTTGGCGTAATCGACCCAGGCGATGCGGTCCTGTGCGGACGGTTGGAAATTCGAGGGGACAGTCTGCATTGGCCCGGTCCTGGTATGCCCGATTGGGACGCCAAACAGCGATCAACGCCCCTCCGGCGCTTCGCTTGCTGGGAGAAAAGCAATCGGCATGCCGCTGTGGTGCGAGAGTGCCGGAAGCGCGAGTTGCGCGTGCTTCCCAGGCTAAATCCCGTTAACCATCGCATGCTGATTCCGCCGCGGCGGTCTGGCCGGGCGTGCCCGGTGTAAGGGAGTGCTGAGCAATGACGGCGACCAAGTGGTGGCGTGGGGCCGTGCTCTACCAGATCTATCCACGCTCCTTCATGGACGCGAACGGCGATGGCATTGGCGACCTGAAGGGCGTCACGTCGAAGCTCGACTATGTGAAGCAGCTGGGCGTCGACGGCATCTGGCTGTCGCCGTTCTTCAAGTCCCCCATGCGCGACTTCGGCTATGACGTATCAGATTATCGCGCCGTCGATCCGATGTTCGGGTCGATGCAGGATTTCGAGGCGCTGCTGAAGGCGGCGCACGACCGCGATCTCAAGGTCATCATCGATCAGGTCTGGTCGCATACATCATCGGACAATGAGTGGTTCCAGCAGAGCAGGCAGGACGGCCAGAACGAGAAGTCCGACTGGTATGTCTGGGCCGATCCCAAGCCGGATGGCTCCCCACCCAATAACTGGCAGGCCTGGTTCGGCGGTCCGGCCTGGACGTGGGAGCCGCGCCGCCGCCAGTATTTCCTGCACAACTTCCTGCCGACCCAGCCGGACCTGAACTTCCGCTCGGACGCCGTACGCGCCGCGATCCTCGATGTCGCCCGGTTCTGGCTACAGCTTGGCGTCGATGGCTTTCGCCTCGATGTCGTGAACTACTTCGTCCACGACGCGGCGCTTCGCGATAACCCGCCATCGGGCGTGCAGGCGCCAGCCCTGCCGCGAGACATGCAGATCCACCAGTTCAACTCCAACCAGCCTGAGACGCTCGACTTCGTCGCCAAGATCCGCGAGCGCGTGGATGGCCACGGGGACAACATGACTGTCGGCGAACTTGCGCCGGGATCATACAGCCTCATGGCTGAATACACGCAAGGTCAGCAAAGGCTGCATACAGCGTATTCATTCGATTTCCTCGCCGCATGGCCGGGCGGCGAGAAGATCGCTGCAGTGTTGAACCAGTGGCGCGAAGGTCCGGATGATGGCTGGCCGAGCTGGGCCTTCTCCAACCACGATGTGAGGCGCGTCGCGACGCGCTGGGGTGAGGCGCTGGGGTGCCCGGCGCCCCGCGCCGCCCCCTTGTTCATGGCCCTTCTGATGTCGCTGCGCGGGACGATCTTCCTCTACCAGGGCGAAGAGCTCGGCCTGCCGGAAGCCGATGTTCCGTTCGAGAAGCTGCAGGACCCATGGGGCATCAACGGATGGCCCGCAACGAAGGGCAGGGATGGCTGCCGCACGCCGATGCCGTGGAAGGACGAAACCCTCGCCGGCTTTTCAAAGTCGAAAGACACGTGGCTTCCCGTCGATGCGCGCCAGCGTCTCCTCGCCGCGGACAAGCAGGAAAAGCTTGCTGAATCCATGCTGCACACAACCCGCAGCCTGATCGCCCTGCGCAAGGAAAGCCCCGCGCTCGGCGCCGGCTCATTCCGCGTGGTCCTCGCATCCGACAATCTTCTCGTGTTCGATCGCGAGCAGGAAGGCGAGCGCATCCAGTGCGTCTTCAACTTCGGCGCGTCGGAAACCTCGCGCGTCTATGACGTGAAGCCGGCCGTGCTCTGGACGTCTGATCCGGTGTTCAGCGGATCGAACCTGATCCTGCCGCCTTTCTCCGCCGCGATCCTGAAGCTGACCTAATGGCCCGCCGCCTTCGAGAAGACCTGCAGCACCACAACGCCGGTGATGATGAGGCCCATTCCGACAATGGCGGGCGCGTCCAGCTTCTGGCCGAACAGCAGCCAGCCGACCACGGCCACCAGCGTAACGCCCGCTCCGGCCCAGATGGCGTATGCAACGCCGATCGGGATGGTCTTGAGTGTCAGCGACAGGAAATGAAACGCAACGCCATACCCCAGCACCACGATGACCGATGGGATAAGCTTGGTGAACCCTTCGGAGGACTTCAGCGAGGATGTCGCAATCACTTCTGCGATGATGGAAATGGCAAGATAGACATACTGCATGGCGCGCTCCCTGATCCCGGAGCCCTAGCGAAACTTGAGGCGCTGCGCACGTTCACATCCGCGCGACGGGCGGCTAGGGTGTCCGCATGATCCGCGTCCAGACCGATGCCTTCGACCCGCACGCCGAAACTGCTGCCTTTGCCAAAGGCCGCGGCGAAGCCGGCGCGCTCGCCAGCTTCATCGGCACGGTGCGCGACAGCGCGCACGGCGGCGAAGTCAGCGCACTGGAACTCGAAGCCTACCCCGGCTTCACCGAGAAACAGATCGCGCAACTGGAAGCCGACGCCCGCGCCCGCTTCGATGTCATCGATACCCTCGTCATCCACCGCTACGGCCGCATGGCGCCGGGCGAGGCGATCGTGCTCGTTGCCGCACTGTCCAAACACCGCCGCGAGGCCCTGCAAGCCGTCGATTACCTGATGGACCGCCTCAAGACCGAAGCGCCGTTCTGGAAGAAAGAGCTTCGCGCCGAGGGCGGGGAGTGGATAGAACCCCGCGCGGATGACCGCGAAGCGCACGCACGCTGGAACCCAAAAAATACGACGAAGGAATAGCCATGCCCGGACCCGCCTATCCCCCGCTGACCGCCCCGGGCGGCAAGATGGTCGACACGATGGAGTTCAAGCCGCTCCGCGTCTGCGTGATGACGATCTCCGACACGCGCACGGATGAAACCGACACGTCCGGCCATCTGCTTGCTGATCGCGTCAAGGAAGCCGGCCACGAACTCGCCGACAAGGCCATCGTGCCGGACGAGGTCAACGCCATCCGCGCCATCATGCGCAAATGGATTGCCGACCCCACCATCGACGCCGTCGTCTCGACCGGCGGCACCGGCCTCACTGGCCGCGACGTGACGCCCGAAGCTGTTCGCCCGCTGTTCGACAAGGAGATCGAAGGCTTCAACACCGTCTGGCACCTCGTCTCATTCCAGAGCGTCGGCACGTCCACCCTGCAATCGCGCGCCTGCGCCGGCGTCGCCAACGCCACCTTCATCTTCTGCCTGCCGGGCTCCAACGGCGCCGTGAAGGACGGTTGGGACAAGCTCATCCGCTGGCAACTCGATAGCCGCCACATGCCCTGCAACATGGTCGAGTTGATGCCTCGGTTGCTTGAAAATTGAGGCAAGGAGAGTGCGCAATGATCTTATCCGAAGCTGAGCGGCGGCTTCTCAGCGCACTAGCTGGGATGTGCGATCAGTACCTCTTGCAAGGTGGTTGCTTGGATCACCTGTGCATGCGTGCGGGCGAAGATGCGGTGGCTCTCCTAGCGGAGTATGGAATGGTCGATATTGCAGGACGTGGCGCAACGTGGACTGCGGCAGGCCAAGCTCTGCTAGAAGAGCGCTAACCGCCTCTTGTGAGCGTCCGCTCACACGACTATCTATCTGCGCACATAGGGGAGAGAAATCATGAAAACCCGTCGCCTTGGGCGTAGCCCGATCCATGTGTCCGACATCTGCATGGGCACGATGACGTTCGGCAACCAGGCCGACGAGGCCATGTCGCATCGCATCCTCGACAAGTCGTTCGAGGCCGGCATCACCTTCTACGACACCGCCGAGAACTACCCCGTCCCGCCAGACGCCAAATACGCCGGCCGCACGGAAGAGATCGTCGGCCGCTGGATGAAGACCAAGCCACGCGACGCGATCCTGCTCGCCACCAAGGTCTCCGGCCCCTCGCACGGCTGGATCAAGTCGGCCCAGCGCGAAGGCATGACGGCGCTCGATCGTCACAACATCATCCGCGCCATCGAGGCCAGCCTCAAACGCCTGCAGACCGACTATGTCGATCTCTACCAGACCCACTGGCCGGATCACGGGCAGGGGTACGAGGAGCACATGCGCGCCCTCGATGATCTGGTGGAAGCCGGAAAGGTCCGCGTGCTCGGCTGCTCCAACGAGACCAGCTGGGGCGTCATGAAATCGCTCGCCGCGTCGGATAAGCTCGGCATCGCCCGCCACGAGTCGATCCAGAACAATTTCAGCCTGAACAATCGCCGCTTCGAAGACGAACTGGCGCAGGTCTGCCGTCAGGAGGGCGTCAGCCTCATCCCGTATTCGCCCCTCGGCGGCGGCGTACTCACCGGCAAATACCAGAACGGCGCGTGGCCCGAAGGCGCCCGCTTCACCAGGTACAAGGACATGCCGGCGCGTCAGGCCCCCATGGCCCGTCGCTTCGTCAACGAGAAGACGCTGGCCTCGACAGAGCGCTGGATCGGCCTCGCCAACGAGATCGGCATGTCGGTCACGACCTTCGCCACCGCCTGGTCGAAGCAGCACGATTTCGTCGCCTCGACCATCGTCGGCGTCACCCACGAAGACCAGCTTCCGGACATCTTCGCCGCAGCCGACGTCACGCTCGATGCCGAGGTGTTGAAGAAGGTCGACGCGGTTTCCAAGGAAATTCGCTATCCCATGGGCTGACAGGCCCACGGCTGACCGCTCGACTTACTCGACTATAACGCTATCCTGCGGGCGAAATGGCCTACACGCTCATCAACGCGCGACCGGCGGGCAACCCCGCTTCCGCCGCCTCGCCCACCGCCTTGGCGGCCGGGCAGGGCGCGCTTGTTGATTCCCACAATCGCCGCGTTACTTATCTCCGGCTCTCGATCACCGATCGCTGCGATCTCCGCTGCACCTACTGCATGCCGGAGCGGATGACCTTCCTTCCACGCAAGGATGTGCTGAGCTTCGAAGAGCTGGACGAGCTGGTGACGGCTTTCGCCTCCTTTGGCGTCAACAAGCTGCGCATAACGGGCGGCGAGCCGCTGGTGCGGAAAGACTTCATGGAGCTGATGGCCCGCTTCTCGCGCCATCTCGGCAACGGCCTCGACGAGCTTACGCTCACCACCAACGGCACGCTGCTGTCCAAATACGCTGGCGATCTTTCCGCCATCGGCGTGCGCCGCATCAACGTCTCGCTCGATACGCTGAAGCGCGACCTGTTCGAGAAGATCGCCCGCCGCGACATGCTGGATGATGTGCTGGCCGGCATCGACGCCGCCATCCGCGCCGGCATCAAGGTCAAGATCAACACGGTCGCTCTGGCCAACGTCAACGAGCAGGAAATTCCGGACCTCATCCGCTTCGCGCACGAGCGCGGAGCAGACATGACACTGATCGAAACCATGCCCATGGGCGAAGCGGAAACCAATCGCGAGGAAGACTTCCTGTCGCTCTCGAAAGTCCGCGCCGATCTCGCCCAGCGTTTCACGCTGACAGATCTGAACTACACAACCGGCGGCCCCGCTCGTTACACGCGCGTCGAGGAAACCGGCGGCAAGCTCGGCTTCATCACGCCGCTCACACACAATTTCTGCGAAAGCTGTAACCGCGTGCGCGTCACATGCACCGGCCGCCTCTACACCTGCCTCGGCCGCGAGGATGGCGCTGACCTTCGCGAGGCCCTTCGCACCGATCCGTCCGGCGCGCTCCTGCGCGAAGCCATCCTCGGCGCCATCGAACGCAAGCCGAAAGGCCACGACTTCGACGCCCAGCGGCTCGCAGCGCCCGCCAGTCCGCGCACCATGTCCCACACGGGCGGCTGATGGCTGGTGCAGTTCTCCTGTTCGGCCGTCTGAAGGACGCATTTGGTGCGTCGTCGATCGAGTTGCCTGAAGGCGCCGGCACCGCCGCCGAACTGCGCGCGCTCCTGATCCACGCCAACCCGGATCTGGCCGAAACGCTCCGCTCGAAGTCGGTCCGCATCGCAGTCAATCAAGAACTGATCGCGGATGAAGCCGCTACGCGCATCACGTCTGCTGACGAGATCGCGCTGCTGCCCCCGCTGAGCGGGGGTTAGCCTAGTCACCCTGATCCGGAAAAAAAAGATCGACCAAGCTTCCAACTATCACAAACGCCGCCGTCAAGACCCAGAACAGGACCCAGAAGGCTGTGCCCAACGGGGTCAGCCAGAAAGAGAGGCCTGCGGTGATAGCGAGGCCCCACTTAATCTTGAGCTTGGTGCTTCGATCCAGTTGCATTGAACCTGTTCTTGCTCAGACCGGCGCCGCCACGCGCTCCACCGGCCCGAACGTCTTCTCGAACGCCGCCTTCAGCGCCACGTCCACCTCGTGCATCGGCGTCAGCTGTCCAAGATCCGCAAGGCTCGTCACGCCCAGCCCTGGATCGCTTACCCCACACGGTGTGATCCCGCCGAAGTGCGACAGGTCTGGCTCCACGTTCAGGCTGATGCCGTGATAGCTGACCCAGCGCTTCAGGCGCACGCCGATCGCCGCGATCTTGTCTTCGCGCAGCTCGCCGCCGGATTTCGTCCGGTCCACCCAAACGCCGACCCGGCCTTTCCGGCGCTCGCCCGTCACATTGAATGACCCAAGCGTCTGGATGATCCAGTCTTCCAGCGAACATACAAACTGCTTCACGTCCCGCCCGCGCTTCGTCAGGTCGAGCATCACATACGCCACCCGCTGGCCGGGCCCATGATAAGTGAACTGGCCGCCGCGCTGGGTGTCGAACACCGGGAAGCGACCGGCATCGAGCAGGTCGCCCTCCTTCGCGCTGGCCCCGCGCGTGTAGAGGGCGGGGTGCTCAACTAGCCAGACCAGTTCATCCGCTCCGCCGTCCGCGATGGCCGCCGCGCGCGATTCCATCGCGGCGACAGCCTCGGGATACCCCACCAACCCCTCTGAAATGGCCCATCCAGTGGTCATTAACCTGTCCGCAATCCGAAACCCTGACTCTCCCGCTATATCGGAGCAGTTCATTGCAGTCTCAACTGGATCACGTCGGCGTCGAGATCACCGTCCTTCTGGGCCGGTCGCTCATGCCCATGCAGCAATTGCTGCGAATGGGCCGTGGCGCGGTCATCCAGCTGGACACGCATGAGGACGACGAAGTCTGGATTCTCGCGAACAATCACCCCATCGCCCGGGGCGAGCTGATCATCGAGAACGACAGAATCTCGGTCAACATCACCCGCTCTGCTCAGGTCGAAGACTACTTCGCTACCGAGCAATAGGCCTGTTTTGCGGGCCTTTTTGGCCGCGGACCGATCCCCGACTTTCCCGCTTCACATTCTGCAAAACCCGGCTTATACGGCGCACCTTGCTTCGGCGTGCGGCCGTGGCGGAATTGGTAGACGCACTACCTTGAGGTGGTAGCGCCGCAAGGCGTGGAAGTTCGAGTCTTCTCGGCCGCACCAGCAACTTAATCAGAGAGAACGCCGTTCGGGAGTAGGGAGGTCGCCATGAATGACACCCGCGACCCGAGCGCGCACGATTCACTCTCTGAGCCCATCGAAACCGTCGAATCCACCGGCGTCATCTCGCCCGCCTTCATCGCCCAGTTCGTCGGCGCGGTGGGCGATGGCGACAAGCCCTATCTCTGGCGCACGGTAAAGGACCTCCACCCGGCCGACACCGCCGACTTGCTGGAGCACCTCCCGCCCGAGGCGTTCCGCAAGGCTATCCACCTGCTGGGCAAGGAACTGCCGGCCGAGGCCGTCGCCGAACTCTCCGACAACATGCGCCTCGAAGCGCTGCACGAACTGACCGACGCCGCCGTTACGGCGATGATTGGCCATCTGGATTCGGACGACGCGTCATTCCTCCTCAACGATCTCGAGGAAGACCGCCGCGCACGAATTCTGAACAAGGTGTCCGCGACAGACCGCGCGGCCATCGAAAGCTCGCTCTCGTTCGACGACGAGTCCGCCGGCCGCCTGATGCAGCGCGCCTTCGTGGCGGCGCCCGTATTCTGGTCCGTCGGCCAGGCGATCGACCATATGCGCTCCGTCAGCGACGACGACCTGCCGGAAACCTTCTTCGAGATCTACATCGTCGACCCCGCCTTCCGCCTGCAGGGCAGCGTGCCGGTTTCCCGCCTGCTGCGCTATTCGCGCGAGACCCCGCTGAAGGACATCATGAAGGATGTCCCCGTCGAAGTCCGGCCGGAGATGGACCAGGAAGAGGTCGCCTACATCTTCCGCCAGTACAACCTCGCCTCCGCGCCCGTGGTCGACGAAGCCGGCCGCCTCACCGGCATGATCACCATCGATGACGTCGTCGACGTTATCCAGGAAGAGGCCGAGGAAGACATCCTGGCCCTGTCCGGCGTCAGCGAGGCCGGCGTCAACCAGTCGATCGTCTCAGCCGTGCGCGCCCGCATCCCGTGGCTGCTGGTCAACCTGATGACGGCCTTCGTGGCGTCGAGCGTCGTCTCGCTGTTCGCCCACGTCATCGACGAGGTTGTCGCGCTGGCCTTCCTGATGCCCGTGGTCGCCGGTCTCAGCGGCAATGCCGGCTCGCAGGCGCTCGCCGTCTCCGTCCGCGCCATCGCCGAGCGCGACCTCGAAGGCCCGCTGGTGCGCCGCGCCATCCGCCGCGAGGCGCTGACCGCCATCATCAACGGAACCGTCATCGCCTGGAGCGCCGCGCTCATCGTGCTGCTCTGGTTCCACAAGCCGACCCTCAGCGTCGTCATCGGGCTGTCGATGATGGTGACGTTCGCCTGGGCGGGCCTTGTGGGCATCCTCGCCCCGTTAACCCTGAAGCGCTTCGGCGCTGACCCCGCCGTGGCCTCATCCGTCTTTGTGCTGACGACGATTGATATGGCGAGCTTTTTCGTCTTCCTCGGCCTCGCCAGCGTGATGCTGCTCTGACGTTTCCCACGAGACTGGCGTCTGGATTGCACCGGACAGGCGAAATCCCTGGGGGATGTGTCAGGTCAGGACGATGACGGGACGATTGCGCACTTCTGCAGAGGGCCTGGAGCTCATCAAGAGCTTCGAGGGCTTCCGCGAAACGGCCACCCGGCTGCCCGATGGGCGCTGGACGATCGGCTATGGCCACGTCCGCACGGCCCGCGAAGGCCTCAACATCAGCCAGAAAGACGCCGAAGACCTGCTTCTCTACGATCTCAGGCCGGTCGAGGATGCGGTCGCGTCCTTCCTCTACGCCCCGCTGATGCAGAACCAGTTCGACGCACTGGTCTCGCTCGCCTTCAACATCTCACCCGGCCAGTTCCGGGACTCGGACATCCTGCGTAACCTTAACGCCGGCGATTTCCTCGCCGCCGCCAATGGCTTCGACCTCTGGCGCAAGGCGCGCATCCATGGCCGCGTCATGGTCGTCGATGCACTGGTCCGCCGCCGCGCCGCCGAGAAGGGGCTTTTCCTCCAGCACCCGAACGGTCCGCCGTCCGCGCCCACCCCGCTGGTCAAACCCGAAATCGACACCGGCTCTGAAACTGTCGGCCAGCCGCGCACGCGCGACGCCGAAGATGAAGAAGCCCCGCGCACCGGCCCCGCGCCTTCAGGCGACATCGCCGAAGCCGTCCGCCGCCTCGCCGAACGCACGCGTGAATCCATCCAGCCGGCTCCGGAAATCCCGCTGCCGCTCGGCGCCATCGTCGCGCCGCCCGAGCCGATCTTCCGCGACCCCGTCATGGAAACTCCGGTCGAGCAACCCTCCCAGCCGAAGACCGCCGAAGACATGGAACATGCTCGCCGCGCTGTCGCCGAGCGTGTCGCCCGCATCCTCGAGCGCGCCGAGAAAGAAATCGACACGCAGGAAAGCGCCGCCAGGCCGGCCGCTGCCCAGCAACCGAAACAGCCCGCCGCGAAGCCCGAACAGGAAGTCCGCGAAGGCCTCCCGGATTTCGACCAGCCCGCAGAACGCATGGGCGCGTCCCGTAACCGCCCGGTCATCGACGACACCGAAATCGTCGATCCGGGCCGCGATCCCGCTGAACTCTTCGCCGAAGCAGAGCGCAAGGCGAAATACGTCAACGGCGCCGCCAGGCGTATCGGCCCCATCTCCGGCCGGCTCGCCATGCAGGCCCCGTGGATCATCGTCCTGGTCCTGTCGGTCCTCGGCCTCATCATCGGCGCTGTGGATACTTTCAAGGCCTCCGCATCGCTCGACGCCAGCGTCCCACGCGCCGCCGCCACGATCCTCGCCGTATTCGGCGTGATGATGCTGATGAGCGTATATTTCCTGTTCTGGAACCGCTCTTCCGACGAAAGCTGATCGGCCCAAAGGCCGACTGGCAATCTGCGCGGCTCCGGTTAGATTGCCGCCCATGATCCCGAACACACGCTCCCTCGACTTCGACCTTGGCGAAACCGCGGACATGATCCGCGACACAGTCAGCTCCTTTGCCCAATCCGAAATCGCGCCCCGCGCGGCGGAGATAGACCGCACGGACGAATTCCCGCGCGACCTCTGGCCGAAGATGGGCGAACTCGGCCTCCTCGGCATCACCGTGGAAGAAGAGTGGGGCGGCTCCGGCCTCGGCTATCTCGAACACGCCGTGGCGATGGAAGAGATCAGCCGCGCCTCCGCCTCCGTGGGGCTCAGCTACGGCGCCCACTCCAACCTCTGCGTGAACCAGATGCGCCGCTGGGGCACGGACGAACAGAAGCGCCGCTATCTCACCAAGCTGATGACCGGCGAACACCTCGGCTCGCTCGCCATGTCCGAACCCGGCGCTGGCTCCGACGTCGTCTCGATGAAGCTCAACGCCGTGAAGAAGGGCGACCGCTACATCCTCAACGGCTCGAAGATGTGGATCACCAACGGCCCCTCCGCCGACACGCTGATCGTTTACGCCAAGACCGCGCCCGACAAGAACTCGCGCGGCATCTCCGCCTTCATCATCGAGAAGGGCTTCAAGGGTTTCTCGGTCGCGCAAAAGCTCGACAAGCTCGGCATGCGCGGTTCCGAAACCGGCGAACTGGTGTTCGAGGATTGCGAAGTCCCTGAAGAGAACCTGATGGGCCCGCTCAACAGCGGCGTCGAAATCCTGATGTCCGGCCTCGACTACGAGCGCACCGTGCTGGCCGCCGGCTCCACCGGCATCATGCAGGCCTGCATGGACGTCGTGCTGCCCTACATCCACGACCGCAAGCAGTTCGGAAAATCCATCGGCGAGTTCCAGCTCATCCAGGGCAAGGTCGCCGATATGTATGTGAAGATGAACGCGTCCAAGGCCTATGTGTACGCCGTCGCCAAAGCCTGCGACGCCGGCCGCACCGCACGCAAAGACGCCGCCGGCGCCATCCTCTTCGCCGCCGAAACCGCCACGCAGTTGGCGCTCGACGCCATCCAGATCCTCGGCGGCAACGGCTACATCAACGACTACCCGACCGGCCGCCTGCTGCGCGACGCCAAGCTCTACGAGATCGGGGCAGGGACATCCGAAATCCGCCGTTGGCTTATTGGTCGCGAGCTGTTCGCAGAGTCGACCTGACGCGCTCAAAGGAGCGAGTTATGCGTTTTGTGGCCTTGTGCGTAACGGCTATTCTCTTCAGCAGTTGTTCTTCGACATCAGAACGTGGCGTCTATCGCTCGGACAATGCGCTATGCGAGCAGATGGCGACATTTGCGATGTCAGTATCACCCGGTCAGCAGAAGTCCGTGAAGCTTGCACGTGGCGGTCTGATGTACGTGGATCATCACAAGTCGTGCGCGCACAGCGATGATGATCCCGCATCCATTGTATTCTGTAAGTGGTTATTGGCGAATACGTCAGCGGAGTTCATGGAAGCAAATATCAACGAAGCGATGGCCTGCCTCCAGGGCCAGAAAATTGTAGGTACCGTAGGTAACACCGGATTGTCTGCCTGGCGCGGAGAGGTGAGCTTCTGGCGTACTCAATTGGAGGAAGGCGTGGAGGCCAAGCTCGCCTATTCAATTCCGCCTCTGGAGCGGCGCGCAGAAGAGCGTTTCCTCGAAATCACCTTCGAGCGAGAGAGCTGAACAGTGAAATCAACGTATTGGCTGGCGAGCTGACATGACCGGCGCACTCACGATCTGGACCTATGACTGGGTGCCCGCCGGTCCGCGCGGCTATGTCCGCGACATCCGGCTGCGCTGGGCGTGCGAGGAAGCGGGCCTCGATTACGAGGTCAAATCCGTTTCCTTCAAGGATCGCGAACCGGATCACATCGCCAACCAACCTTTCGGTCAGTCCACAATCGAAGGGTGCATTCGCTCTGCTCAATGCGCCCCACGAAATCGCCTCGCTGATCGGCAGGAAGCTGTTTGCGAAGACGATGTCGAGTGAATGGGGCTGACGCATGCGAGCGATCGTTTCGAGTTTCGCAATGCTGCTCGCGGCGTGCACAATTGATGCGCCTGCCGCCAGCTTGAGTGAAGACTCAGGCCTTTGTCCGAGACTGGTAGCGTTTGGCCGCTCCGTGCCACCCGGGGAGGCGCGCAGCGTAACGCTTTCAGGTGAGGGCCTATTGGGAACCCAAACCTGCGAACGGGGTGATGCCATTGTGAACCCGGGTGGCGCTACCCTGTGCAAGTGGTGGGTCGTCAATTCGTCCCGGGAGTTCTTCGGTCAGAATTTTCGGTCCGTTGTCGATTGCCTGTTGATGGGGCGTACGGTCATCCCGCCTGACGAGCTTCAGTACAGTCCGCAGTCAGGGTATCTACAATCGGGTCGCTTGGCGCTAATGAGCGTTCCAGACATTGACGAAGGGCTCGCGGTCGAGGTCACGTTCAATCCGCCCAGCGATGCAGATGGCGGTGCGCCGATGCGAGGGCTTAGGATTACTTTCAGGAATACCGCCAAGAGGTAGAGAAATGGGCTTCAGGGTTTTTGTTGCGGCTATCGTCGCGGCGGTACTGGTGGTCCCATCCTTCGCACAAACTCCAACCACCAACGTATCAGACCCCGGCGCTCCACTCAGCGGCTACCCCCGCAAGGCGCTCGGCCTGCCCACAGCAGCCGAACTCAAGACAGCCACTTACGTTCGTGACGTCGTGTACGGCCATCGTGACGGCATGGCGCTCACCTACGACGTGTTCAAGCCCAGGAAGCCCAACGGCGCGCTCGTCGTGAACATGGTCTCCGCTGGCTGGAACTCCACATGGGGTCCACCGGAGGATCGTCAGGCGCGCTATCAGTGGCTCATCGACAAGGGCTTTACGGTCGTCGCTCTCTATCATTCGTCTGCGCCGCGCTTCCAGATACCGGATGCGGTGAAGGATGTCCGCCTTGGCCTGCGCCACATCAAGCTGCACGCGAAGGATTACGGTGCTGATCCCGCGCGCATCGGCGTGTGGGGCGCCAGTGCAGGCGGCCACCTCTCGCTCGTCGCGGGCACGATGGCTGATGACGGTGATCCCGCTGCGGTCAATCCGCTGGAGCGTTCAAACAATCGCGTCAAGGCAATCGTCGCCTACTTCCCGCCCACCGATCTCGATGTGCTGCTCGGCAGCCGCCCGAAAGCCGGCGTCATTGATTTTGACGACAGCCTCCGCAAGACCATCTCGCCGATCCACTTCGTCGACGCGAAGGATTCCCCCGCGCTGATCATCTCGGGCGGATCGGACAAGGGCGTACCCGTCTCGCAGTCGGAAACGATGAAAGCGGCGCTCGACAAGGCCGGCGTCGCGAACGAGCTGAAGATTTTCCCCGAAGCCGGCCACGACTTCTATGTGCAGGGCGATCCCACGCGCACCGACGCCATCGCCACGGAAGCGATGAACATGATGGTGGCGTGGTTCGAGAAGCAGCTCAAAAAGTAGCTGCGATCACCGAAGGCAAAGCCCATCCGGCCCCTGCGGTCAGCAGGGGGCAATCATTCCCGACAGCAGCCTTGCGGCCTAGCTGAGCGAGGCGATTTCGGTCGGGGTCGGATGCATGTCCACGAAGAGGTCGTCCGAGCTTGAGAAGGCGAGGGACGACATTCCGAAGGCGAGGGCGGCAAAGGCCGCGACGATCAAGCGTTTTGCGAGCATGGGAGAGCCCGTTCTCTTTTCTGTTCCTGGCCGGAGTGTTTCCCCCGGTCTTCTGATGCGCGAGAGATGGATACGGATCGCGGCCCAAAAAAGGCATAATCGCAAATCTTTTTTAACCCGCAAAAGTTGAGCAATCGTAAGCGACTAGGTGCTCAACCTCGGATTTACCGTCCCAGACAAGCCCTTTTTCGCGTCCAGACCCGCCCTCAGTTCGTCCTCGCCGTCACCACCCAGGTCCGGCCGGGCAGGGCGACGCTCCCATCCGCCGCCGCCAGCGGGGCCAGCACCCGCTCGATCGCATCGGTAATCGCCGGCAGCCTGTCCTTGCCCGCCTCCCGCGCCAGCCGCGACGCCGGCCCCATCTTCGTGCAACCCACCGCCGCCGACCGGGCGGATGCCCCCAGGAACATCGGCGCCTCGAACGGCTCCGCCTTCACCGAGCCGAACCCCGCCCGCTCCAGTATGCCTTTCACCCGGTCCGCATCCGCAAACGCGAACGGCCCCGGCGCATACGGGTCTGGCGGCGGCAGGTTGAGCCCCGAAGCCTCCCGCGCGGCTACCAGCGGAACCATCGCCCACGGATTGTCCCGCGCCGCCTGCCAGCACGCGAACGCCACCCGTCCACCCGGTTTCATCGCCCCCCGCATATGCCGGAACGCCCCCTCCGGATCGTCAAAGAACATCACCCCGAACCGCGAATAGAGCAGGTCGAACGGCCCCAATCCTTCAGATCCGCGCAGCTCCGCCCGCGACGCATCCCCCTCGACAAACGCGACATTGGCCATCCCCTCGGCCCGCCGCCGCGCCACCGCCAGCATCGGCGCCGACACATCCAGCCCCATTACGCTTCCGTGCGCGCCAACCATCCCGGCCAGCGCCAGCGAGGTGTCGCCACACCCGCACCCCACATCCAGCACCCGCTCGCCCGGCAGCGCGCCTGCCGCCCGCAGCGCCGCCTCGCCGAACGCCTTTATCAGCCGGTCATTCTTCTCCTGCTCGGCCGCCCAGTGCTCACCGACCGCCCCGTTCCAGTCCTCGATCTGCTTGGCGTTGGCGTCGGCCATGGGGTTCTCCTGCATCTGCGCGACACTAACCCCAGCTGGGCCTGCCAATAAACCATACCAGCCTGTTGGCGGGGCCAGTTCCGAAGGCTATAGGGGCGCTCCGAGCCCGATTCACAGGGCGCAAACGCATCCCCGACCAGACTTCAGGAACACTTCATGGCCGTCCAACGCACCTTCTCCATCATCAAACCGGACGCCACGAAGCGTAACGTCACCGGCGCGATCAACGCCGTGTTCGAGAAAGCCGGCCTTCGCATCGTCGCCCAGAAGCGCGTCCGTCTCACGCGCGCCCAGGCCGAAGGCTTCTACGGCGAGCATAAAGCCCGCGGCTTCTTCGGCGAGCTGGTCGACTTCATGACCTCGGGCCCGGTCGTCGTTCAGGTCCTCGAAGGCGAGAACGCCGTCGCCGCCCATCGCGAAGTCATGGGCGCCACCGACCCGTCGAAAGCTGCTGACGGCACCGTCCGCAAGCTCTTCGCCCAGTCGATCGGCGAGAACTCGGTCCACGGTTCGGATAGCGAAGCCGCCGCCGAGCGCGAGATCGCCTTCTTCTTCCGCCTCGACGAAATCGTAGGCTGATCCCATCACACACAGCTTCCGCCCCGCGCAGCCTTCCGAGCGCAAAGCGCTGGAGGAGCTGCAGCGTCGCGCGTCGCAGAAATGGGACCCTGATCGGCCCGAGCAGATGCAGCACCCAGAGGCGCTGGAGCTGCCGGCCGATCACATAGCCGCCGGCCTGGTCATCGTGTTTGAACACTGGGGCGCGCCGGCGGGGTTCGTCGTCGTCGTCCCGCGTGACGATGGCAACGCCGACCTAGACGGCCCCTTCGTGGAGCCCGATCTCTGGCGTGGCGGCATCGGCCGCAAGCTGGTCGAAGAAGCCGCCCAGTTCGCCATCGCGATCGAAGCCGGCCTTCTCATCGCCACCGCATCTCCGCGCGCCGAGCCCTTCTACGCCAAGTGCGGCTTCAGGCCGTCCAGCGTCCGCTCGACGCCCCACGGCCCCGTATCAGTGATGCAGCGCAGCCTCGTTTTCTGAGCTACACCCTCGTTATCACAACGAGGATTCGCTCATGCGCGCTCTGCTTCTGGTTGCCATCTCATCGCTTGGCCTGATCGCCTGCAGCGAGCAGAAGCCCGCCGACCCCGCGCCGACACCCGCTGCCGAAGTTGCCGCTCCCGAAGCGGCGCTCGCCCCGGAAGTCGTGAACATCCCGCCCGCCGAAGTCGCCACCAGGCTCCAGGGCAAATGGCAGTCCACCGAAGATGCCGCCTCGATCATAACCATCACGGCCGACACCTGGACCAACACCTACACAGGCGATGACAGCGTGAACGATGTCGCCAAATGGCGCGCCTTCCCTGGCACGGAAACGCCCGCCAATTCCGAAGGCCTCACTTTCACGCCTACCTCGACCTACATCGAGGTGAAATCCGGCGAGAACACCTTCTTCTATGAACTCGGAACCATCGAAGCCGACGCCTTCGATTTCTTCTACGTCTCGCGCGGCAACCGTCTCGCCTACAAGCGCATCACCTGATCCCGCCGCCGCATCAACAACATCGCATGCGATATAGTTATTGCGCATGCGATGTATCTGACGTAATCCCGTTCCATGACTGCACCAAACCGTCGCATGCTCTGGCTTCTCGCGCGCGCCCAGCGCCGCGTGGCGTCCGCAACTGACGTCAGTTTTGCCGATCTCGATCTCACGGCCACGCAAGCCGGCGCCCTGTTCTGTTTCACGGATGAGGGCCTCCTGATCGGCGAACTCGCCGCAGCGCTCGATCTCGCCCAGTCCGCCGCCTCCGGCCTCGCCATGCGTCTCGAGGCTGCGGATCTCGTCACGCGCGGAGAAGAGCAGGGCGATGGCCGCGCCGCGCGCCTGCGCCTCACGCCGGTCGGAAAGCGCAAACGCGAGGAAGCCGCCCGCCGCGCCCACGCCGCCAACTCACGTCTTCTCGCAGGTTTCACGGCAAGCGAAGCCGACATCATCGTTCGCTGGCTCAATCACGTAGCCGACACGACTGCACCGTCCAAACGCCAAAAGCAGAAAGAGAAATCATGACCGATCTCGTAAAGATCAGCGAAGCCAACGGCGTGATGGAGATTCTCTGGAACCGCCCGGACAAGAAGAACGCGCTCTCCAATGTGATGTACCGCGCCGCCACTGCCGCGCTCGCTCGCGCCGCTGAAGACAAATCGATCCGCGTCGTGGTCCTCGCCTCCGAAGGCGACAGCTTCACCAGCGGCAACGACCTCGCGGACTTCGCCTCCGTCGCCATGGGCGGTGAAGCGCCCGCTGCTCACGGCTTCATCGAAGCCATGATCCAGTTCCCCAAGCCCATCGTCGCCGCCGTCGCCGGCCTGGCGATAGGCGTCGGCACCACGATGCTGCTGCACTGTGACCTGGTCTATGTCGCCAGTGACGCCAAGCTTACGACGCCCTTCGTTAGCCTCGCCCTCGTTCCCGAAGCCGCATCCTCCATGCTGCTCCCGGCCCGCATCGGCCACGCGCGCTCCTTCGCAATGTTCGCGCTTGGTGAAGGCTTCACCGGCGCACAAGCCGCCCAGCTCGGCCTCGCCAACGCCGCTCTCCCGAAGGAAGAAGTCCTCGCCGCCGCCCGCAAAGCCGCCGCGACGCTTGCCCAGCGCCCCATCGGCGCTGTCATGGCCACCAAGAAACTCATGCGCGACGCCAGCATCCTTGCCCACTCCCGCACCGAAGGCGCCATCTTCGCCGAACGCCTACACAGCGCCGAAGCGACGGAAGCCTTCACCGCCTTCCAGCAAAAACGCGCCCCGGATTTCTCGAAGCTCTGAGCTTTCAGCGAGGGTAATCGACAGGTCGTAACCGCTTGTCATCCCGGAAGCGCGCAGCGCTATCCGGGACCCATGGCGCGAGCACGACACCGTCAACGCTCGCGCCCGCGCCAAGACTGAGGGGCAAGCTACAAGCGCCACCGCCAGATCCCGCAGTTCTCAGCCCATAAATGTGGTGGCCTGAAATTTCCCAGCCCCAGCAACACAACGGCCCCCGCACTTTTTGCTGGGGGACAACCTGAAACACCAACCCACCCCCTCTGAACCTGACGCGATACTCCGCGCATGTTCGAGCTGCAGCAGATCATCCTCTGGATTCTCTGGCGCCTCCGTCCTGTCATGGCGGTGGAGGCGAATCTCGTCGACATCATCGCCGCCGGCTTCCGCCTCTTCGACAGCGACGAAGCCATCATCCGGATGGAAGACAATCCGGATCAATGCCTCATCGTCTCCGCCGGCCTCGCCGACGCCCACGCCAAGCTCGACCTCCTGATCTATCTGAGAGCCTGCGAGATTCTCGGCATCCGCTCCCGCGCGAAGGACTTCACACCCAACCGTACCGCCAGCCGCTCAGGCCGCACGCCACAAGCCTGCTGGACCAGCTTCCGCCGTCTCGTCACGCGCTTCGAAGACTACGAACGCCTCGCGCAGAAACGCGCCGAAGGCCTGCGCGCAGAGCAGAGCCCCCTCCGTCTTGCAGCTACGCTGCAATCCACCTCCCCCAGTCTTCGACTGGTGGAGGCAAACCACCGCGCTCTGTTCGCCGTCCAGATTGCCTCCCTCAGTGCGCAGCACTGGGGGAGGTCGATTGCGCGCCCTTGCGCGCAAGACGGAGGGGGCCTCTTCGCGCAACCGCGCGGACCTCCCTCACACTCAAAATCCGATTCCACAGACACTCACCTCGCAGGCCCCACCCGCGAGAACGCCCACGCGCGCCCGCCACAATCCTTACCGCCGCGTTTACTAAAAACTTCCGACGACCCGCTTGCGAAAAGCACAAAAAGAGAACACAACAAGGAACAAGAACGGAGCAAGAACATGAACGGGCTGGTCAACTTCTGCGGGGCTAACGGCAACTCCTACAAGTTCGAGCGTTTCGGCGCTGATCAGGACTGGGCGAAGGTCGCCGGTGTCGTTCTCTTCGCCGCTCCCGAGGGCAAGTCCTGGCGCATCATCCGCGTCGCCGATCAGGGTGGTGTGGAAGGTGATGTCGCCACCTTCTGGCGTTGGCGCGAAGCCCGCCGCTACGGCGCGACCGCCATCTTCATCCGTCGCAATGTCGACGTGAAAGCCCGTCGCCTCGAAGCCGCCGATCTGGCTGAAGGCCTCGATCCGGTCTTCGCATCCGGCAGCGAACTCCAGCGCGAGCCCGAACTGCTCGCCGCTTAAGAACAGAACCTCGTCAAACGGCGCTGTGGGTTCTCCGCCCCGGGTCGCGCCACTCGAGACGAGAAGCGGGCCCGCGGATTATATCCGCGGGCCCGGTCTGTTTCAGGATCCGGAAGTTGGGCAGCTAGTTCTTGACCGGTTGCGGCCGCTGGGAAGCGATCCAGTCCGCAATGTCGGCTTCGAGAACGGGCAGGGGGCGAGGTCCCGGGGCGAGGATCGCCTGATGGAACGCCTTGATGTCGAAACTGGCTTTCAGCTGTTGCTGCGCCCCGGTCCGCAAACGCCGGATTGTTTCCCGGCCCGTCATGTAGGCGCAGGCCTGGCCCGGCCAGATCGCATAGCGGTCGACCTCGGACTCGATCTCTTGCGGTCCCAGTCCCGTAGTCGTCTGGAGGTAGGCAATCGTTTCAGCTCGCGTCCACTTCTGCGAATTGACGCCCGTATCCGCCACCAGCCTCGCCGCCCGGAATAACAGCGACTGCAGATAGCCGAGCCGCCCCAGCTTGTCGTCCTTGTAAGCTCCCAGCTCGTCGGCAAGGTCTTCGGCATAAAGCGCCCACCCCTCGCTGAAAGCCGGCTGTGAGATCAGATAGCTCACCAGCGGCTGGTTCGCCTTCTCGCGCGCAAGGCCCGCCTGGATGTGGTGACCCGGCGCCGCTTCATGGAAGCTCAGCGTCGGCAGCGACCAGGTCGGGAAATCCAGCGTCGAGCGCAGGTTGATATTGTAGGTCGCCGGCCGCGAGCCATCGAGCGGCACGGCTTTGTAATAAGCGCCCGGAGCCGTGTCCTGCGATATGCGCGGAGCTTCGCGAACCTCCACCTTGCCCTTCGGCCCGGTGATGATCATGCGGCCCATGGCTGTCTCAGCCCATGTGATCCGCTCACGCAGCGAGTCCAGAAGCGCAACGCGCCCCTCCGGCGTGTCGGGATACAGATAGGCTGGGTCCATCGACACTGTCCGCAACCGTCCGCCGATGCTGCCTTCGACCTGACCGAGTTCAATCAGTATCGGATCAATCTGCTTGCTGATCTGATCGACAAGCTTCAGCCCGGCATCGTGCAGCTGCTTCGGCGACATGTCTGTCGTCGTGTAGAGCTTCAGCGCATCGCGATAATACGCTTCACCATCCTTGAGCGCCCACACACCCGGATCAGCGGGCGCCTTGGCCAGCAGGCCTTCGAGCAGCTTCACGAGCGCCGTGTATTCCGTCTTCAGCGGCCCCCCGACCTGATCGGTTGCGCGCTTCATAAGCTTGGTGATGTCGTCCTCTGGAATGTCCGGGATCTGCGCCAGCTGCTCGATGAAATAGACGACCAGCGGATGCTCGCGCGAAATGCCGGGCGTCAGTTGCCGCGCCTTGTCGAGCGTGCGCTGCACGATCGCGCGGGGCGGGATGACGCCAGCGGCGATATCAACTTCGAAGCGCCGGCGCTCGTCGCGAAGCGCCTCGTCCATGTTGTCGAGCCGTGTCAGCCAGTCTTCCGCGTCGGCGCGAGAGCGGACCGGGGCGTGCAGCGTCATGAACTTGATGAGGTCGGTGAACGCGCCATCAGCGAAAGTGATCAGATACGGGCTGGCCCAGCCCAGCCCGTTCACGCCATGGCCGTGCGCTTCGATCGCCGTTGTGTCGCGCAGGATCTCGATCGCGGTATCGTAAGTGCGCTGGGATTCCCGGCTCAACGCCCCGCGATTGATCCGCTCCAGCTCATAAAGCAGATCGAGCCGCGTCGTCCGCGTCCGTTCGGCCACGGCCATGGAACGGTCGTCGAGCAGGGCATGATAGCGTTTTCCGAACGCCTCGACCGAAAGGCCCAAGGCGTCGGCTTCCTCCGGCGAGCGGTCCATTTCCGCATGACTGAATCGCTGCATGAAGGCCGCGAGGTCGGGGTCGGAGCTCACCGCCGAAGGTGAACATGCCGCTAGGATAGCCGCGGAAAGGCCGGCGCCTGCGAAAAACAGGGCCCTGAAAGGAGATTTCCAGTCCAGCGCAGGCATATGATTCGCTTTGGTTGAGGCAGCCAGAGTTTTCCGATAAGGACCGCCGAGCATCAAGTCAGGAGCTACTTAATGAGCACTCCAGTCCCCGGCGGCCAGCCCGAACTGACCGGCCAGGTCATGTTCTACAAGCGGCCGGAGCCGCTTTCACTGGAGAAGCACAGAAATCTAGGCGTAAAGCAGGTTTCGTCGCCCTTCTCCTTCCTCAAGACAGCCCACGCCGTGCCAATCACGGTCAGCGAGTTCGGCGTTGCCGCAACCTGCTTCCCCATCATTTTCGTCGGTAACGAGAAGACCCCGGTCGCCGTCATGGGCGTTCGCCAGAACGAAAACGAGTATGTGGACGCCTCCGGCCAGCCGGATCCGGATATTTACCTGCCGGCTTTCGCCCGCCGTTACCCCTTCGTGTTCGCGTCGGATCCCAAGAGCGACAAGCTGCTGCTCTGCGTCGATACGGAAGCCTCCATGGTCTCCTCGACCCCGGACGTGAAGTTCTTCGAGGGCGAACAGGCCTCGAAATTCACCCAGGACGCGATCGAGTTCTGCAAGGAATTCGAACGCCAGCGTCGCGCCACGGTCGAGTTTGTCGAAATGCTCGACAAGGCTTCGCTGTTTGAACAGAAGTCCGTCGCCTTTACCCCCCGCGATGCGCAGGGAAATGCCGGCGAAACCCAGAAGATCGCCGATTACTGGGCGATCTCGGAAGAGGGCCTCAATGCCCTTCCGGACAGCAAGTTCCAGGACATCCGCAATACGGGCGCCCTTGCGGCGATCTACGCCCACATGGTGTCGCTGATGAACTGGCAGCGCGTTATCCAGCGCACGATGCGCCGCCTTTCGACCGAAACGGCGAGCTGATCGATTAACCGGCCATCCGGCTCACGATCCGGGGAGGGGTCTGGACCTCTCCCCGGTCGCAGCCCTACTTCCCATGACAGAGCTTCATGCCGATAGCGGCCGTGCGCCCTCGTGCGCGGTCATGGCGGGGCGGGAAGAAAGAGGTCTTGGCGTGCGCGCACTTCTGACGTGGGCGAAAAAGGGGCTGGCGGCGGTAGCGCTGTTCGCGGCGGCCCTGGCCGCTCCGGCCCATGCACAGCAGTCAGCCAAGAGCGATCACGCTGAAGGCTCGCTGGTTTTCGAGCGCGCGGCGGCAACGCCGGGCGACACTTTTCTGGGCGCTCTGAAGCTCGATCTGGCCGACGGCTGGCACGTTTACTGGAAGAACCCCGGCGACAGCGGCCTGCCGCCCACGGCGGAGTGGGCGCCGTCTCCCGGCGTGACCTTCGGGGATTTCCGTTTCCCCGCGCCTCACGCCATCCCGCTCGCGACGCTGATGAATTACGGCTACGAGCATCAGCTTGTCCTGCCGTTCCAGATACAGGTCGCGGCGGATGCAAAGCCCGGTTCCGAAATCGCGATCGGCGGCAAGATCGAATACCTGATCTGCGCGGACATCTGTATTCCCGAGGGCATTGATCTCTCGACAACGCTTCGCGTCGCCGCATCGCCCGAAACAGATGCCGATGGAAGCGCCATCATCGTGGCGACCCTGCCGCACATTCCTGTGGCGATGACGGGCAAGGCTACCGTCGAGCGCACACCGAAAGGTTTCCGCGTCGCCGTGGTCGATAGTGGTGTTGTTGGCGCCGTTGCAGCTGCCAGGAACATCCGGTTCTTCCCTGACGGCCCCGAATTGTCCAACCCAGCCAAGCAGCTCGTCAAGACGGGCGCCAACGGCGTCTCGATCGAACTGACTGCGTCCGATTTCGCGCAAGAGGGCGACCAGAATCTCTCCGGCATCATCGCCATGACCGATGAAGCGGGCTCGACGCGGGCATGGGAAGTCGCCGCGACTCCGGGCCCGGCGCCTGCCGGCGTCGCCGACAAGGAGTTCGTCAACGCAGAGGTCAGCGGTGTTGCGCCGTCGCCGGTTTCATCCGTCGCGCCGATGATGGGTTTATCCGAGTTGCTGATTACGCTCGGGCTGGCATTTGCCGGCGGCCTCGTCCTCAACTTGATGCCATGCGTGCTTCCGGTGCTCACGATCAAGGCGGCTGGCCTCGTCCATACTGCGCATAATCCCAAGGAATCGCGGGCGCATGGTCTCGCCTATCTCGGCGGTGTGGTCGTCTGCTTCGCGGCGATCGGCGGGATATTGATCGCCCTGCGCGCGGCGGGCGAGCAGGCGGGACTGGGATTCCAGCTGCAGTATCCGCCGATAACGGCATTCTTCGCCCTCGTGATGTTTGCCGTGGGCCTGAATCTTCTCGGCGTGTTCGAGATTGGCGGCTCGTTGATGGGCGTTGGCAGCGGCCTTGCCGAGCGGGGCGGCACGACGGGCGCCTTCTTCACTGGCCTTCTGGCGGCGTTCGTCGGCGCGCCTTGCGTCGGTCCATTCATGGCGCCGGCGTTTGCAACAGCGCTGGCGCAGCCTGCGCCTGTCGTTCTGGCGGTCTTCATCGTCGTGGGCATCGGCCTCGCGGCACCTTTCGTGCTGCTGAGCTTCACGCCCGCCTTTGCCAAGGTTCTGCCCAAGCCGGGCAGGTGGATGGAAACCTTCCGGCAGGTGCTGGCCTTCCCGATGTTCATCACAGTGCTCTGGTTGTTGTGGGTGCTGGCCGGACAGTCTGGCCCCGATGGCATTATCGCGGTTCTCGCGGGCGGCATCGCGCTGGGCTTTGGCATCTGGCTGGCCAAGAAGATCGGGCAGGGTACCGCCGGGCGCATCGTGGCTGTGCTCGTTATTCTCGCCGCGTTCATTGTTCCCTCTGTGTCGACGACGTGGCTCAAGGCGGAAGCTTCGCCGGAAGTCTCCGCCAATGCGTGGTCGCCTGAAAAGGTTGCCGAGCTGCAGGCTGAAGGCCGGGTGATCTTTGTCGACTTCACAGCCCGTTGGTGTGTCACCTGTCAGTTCAACAAGAGCGCGATCCACGATGCCAGCGTCGCCCGCGCGTTTGCTGACCTGAACGTGGCGTTTCTCGAAGCGGACTGGACGAACAAAGACAAAGTGATCGCGGGTGAGCTTGCGAAGCATGGCGCTGCGGGCGTTCCGCTGTATCTTGTCTATCCGGCCTCTGGCGGCGCGCCGCAGAAGCTGGATCAGATCCTGACGCCCAGCATGATCGAGACGGCTGTACGGCAGGCGGCAGGTTCGCTCTAGGCAGACATGTCTTCCAGACGCTGACAAACGGGAGAAGAGGCGTGACCTTTTTCAATCGTGACAGGCTTCCGCTGATCCTTGGTACGGCTGTCGCCGCATCCATCACAGCCGGCGCGCTGATCGTTTCCACCGCAAGCGCGACACCACCCGGCAACGTGGCGCCCGCGTTCACGGAAGTGAATACGGCAGGCAAGCAGGTGTCGCTGGCCGACTTCAAAGGCAAAACGGTTGTCCTTGAGTGGACAAACGATGGATGCCCCTTCGTGCAGAAGCACTACAACTCCAGGAACATGCAGGCGACGCAGGCGGCCGCCACGAAGGACGGGATTATCTGGCTCTCCGTGATCTCGTCGAAGCCGGGCGCCCAAGGCCATGTCGACGGCGCGCGCGCCGACAAGTTGACGGCTGATCGCGGCGCGAAGCCGACGCATGTTCTGCTGGATCCCGACGGTTCAATGGGCCGTGCATTCGGCGCAAAGACCACGCCGCACCTGTACATCATCACGCCGGACGGCAAGGTCGCCTACAATGGCGCGATCGACTCGATAAAGTCGAACAAGGTCGATGACGTTCCGAAGGCCACGAACTACGTCACGGCCGCGCTTGCGTCGCTGAGCGCAGGCAAGTCGCCGGACCCCGCGCTGACCGTGCCGTATGGGTGCGACGTCAAGTACTAGAAATCGCGAACAGCTTCACATTTTGCCGCCGCGGACTTCAGGTTCGCGGCGGCTTTCTTTTGCGCCGCAGCGCCGCCGCCCACCGCTGGTGTGATCTGCACCGCGTCTTTCAGCATATGTAAAAGCCGCGATAGAGCGGCTGCCTGAGCGGTTCCCGTTGTCGCCGAAGACGCGAGCTTGAGCTGCACGTCTGTTTCCTCGGCCATGCCGCGAAAGATGCAGCGCAGATCCACAGGCCCGCCGCGCTGATCGATCTCCAGCGAGAGCCGGCTCGCAGCGAGGCCAAAGCGCTGCAGGTCCCCCGTCAGCGCCGGAGCAAGTCCAGCGGGCTTCAGGCCAGCCTTTGCCGTCGCCGCTGCCTGTGCTGCATTCACTTGCACAAGCAAGCGGCTGGCTTCGGAACGGATCTGCTCCGGCAATGTTTCGGCGGACGCGGGCAGGGCGGCGCAAACCATCAGGACGAAAGAAGCGATAAGCCGTTTCATGGCGCCGATCGTCCGTGATCGCCGTTAAGGCTTCGCGAAAGCGATGGCGGCCTGATTACTGGCCCTCTGACACGTCGATACTGCCGATGTAGGATTTGATCGCCTGCCGCGGCCTGCCGTCCCTTTCCATCTGGCGCGCGCCCGCGAGTATGGATGGCAGGGCGTAGTTTCCTTCATGGCAGGCATATTCGTAAGGCGGCTGGCTGGAAACATTCAGCGCCATCTCTCCGCTCCAGTTGCGTGTGTAGAGCGACGGGTCCTCGACCGTGAATCGGTACAGCACCTGGCCATCCGACCAGCGCGAAAACCGCTCCGTCACCTTTCCCGTGGGCGAGATGTAGGAGCGTTGTCCCGGATGCGCGTTGACCGTCTCGACGACCAGCGTGTCGCCTTCATACCAGCCGACGCTGTCGCCACCCCATTTCGGGATCTGTGAAGGGCCGTGCGTCTTGCCTATCGGTATGATCCTCACGTCGTGGATCATTTCCGTCAGGATCATCACCGCGTCAGGCGTCTGCACGATCTGGTACGTGTTGTTGTAGAGGCCATTGCTGAGCACTGGCCCCGCGCTGCGTGTGAAGCTCATCAGGCAGCGCTCCGACTGCGGGCGCACTTCCGGTCCATCGACATTCTGCGCCCGTGCGCGTTGCTCTTCACGATACGGTATTAAGCCATCGGGAGGATCGACCACCCACGCCGTGCGGTATTCGCCTTTCACCTGCGCGTAGCTTGCGCCGGGATCCATCCAGAAGCGGTTGTACCCGCGCGATGTATTCCGGTCAGCCAGCAACCGCTGCGAGGAGGCCTCGTCCAGGGGTGACACCAGGTTCTCCTGTGCGCCCGCAGCCGTCAGGCCGTGCCGTCGCGCCAGCAGGTTTGCCTCGCGCTCGCTTACCGTTACGGCTGAAGCCTGATCCGGCCGCTCCATCGCGGTCAGCGAGGTATTTGTCCAATAGCCCTGCAGGTCGGGAGCGCCCCAGCTGGTTTTTGGCGGCGCATAGTCCTGGGAGGCTGGCTGGGCGCTCACGGGCGTCGTCAGCAGCGCGGCGGACGCCAACAGGGCGGGCAGGCAAGCTTTCATGGCCTTCTCCTGCATCTTGGGTCCCCAGCGTGTCAGGCGTTTACTTGTTAAGCAATGCGGGACCGCCAGCCGGTTGCCCCTGCGGTTCCCATGCGCTATCTGCCGAGCCCATGTCGGATGGCCATCATGTCAACGGACGAGCAACAGGGCGCGCAGCAGCGCCGGCCGGAAGCCCGCAAGCCGCGGGGATTTCCTGATCGAACGGCGGCAGTCATTGCCGCCGAACGGAAGCTTGTTGACTCGATAAGCGCCGTTTACCAGCGCTGGGGCTTCGATGCTCTCGACACTGGCCCGTTTGAATATGTCGACGCTCTGGGCAAGTTCCTGCCCGATACCGACCGTCCCAACGCAGGCGTTTTCGCGCTGCAGGACGATGACGAGCAATGGATCGCCCTTCGCTACGATCATACCGCTCCGCTGGCGCGCTATGTGGCTGAGAACTGGGAGCGTATTCCCAAGCCGTTCCGCCGCTATTCGGCAGGTCCGGTCTGGCGCAACGAGAAGCCCGGCCCGTTCCGCTTCCGCGAGTTCATCCAGTGCGACGCTGACTCGGTCGGCGTGGCTGGCCCCGCTGCTGACGCGGAAATGATCGCCATCGCCGCCGAGGCCATGCAGGCCGCGGGCGCGCAGCGTGGTGAATACGTGATCCGCGTGAACTCCCGCCAGCTGCTCGACGGCATCATGGAAACCGCCGGTGTGATCGATCCCGCCCAGCGCGGAACGGTGCTGCGGGCGCTCGACAAGTTCGACAAGTTCGGCGTCGAGGGCGTCACTCTGTTGCTCGGCAAGGGCCGCAAGGACGAGTCCGGCGACGTAACCCAGGGCGCGGGCCTTGCTGCGAACCAGATCGACGTTCTGCTTGAATTTATCACCGCTCGCTCCACCTCGCGCGCTGAGACTGCCCGCAAGCTCGCCAACTCTGTTGGCATGACCCGTTCGGGCGCCACGGGCGTTGCCGAGTTGGCGGAGATCGACTCGATCCTCACTGCACTCGGCATTGGCGACGATGCAGCAGTCTTCGATCCCTCCATTGTGCGCGGTCTTGAATACTATACCGGGCCAGTCTTTGAGGCCGAGTTCCTCCGCGAGTTCCGCGACGCAGACGGCAACGCGCTGCGTTTCGGCTCGGTCGGCGGCGGTGGCCGTTATGATGGCCTAGTCGCACGTTTCCGTGGCGAGCCCGCGCCCGCTACCGGCTTTTCGGTTGGCGTCAGCCGTCTTGCCGCGGCGATGGCCGTTACCGAAGGCGCGGCAGTTGAAGGCCCGGTGCTCGTGCTTGTCCTCGATAAGGATCAGCTCGCCGATTACTCTTCGCTGGCCGCAGACCTGCGCCGCGCCGGCATCCGCGCAGAGATGTATCTCGGTTCGTCCGGCATGAAGCCGCAGATGAAATACGCCGACCGTCGCAATTCGCCGGCCGTCGTCATCGTTGGCGGCAACGAGCGTGAAAAGGGCGTCGTCACGATCAAGGACCTGAAGGCAGGCGCCGCCGCCGCCAAGGGCATGACCGACAACGATGCGTGGCGCAGCGAGCGCCCCGGTCAATTCGAATGCCCGCGCAGCGAAATGGTCGCCCGCATCAAAGCCATCACGGGCGCGTCGTGACCCTGTCCATGCAGGCTGCGGCGGCGCTTGCGCGCATCGCCCGCGTCAGCGGCGTGCGCGCCGAGCCGCAAACGCTTATGCCGGCGGAAGTCATCCTTGAACTTTCGGGCGAGATCGTCCGGTCGCGGCTTTGCACATTCACGGATGCCAGCGGCAAGGAGCATTGCCTCCGTCCGGATCTCACAACGCCGATTGCCCAGATGGTCGCGTCCAGCGAGTTGCCGGTAGCGCGTTATCATGGCGCTGGCCCTGTTTACCGGCTTCCTCCACGCGGATCGAATGATCCTGTCGAGCATCTGCAGATTGGCTTTGAATGGTTCGGCAATGGCGGCTCGCCGTCTGAAGACGCTGAAGCCTTGGCTGTTGCCCTCGAAGCCGCGCAGGCGGGTGGCGCAACCGGCGCACAGGTTCGCTTCGGGGATGTCGCGATCTATCGCGCCGTGCTGGCCGCATTGTCGTTCTCACCGCAATGGAGCGACCGCCTGCGTCGCGCTTTCTCGCGCCGCAAGGGGCCGCAGGAATTGCTGGCGGATGCATCTCGCAGCCCATCGTCGGACGCGGGCGAGGTTGGGCGGCTAGGCCTGCTTCCGCCGAAAGAAGCGGCTTTGGGTGTTGTAGCTGAGCTGAAGCGTCTCGGCGTCGAGCCCGTTGGCCGGTCTGTTGACGACATCGCGGCGCGTCTTCGCGACAAGGCTGCTGATGTGGCGCCGGCTGGGTCAGTCTCGGCGGCTCTGATCAAGTACCTCGATATTTCTGTGTCCATGCCGGCAAGCCTTGGCGCCTTGCAGGCGTTTGCGCGGGAGCAGGGGCTGGATATCTCCGCAGCCCTCGATGCTTTTGCGGAGCGGCTGGCGCATATCGCGAAGCTCAAGCCGCCGTTCTGGTCTGAAGCGGTGTTCAGCGCACAGGCCGGCCGTCGCTTCGAATACTATGACGGCTTTGTTTTCGAGCTGGCGCGCGAAGGCGCTGCGGATCGCCCGATCGTTTCGGGTGGCCGCTACGATGGCCTGATCGCACGGTTGAGCGGTGGTACGCGGGATGCCAGCGCAATCGGCGCAGCCTTACGGGCCGATCGTCTGGGCGAGGGGAGCCTGGCATGACCACGCTGAAGCTCGCCGTTCCGTCCAAGGGCCGCCTCAAGGAGCAGGCTGAAACCTTTTTTGCTGGCGCTGGTTTTGCCATCGAGGCGCTGGGCGGCGCGCGGGGGTATTTCGCGCGCATTGCAGGACTGCCCGATGTCGAGGTGCGCCTCCTGTCGGCGGGAGAGATTGCCGCCGGCGTCATCTCTGGCGACGTCCATGTGGGTGTGAGTGGGGAAGACCTCCTGCGGGAACAGGCGGGCGATCTGGACCGCGTTGTCCATCTGCTTGCGCCGCTTGGCTTTGGCCGGGCTGATCTGGTCGTGGCCGCGCCCAAGAGCTGGCTCGATGTCGAGACGATGGCGGATGTCGATGACGTCGCCGCGCGCTTGGAAGCCGCGACCGGCCGCAAGCTTCGCGTTGCGACCAAGTATGTTCGCTCGACCCGGCGTTATTTCACGGAAGAAGGCGTCGGCCATTATCGCATCGTAGAGAGCGCGGGCGCGACCGAGGGCGCGCCTGCTGCTGGCGTGGCGGAGCTCGTAGTCGATATCACCACCACGGGCGCAACGCTGGAGAGCAACGGGCTGAAGATCCTTCGGGATGGCGTGATCCTGCGTAGCCAGGCGCAACTTGCGGCCAGTCTGGATGCGGAATGGTCTGCCACGGCAGTTGCGGCGCTGGAGAAGCTGGTTGCGGGCATCGAGGCCAAGGCGCCGGGTTCGACGGGCAGGCTGAAGCAATTCATGGCTGCGCTGAACAATACGTGCGCGTGATCGCTGCGCGATCTCGATTCCATCCGGTATCACAATGGCCGCTTCAATGTTGCGGTTGCGAAGGGTTTTCGGGGGAAAATCTTTCGCGAAGCGGCGCGGACAGGGTCGGAACGGGCCAATCCGTGCCCACGGCCGATAACGCATCTGTAAGATGGCGCTTGACTCAATCCGAGCTTCAAGACAACTTGATAGTCGAACTGCTTCGGCGGTTTGGCGTTTCGGGGAGGAAACGCTCGTATCAGACCCTTTTAGTGGCGGCGCGTTCATCGCGCCGCCCTTTTTCTTTGTATTTGCGGGCTTTGGGCCCTGCCGCGTTCCAGCCCTTCTCGCGCAGCCAACCTGTCTGGTCGATGAACAGATTCGCCAGGCGAGGTGTTTTCAGGCCGGGCGCCGCAGATTTCGTCATCCGGGCGAGTGACAGCCCATAATGAAGTCGGGGCGGCCTGTTGCCAGGCCGCCCCTTCTTCTTTGGCATTCCGAAGTTCGGCTTTGTTGGCTCGCCCGGGGTCAGGATGGGCTGCCAGATCGAACTTCTCGAAAAACAATAAGGCCATATCGATTATCATGCAATCCTGTAAGCAGGGGTGCAAAACTGAATATGCAGGCAATCGTAGGCTGATAAGGATTTCTGGCCAAACCCGTTTTGGTGAAAGGTCCTGCCTCAAGGTCAAAGGCTGACCGGATCAGATTTCGTCAAACCTTGCCGATTTCGAGTTTCAAACCTTTGCCCGATGTCCGTGGTCACGGGCTCGTGATGGCGTTGACACGTCCCCTGGAAGCAAAAGGGCGGCTCTTTCGAGCCGCCCTTCCGTGTTTGGTTCGACTTGAGTCGGACTGGACTAGAAGTCCATGCCGCCCATGTCCGGCATACCGCCGCCACCGCCGTGCGAGTGGCCGGCATCTTTCTTCGGCGCGTCAGCGATCGCAGCTTCCGTCGTGATCAGCAGCGAAGCCACCGAGGCGGCGTTCTGCAGAGCAACGCGGACGACTTTCGCCGGGTCGATGATGCCCATCTCTACCAGGTCACCGTACTCTTCGGTTTGCGCGTTGAACCCGAAGTTCTTGGTGCCTTTTTCCGAACGGATACGACCGACAACGATCGAGCCTTCGACGCCAGCGTTCTCGACGATCTGACGGAGCGGGGCTTCGAGAGCCTTGCGGACGATATCGATGCCAGCTTGCTGGTCGTCGTTGTCGCCTTCCGACTTGATCGCGAAAGCAGCGCGGAGGAGAGCCGTGCCGCCGCCGGCGACAATGCCTTCTTCCACAGCAGCGCGCGTAGCGTTCAGGGCGTCGTCAACGCGGTCTTTGCGCTCTTTGACTTCCACTTCCGTGGCGCCGCCGACCTTGATCACAGCAACGCCGCCGGCCAGTTTGGCCAGACGCTCTTGCAGCTTCTCTTTGTCGTAGTCCGAAGTCGTCTCTTCGATCTGTTTGCGGATCTGCGAGATACGGCCTTCGATGTCTTTCTTCTTGCCGCCGCCGTCGACGATCGTGGTGTTCTCTTTCGAGATCTGCACGCGCTTGGCTTTGCCGAGCATGTCGATGGTGACGTTCTCGAGCTTGATGCCGAGGTCTTCGGAGATCACCGTGCCGCCCGT
>Ga0075163_10000502_pt1 | contig 50079 bp, 53 predicted proteins | sample JI1023141ADNA_FD_71478 | JGI IMG/M metagenome (GOLD analysis project Ga0075163, IMG submission 71478) | Wastewater effluent complex algal communities from Wisconsin, to seasonally profile nutrient transformation and Carbon sequestration -... | ecosystem: Engineered > WWTP > Effluent > Algae...
CGCGGCGGCCGACGCACGGGCCCTGCGCGTGTGGCCGCGGCCGGGCGAACCCCAACCACGGAGACCACCATGCTCGATGCTCAGTTGCTCGTCCTCGATCTCATCCGCGCGCTGCGCCCGCTGTGCGAGCAGATCGCGCGGCAGTCGGCGGACCTCGCGGATCAGCTGCGGCGCGCCGCGACCAGCGTGATGCTCAACCTCGGCGAGGGCGTGCGCCGTACGGGTCGTGACAAGGCGCGCGCGTACCGCATCGCCGCCGCCGAGGCGCAGGAGGTGCGCGCCGCGATCGAGGCCGCGGTCGCCTGGGGCTGGGTCGACGACGCGGCGGTCGCACCGGCGCGCGCTCTGGCCGACCGCGTCGGCCGCGTCACGTACGCTCTCGCGCGGTGAGCCTGCCCCCGATGCTCGACGGGGCGACGGCCCCGTCGTCGCGCGACGAAGGTCGGAGCGGGAGCCCGAGCGGGGTCGGGGTCGGGGGCGGGATCGGGATCGGGATCGGGATCCGGATCGGGATCGGGATCCGGATCCGGATCCGGATCCGGATCGGGCGGCTCGATCATCGGCGTTGTGTGGCTCGGGGGCTTTGGCTATAAGCCGCCGATGCGCGCTGCTGGCCTGTTCGTCGCCGTCGTGATCGTGGGATGCGGGGGCGACGGGGCGACGCCGGCGATCGATGCGCCCGCCGCGATCGACGCGCCATCGGCGACCGACGCGCCGTCGGCGATCGACGCCGCGATCGACGCGCCCGCCGGCGCGACCGTCGTGCGCGTGCACTACCCGGCCGCGACGCACACCATCACGCTGCGCGGCTCGGGCGCGCCGCTGTCGTGGACGGCGGGCGTGGCGCTGACGGCCGGCGCCGACGACACCTGGATGTTCATGGCCACCGGGCTGGCGGCGCCGATCGAGTTCAAGCCGCTGCTCGACGACGCCACCTGGGCACGCGGCCCGAACTACCACCTCGCGCCGGGCCAGACGCTCGATCTGTATCCGCACTTCACCGCGACCGCGGGGCGCGTCGTCACGCTGATCCCCAGCTTCGCGTCGACCGCGCTCGGCAACCGCCGCGCGATCCGCGCGTACCTGCCGGCCGCCTACGACGAGAACCCGCGCGCGCGGTTCCCGGTGCTGTACATGCACGACGGCCAGAACCTGTTCGACCCGGCCAACGCGTTCGGCGGCAACGAGTGGCAGGTCGACGAGGCGCTCGACGCCGCCGGCGAGGCCGGCCGCTGCGCCAGCGGCGCCACCTGTGGCAACGACGGCGACTGCGGCGGCGGCGCGTGCCTCGCCACCCGCGACACGATCGTGATCGGCATCGACAACACGCCGGGGCGGATCTGGGAGCTGACCCCGACCGCCGACGCGTCGATCGGCGACGGCGGCGGCGGCGACGCGTACCTGACGATGGTCGCCACCGAGCTCAAGCCGACCGTCGACGCGATGCTGCGCACGTCGCCCGGCCCGGCCGACACCGCGATCATGGGCTCGTCGCTCGGCGGCCTCATCTCGGCGTACGCCGGCGTCACCCGCCCCGCGGTGTTCGGCCTGATCGGCGCGATGAGCCCGTCGACCTGGTGGGACGACCGCGTGATCCTCGCGCGGGTCGCGGCCACGCCGGCGACGCCGCGGCCGCGCCGGGTCTACGTCGACTCGGGCGACGCCGGGGCCAGCGGCGACGACGTCGCCAACACCAACCAGCTCGCGCAGACCTATCTCGGGCTCGGCTACGTCGAGGGCGTCGACTTCCACCACGTCGTGCAGGCCGGCGCCACCCACTCCGAGGTGTACTGGGCGCAGCGCTTCCCGGCCGCCGCCCAGTTCTTGATGGGCGCGCGGCCGTAGCGCCGCGGTAGGCTCGCGGCCATGTCCGACCCCGGCCGCTTCGTCTGGTACGAGCTCCTCACCTCCGATCCCGCCGCCGCGCAGGCGTTCTACGCCGACGTCGTCGGCTGGCGCCCCGAAGCGACCACCGCGGGCGGCGCGCCGTACACGATGTTCGTCGGCCCGCAGGGCCCGGTCGGCGGCGTCACCGCGCTGCCGGCGGCGGCGCAGCAGCTGGGCGCGTCGCCCTACTGGCAAGCCAACGTCGAGGTCGCCGACGTCGACGCGACCGTGGCGCTGGTCGAGCAGCTCGGCGGCAAGGTCTACGTGCGCGAGACCGTGCCCGACATCGGCCGGTTCGCGGTGATCGCCGATCCGCAGGGCGCGGTGCTCGCGGTGTTCACGCCGGCGACGGCGATGCCGTCCCACGACGCGCGCCAGCCCGGCGAGATCGGCTGGCACGAGCTGTACACCACCGACAACCACGCGGCGCTCGCGTTCTACCAGCGCGTCGCCGGCTGGGAGCCGAAGGGCTCGGTCGACCTCGGCCCGATGGGCGCGTACCTCCTGTGGGGCCGCGGCGCCGCGCAGCTCGGCGGCATGATGACGATGCCGCCGGGCATGACGACGCCCGACGGTCGGCCGGTGCCGCCGTCGTGGATGTACTACGTCGTCGTCGCCGACCTCGACGCCGCGCTGGCCCGCGCCACCGCGCGCGGCGCCCGCGTGATCAACGGCCCGATGCCGGTGCCGGGCGGCCAGCGCGTCGTGTTGCTGCTCGATCCGCAGGGCGCCGCGTTCGCGCTGACCACGCCGCCCGCGGCGTGAGCATCACCCGGCCGCGGCGTCGCCGTCGATCGTGAACAGCGCCTCGGGCTGGTCGCGCCCCTTCAGGCGATGCTCGCCGAGCGCCACCGCGCGGGCGGCCAGCGCCGCCGGCAGCTGCGCGTGGGTCGCCGCCGAGAACAACAGCGTCGTGCCGAGCTCCTTGTTGAGCTGCTCGAGGCGCGCCGCCACGTTGACCGCGTCGCCGAGCACCGCGTACTTCATCCGGGTCGCGCCGCCGATGTTGCCGGCGACGACGCGGCCGGTGTGGACGCCGATCCGCACGGCCAGGGTCGGCAGCCCGCGCGCCTGCCACGCGGCGGCCTCGCCGCTGGCCTCCCACGCGCGGTTGAGCTCGGCCAGCCGCGCCTGCATCGCGCGCGCGCACGCCAGCGCCTGCGCGGCGTGATCGGCGTGGGCCACCGGCGCGCCGAACACCGCCAGCACGCCGTCGCCGAGCAGCTCGAGCACGCAGCCGTGGTGGCGATCGACCAGCCCGGTCATCTCGTCGAGGTAGCGGTTGACGATCGCGATCACCTGAGCCGGCGCGAGGTGCTCGACGATCGTCGAGTAGCCGCGCAGATCGCTGAACAGCACCGTGACCTCGCGCAGGTCGCCGCCGAGCCCGGCCGCCGCGGGGTTGGCCAGCACCGCCCGCGCGACGTCCTCGCTGACGTAGCGCCCGAACGTCGCGCGCAGCCGCTCGCGCTCCTCGAGCCCCGCCGCCATGCGGTCGAAGTGCGCGCCGAGCATGCCCAGCTCGTCGCCGCGCATCAGCCCGACCCGGGTCGACAGCTGCCCGGCCGCCACCGCCGCGGTCGCGGTCACGACCTGCTCGATCGGCCGCCGCACCCGGCGCCCGACCAGCGCGCCGACGGCGATCAGCACCAGCGCCGCGACCCCGAACAGGAGCGCCGCGCGGCCGATCGCCTCGCGCTCGCGGGCGGCGATCGTGCTGGCCGCGATGTCGACGCCGAGCACCGCCACCGCGCGGCCGCTGGCGTCGACGATCGGCGCGTAGCCCGACAGGGTCGGCCCCCACGCGTCGGCGACGACGTCGCGCTCGACCTGGGGGCCGCGCACCGCCGCCATCAGCAGCGGCACGCCGCGGGCGTCGTAGGCGGTGCCGGGCGCGACCTGCTGCCCGGGCCGGCGATCCCAGTCGGCGACGAAGTGCATCTGGCCGGCGCCGTCGTCGGGCACCAGCACGTAGATCGCCACCACCTCGGGCTGATCGGCGCCGACCACGGCCAGCGCCGAGCGCAGCCGGGCCCGCGCCGGCCCCGCGCTGGCGGGGTCGATCGCCGCCGGCTCGACCGCGGCCGCCAGCGCGACGCTCAGCGCCCGCAGCCGCGCGCGCAGGAGCGCATGCTCGTCGGCGACGGCGCGCCGCCACGACACCACGCCCACCACCGCGAGGATGGCGAACAGCGGCGCCGCGAACAGCGCCGTGGTGCGCACGTGGAAGCGCTGCCACGGCCGCAGCGGGCGCCCGGCGAGATCGAGCATCCGCCCGATCTACTACAGATCGCCACGCCCGAGCGCCACGGGGCGCGGGCGCGGCCGACCCGCGGTGACTACTTCGCGAGCTCGAACAGCTGCTGCAGCTTCATCGCCAGCATCGGATCGCCGGTGACGATGAGCTTGCCCTGGAAGTACAGCTGCATGCCGGCGTTGGGGTCGCTCAGCATGGTCTTGAAGTCGTCGTGCGCGATCTGGATCGTGCACTGCGCGTTGCCCGAGTCGCCGCGGACGCAGGTCGGGGGATCGCTGGTCAGGTCGACGGTCCAGTCGCCGCCGCCCTCGCCGCTGATCTTGAACCCGTAGATGGCGTTCACCTCGCGGGCCTTGTCGCCGTGCTCCTTGAGGCCGTGCGGGATCGCGACGTCGAAGGTCTCGGTAGCGTTGGTGGGAAGAGCAGCCATGGACGAATCCTCCGTGAGACTTGACCTGGGGCCGCACCTGCGTGCCCCGATGGAAAGCGCGGTGTACCGCGGCGCGTCAGGAGGGTCAAGCCGACCGCGACGACGGGAAAGTGGAGGAAAGGTCCCCTCGACGTTCAGCGGGCCGGCGCGCGGCGGCGGCGGCGGCCGAGCAGCGCCGCCACGCCGAGCCCGCCCAGCACCGACGCGCCAGGGCCGCTGCCGGTCGAGCAGCAGCCGCCGTCGTCCTCGTCGGGCGGGGCCGGGTTGCAGGCGTCGGCGTCGGCCGCGACGGTCGGGAACGGCGTGTTGGTGACGCCGGTGACCGCGAGGTTGTCGATGGTCCAGCCCTCGCCGCCGACCGCCTGATCGGTGCTGATGCGGAAGCGCAGGCGGAAGGTCTGGTTGGCGAGCTGGGTGCCGAAGTCCAGCACCAGGTGATCGCGCGCCGGGTACGCCGGGTTGGTGTTGCCGAACGCCTGCTGGCCGGCGATCGCGTTGCCGCTGTCGCCGGTGATGACGCCGTCGTAGGGCACGGTGGTCAAGGTCGACGCGTCGCGCCAGGTGGCGCCGTCGTCGGTCGAGATCTCGATGACGCCGCCGTCGAAGAACGTCGCGCTCGAGAACTCGAACTGGTAGCTGTGGTCGAACGCGACGGTGACCGCGCCGCCGCCGGCCTTGAGCGGCGGCGAGATCAGCGCGGTGTCGGTGAGCGTGCCGAGGTCGGCGCCGCGCCAGTGGCGATCGAGCGCGGTCACGCCCTCGAGGTTCCACGCCCGGTCGGCGTCGAAGCCGTCCCGGGTCCACGGCGAGTTCAGCGCCTCGAACCCGTCGGTCGCCGAGCTCGCCGCGACGTCGTCGGCGGCCAGCCGCACCGGCAGCGTCACCTCGCGGGTGGTCACGCACCCGCCGCTGGCGGCGATCGTGACGACGACGGTCGCGGCCGCCGGGCCGGTCGCCGCGTCGAGCCGCACCTGGAACGTCGCGGTGCCGCGAGCGTCGGGCGCCATCGCGCCGAGATCCGCCGAGGTCGACAGCAGCGTCAGGCCCGGGGTCGTGGTGGCGGCGGTGACCGTCACGCCGGGCAGCGCGTCGGCGCCGACGTTGACCACCGGCACGGTGATCGTCGCGGTCTCGCCGACGTCGAGGGCGCCGTCGTTGTCGCAGTTCTTGACGTCGATCGCGACGGTGACCGACTCGGGCGCCGCGTTGCCGCGCACCGTGGCGTCCTCGACCGCGCCGATGAAGTCCCGCGAGGTGCGCGGCGGCGACTCGGCGCACGAGCCGAGGCCGCGGCGCGCGTAGGCGGCGGCCAGCGTCGCGGCGTCGGCCGGGCTGACCGCGCGGGCCGCGGCCAGGATCGCGCTGCGGGTCTCGGTGAACGTCGCGTCGGGCGGCGCCAGCAGCAGGCCGTCGACGACGTAGCGCTGCATCGCCCGCCGGGTGTCGGCGAAGCTGGCGCTGCCGCGCGCCGCCTGCAACGCGACGTAGCCCTCCCACATGATCTGCGCCCAGATCTCGCCGGCGTTGTGGACCTCGGAGTTGGGGCCGCCGCCGCTGGTCGGGTGGCTGGTCGGCAGCGCCTCGCCCTCGGCGACCAGCCGGTAGGTGAACGCGTTCTTGGCGGCGTCGGTCGAGTACGGCGCGCGGCGCAGGCCGAAGTACGGATCGCCGCCGAACGCCGCGCCGCCGATCGCATAGACGCCGGCGAGGTCGTCGCCGTCGCGCGCGATCGTCAACAGCGCGATGAAGTCACCCCAGCCCTCGCTCATCGCGCCGCACATCGGCGTGCCGCAGTCGCTGAGCCGGTGGTGCACGTAGTGGCCGAACTCGTGGGCCACCAGCGACGCGTCGACCGCGCCGTCGATCTCCGGCGCCAGCGCGCGGTGCATCGTCGCCGTGACCGGGCCGCCGGCCAGCGCGGTGCGCAGCGCGACGCCGTCGACGTTGCCGATCGACATCACCGGGATGGTGATCGGCGTCGTGACGTTGGCGTCGTCGGGCAGGCCCGGGGCCGGGCTGCCGGCGGTGTTGTGGGCGATGATCACCGCGACCGCGCCGGCGGCCTGGGCGTTGGCGGCCTTGAGCTCGCCCGAGCAGTTGCCGCGGTTGACCAGCGCGATCTGGCCGGCGACGTTGGTGGTGAGCGGCTCGCAGCCGTCGTCGGCGGAGGCGCCGCCGCCGTCCTGCGCGGCGACCACCGTCGCGGTCAGGTCGTAGGCCCGGGGCCCGTACGCGGTCGGCGCGCGGGTCGCCGGCGTGGTGTCCGACGGCTGCAGCGTCAGGCGGCGATCGTCGGCGCCGGTCCACAGGTAGACCTGCATACGCGGCGCCATGCCGTCCTCGGGCGTCGACATGTTGGCGTTGTTGCGCGAGCCGCCGTTGGCGTCGTCCTGATCTTCGGCGAGCAGCGCGTCGCCCTCGACGCCGCCGCGGCCGTAGTTCGAGGTCTGGCCGTTGCCCGCGGCCTCGGTGAAGCCGGCGTCGTACCAGTCGTCGTGCAGCCAGTTGATGCCGTAGAACAGCTGGGTGATCGCCGCGGCCTGCTGCTCGGCCGAGGCCAGCGGCTCGCGGGTCACGTCGTAGACGCGATCGAACACGCCGGGCCCGGTGGCGGCGGCGCGGAAGTCGCCGGCTGACAGGCCATCGGGCTCGTTGATGTCGGAGTACGCGTCGACGTTGTTGCCGACGGTCTCGGTGGCGCCGGGGGCCAGCCACGGATCGGCGGCGCCGCCACCGGGCGGGTGGTTGAGGCCGTCGACCGACACCAGCGGCGGCGGGATGAACGCCGGGCGGCCCGCCCCGGGCGCGCCGGTCGGGTGCGGCGAGAAGTCGGCGGTCGGGCCGTCGAGCGGCCGGCGATCGCCGGTGGTCTCGGCCCACACCCGGTAGCCGAACGCGTCGGCGGTGAGGTCGCGCCGGGCCAGCACCCGGCCGTCGCCGGCGGCGATCACGACGCGCTCGGCGGTGCCGCTGGTCGAGTCGTGCGCCGAGGTGAAGGCCTCGACCACCCACGCCGGCACCAGCGCGTCGCCGTCGCGGAACCAGCGCCGCCGCACCCGGGCCTCGTCGACGATGACGTCGCCGGCGGCGCCCGCGAACCACGCCTCGTCGGCGGTCGCCCCGGCCCGCGGCGCCACGGCGACGCCGGTGGCCGCGGCCAGCGCGGCGCTGGCGTCGAGCCGCCAGCCGTTGCGATCGCGGGCCAGGTCGGCCGGCACCGGCGCGCCGCTCGCGGCCAGCATCGCGCCGTCGGCGCCGATCAGCACCCGCAGCTCGCTGCGATCGACCAGCACGCCGTCGACCGCCTGGCCGAGCCGCACCAAGGTCGCGCCGGCCACCGGCAGGCTGGCGATCGGCGCGAGCGTCGCGACGCCGCGCGGCGCACCCCAGGTCGCGGCCAGCCGCTCGACGTGGGCGATCGCCGCCGCCGCCGGGGTCGCGGCGCGCACGACGGCGCGATCGCCGACGCGCACGCGGTCGAGCGCCGGATCGGCCGGGCGCGTCGTGACGATCGGCGCCGGCGCGGTGGCGAGCGCGGGGTCGCCTTCGGAGCAGGCCGCGGCGGCGGTGGCCAGGAGGGCCGCGGTCGGCAGCGAACGCAGGAGGAGGCGAGTCGGCATCCAGGCACCTTACACGGGAAGGTGCCCCGCATCGCGTGCGGCGACGCACGGGCCGGATTCAGGTAATAACAGCTGATGGCACGCCGCGATCCGCACTCGTACGCCGACGACGCCCAGGCCCAGACCGCGCACCTCGACTGGGCGGCCACCGTCGACTTCGCCACCCAGACCCTGGCCGCGACCGCGACCCTGACCTTCCGCGCGCCGGCCGCCGGCCCGCTCGACCTCGACACCCGCGACCTCACGATCACCGCGGTCGTCGATCAAGATCAGCGGCCGGTGCCGTTCGCGCTGGCCGCGCCCGACCCGATCCTCGGCGCGCGCCTGACGCTGACCCTGCCGCCCGCGACCCGCGCGGTGACGCTGACCTACCGCACCGCGCCCACCGCGTCGGCGCTGCAGTGGCTGGCCCCGGCGCAGACCGCCGGCGGCGTGCACCCGTACCTGTTCAGCCAGTGCCAGGCGATCCACGCCCGCGCGCTGGTGCCGCTGCAAGACACGCCGCGGCTGCGCATCACCTACGCGGCGACGCTCACGGTGCCGCGGGCGCTGACCGTGGTGATGGCCGCGGCGCACCGCGGCCGCGAGGTGGCCGGCGAGCACGCGGTCGAGGCGTGGCACATGCCGCAGCCGATCCCGCCGTACCTGCTGGCGTTCGCCGTCGGCGATCTGGCGGCGCGCGACCTGTCGCCGCGCTGCCGGGTGTGGGCCGAGCCGAGCGTCGTCGACGCCGCGGCGTGGGAGTTCGCCGAGGTCGAGCAGATGATCACCGCCGCCGAGGCGCTGTTCGGGCCGTACGACTGGGAGCGCTTCGATCTGCTGACGATGCCGCCGTCGTTCCCCTACGGCGGCATGGAGAACCCGCGGCTGACGTTCCTGACGCCGACGCTGATCACCGGTGATCGCGCGCTGGTCAGCGTGGTCGCGCACGAGCTGGCGCACTCGTGGACCGGCAACCTGGTGACCAACGCCACCGCCGAGCACTTCTGGTTGAACGAGGGCTTCACGATGTACGCCGAGCGGCGGATCGTCGAGGCGCTCGAGGGCCCCGCGGTGGCGTCGTTGCACGCGGCGCTGGGCCGACGCGAGCTCGACGAGTCGATCGCGCGGTTCGCGGCGCGGCCGGCGCTGACCCACCTGCGCACCAAGCTCGACGGCGTCGATCCCGACGACGCCTACTCGCTCGTCCCGTACGAGAAGGGCTACTTCTTCCTGTGCGCGCTCGAGGCCGCGGTCGGGCGGCCGGCGTTCGAGGCGTGGCTCAAGCGCTACCTCGCCGACTTCCGGTTCGGCGCGATCACCACCGACGACTTCTGCGCCCACTTCGAGGCGGCGCTGCCGGGCGCGCTGGCCGCGGTCGACGCGCCGGCGTGGCTCGACGGCCCCGGCATCCCGGCCAGCGCCGCGGCGCCGCGCTCGGATCGGCTCGACGCGGTGGTGGCGCTGACCGGGGTCGCGCCGACCGCGGCCCAGGCGGCGGGCTGGACCGCGACCGAGTGGCAGCTGTACCTCGAGCTGGTGCCGCGGCCGGCGCCGCTGGCGCTGTGCCACGAGCTCGAGGCGCGCTTCGGCCTGACCGCCGGCACCAACCACGACGTGCTGGTGTCGTGGCTGACCCTGGCGCTGGGCGCCGGGGAGCTCGGCGTGGTCGATCGCGTCGAGGAGGTGCTGACCCGGCAGGGCCGGATGAAGTACCTGCGGCCGCTGTACACCGCGCTGGCCCGGGAGCCGCGCACCCGCGACCGCGCGCGCGCGGTGTTCGCGAAGGCCGCCGCCAGCTACCACCCGATCGCGCGGCAGATGGTCGAGGGCATCTTGAAGGACGCCTGAGTTCTACGAGGGCGTGTCGCCACGCCCTCCCCCGTCGGGTCATGCCCCGACGGGGCCCCCGGCCCCCACCCAAGACGCGAGACGCCTGGCGCGCGGGTCGGAGCCCGTCCGAAATACGGACAAGCTCTGAGCGATCACGGCGCGGCGCCGCCGTCGTCGGGGTAGAGGCGGTTCGCGCAGGTCGGGCAGATGCCGTGGGTGAACTCGGCGTTGGAGTGGCACGCCACGTAGGTCTCGACCGGGATCCAGCCGCCGGCGTCGTCGCGGATCTGCTTGCACGAGGCGCAGATCGGCAGGAGCCCGCGCAGCGTCCGCACCTCGGCCAGCGCCGCGGTGAGCTCGCCGATCAGCCGCTCCTTGGCGAGCTGCTCGCGACGACCGACCAGCGCCAAGAGCGCCGGGCCGACCAGCATCGGCGCCAGGATGACGCCGAAGTACAGCAAGATCGTGCTCGGGGACGGCGCGAACAGCGTCGCCTGGCGATGGCCGCTGACGACGCCGATCCCGCGGACCACCAGCAGCGCCGCCTCCAGCGTGAACAGCCCGCCCAGCACGGTGCGCTCGGCCCGCATGCCCGGCGCCGGCATCGTCACCAGGCGCGCGCACAAGATCCCCGTCGGGATGAGCAACGCCACGCTCAGCACGACGGCGAACACGTAGTAGTCGCTCCGGTAGGCCGCGAACAGGACGGCGGTCGCCGCTGCGAAGTACAGCACGTGCTGGCGCAGGCGCGGCACCCCGACGAAGCGGTCGAGCCCGAGCAAGACCATCTGCGTCGCGGCCAGGATCAACGTGTTCGCGAGCGGAAACGAGGCCCACGCCGGGATCCGCCCGCGCAAGTAGATCAGGGTCAGCCCGACGGCGTTGCTGGCGAAGGCGGCCGCCCACAGCGACAGCTCAGGTGCGACACGCCGCTGCGGGCGCCCGATGATCAGGAACAGCAGCGCAGTGGCCGCCGCGGCGACGCTCGCCACCAGCACCAACGTCCGGATATCGACGGTCAGCATCGGAGTTCGATGCGGATCGAATCGACCGCGCCGGAGCCCAGGACAGGCCCGCCGCAGCCCACGCCCCCACCCGTATCCGTCAGTACGGCGGCGCGCGGCGTGCCCATCGGCGGCGGGCTGAATCCGGATCGGCGCGATCCTGGCGAAACCGCGGCGCCGCACGCGTGTCCAGGCACCGTGCCCGTCGCGCTCGCTGGGACTCGACGGTGGCGATGGCTTGCGGTGGCCGTCCCCGCAGCCGTCGTCATGGCGCTCGGCGCGGCCTGGGTGATCGCGCACGCCCGCCCGACGCCGCGGACCGCGTGCGGCGTGTGGTGGCACGACCCGGCGGCGATCGCCGCGGCGCGCCAGCACCTCGGCAATCCCAAGGCCCACCCACAGCTCCGCGTGAGCCGGTGCGGCGCGGGGCTCGATCGCTGGGTCTGGACCGGGCGGCGGCCGTACGACGCCGTCGCCATCGGCGCGCCCGACGAGATCCGCGACGAGCGCGCGGCGCTGGCGGACGCGCTCGCGCGGTCGCCGATCGTCGACCAGCCGAGCGACACCGAGATCGACGTCGACAGCGTCGCGGTGCCCACCGGCTCGCCGGCCGGGCGCGCCCTCATGGCCGTGTTCGAGCGCCTGGAGGCGCGCGACGTCGCGGCCGCCACCGCCGCCGTCGCGGCCCGCGAACTGACGCTCACGCTGGTCGCCGATCACGTCGAGCTCCGGCTGACCGCGCCGCTCCGCCTCGAGCGCCGCGACGGCGACCGCTGGCGCCCGATCGCGCTGGCGCCGCGCGACGTGCTGGCGATCCTGAACGCGACCGCCATGCCACGCTACGCCTGTCGCTACAGCGAGCGGCTCGCGCGCGTCACGTGGCGCGGCCAGGTCCGTCATCGCAGGCTCGATGGCAAACGCCCCGAGCGGCTCCCAGCCGCTGTCGAAGGGATGCTGCGCGCGCCCTACGCCGACTGATCGACCGGCCGCGCGGCGCAACCCCGCCCGCGCGCCGCTGTCCTCGCCACGTGCGCCGGCGCGTCGCGATCGGGCTGACGGTCGGGCTCGTCGCGTGCGGCGGCGGCGACGACCACGCGCGCGCCACGCCTCCCGAGCCGGTGCCCGATCGGCCGGGGTGCGCGCTGCCGCCGCGCGACTGCGTCGGCCCCGCCTGCGCGACGCTGGAGCCGTTCCTGCCGGCCGCCGGCCCGGGCTACGAGGACGTGCCGCTCGCCGACGAGCGCGCGCGCGCCACGTCGACGACCTACGTCCGCCGTGACCTGATGATGCTGGTGACGTACGCGACCGCGGTGGTGGCGTGCGTCGGCCGCGCCTGGCCGGGGCTCGGCGACGCGCCGCTGGCGCTGGGCGATGGTAGCGAGCGCGCCGGCACCATCCCCGGCACGCGGCAGGGCCGGCCGCGCCACCCGCCGGGCACCCACGTCGCCGGGCGCGACCTCGACCTCGCGTACTACCAGCGCGACCAGCCCGATCACCACCTGCGCGCGATCTGTCCGCACGTCGAGGCCGGCGTCGATCAGCGCCGCTGCGTCGGGCCGCCGACGACGCTCGACGCCGAGCGCACCGCGCTGTTGATCGGGACCTTGTTCGAGTCGCCGCTGGTGCGGGTGATCGGCGTCGACGCCGCGGCGGTGCCCGCGCTCGAGGCGGCGCTGGCCGCGCACTGCCGCGCCGGGCGGGTCACAGCCGCGGCCTGCGCGCGGGTCGCGCTCGGCTTCGAGGCCACCGATCAGGGGCGCGGCTGGTACCACGCGCACCATCACCACCTGCACGTCGCGTGGCGGTGACGGCCGACCGCGCGCTCAGGCGCGCGCGAGCCGCGGCGGCGTCGTGGTGGCGCGGCCGATCATCGGCGCCAGCAGATCGCCGAGGCGATCGTCGCGCAACAGGTACGCGAGCACCTCGTCGCGGCTGGCCTGGCGATCGCCGACCAGCACCTCGGCGGCGCCGGCCGCGTCGAGCATCAGCTCGGCGCCGACCAGCCGCATCGCGTCGTCCTCCTCGAGCCACACCACCGCGCCGCCGCGCGCGCCCAGCTCGGCGAGCAGCTCGTGCGAGCGCTTCGCGGTGTCGGGCAACGGCGCCGCGCGCTCGCGCAAGAGCACCGCGCAGTCGGCGTCGTGGTTGTCGACCAGATCGCGCAGCCGGGTCAGCACCCGCACCGTGGCCTGGGCCGGGCCGCTGTTGACGTCGACCGCGATCCGCCGCGGGCCGGCCGGCGTCTCGAGCGTCACCACCGCCGGCGGGCGCGGCCCGTTGCGCGGCTTCTCGGGCTGATCGATCACCGCGACCCGCGCGCCGGCGATCGGCTGCTGCTGCTGCTTGGCGCCGTCGAGGATCCCCATCACCGCGTTGCGCACCAGCTCCTCGCGGAACGCCGGCGTGCCCAGCTCGCGGCGCTCGCCGGCGCCGTGGCGGTACTTGTCGCGGGCGGCGCGCAGCGCGTCGCCGGCCGGCACCTCGGCGCGCGGCGGCGGCGGTGGCAACGGGGCCGCGTCGCCGGGGTCGCGGCTGGGCTCGATCACCACGCCGGTGCGGCGCATGTCGTCGAGCAGCGCGTCGGCCTCGAGCAGGAGCTGGCGGATCGTCGGGCGGCGCTCGCCGACCAGCGCGCGGAGGAACGCCGGCGTCAGCGGCCAGGTCGGGTACGGCGGGCGCTCGCCGCTGGCGGTCCACACCGGCGCCAGCCGCGCGGCGATCACCGCCTCGGCCTCGTCGCTGGTCGGCTTGGCCAGGGGCGGCAGCACGCGGATGCGATCGAGCGCGGCCAGCGGCACGTCCTTGCGCAGCTCGATCCACTGCTGGGTCTGACACATCAGCACGATCGCGATCGGCGCCTGCTGGTACAGCTCCATCAGCGCGGTGAACATCCGGGCCACGCCGTCGGCGCCGACCAGGCCCGCGATCGACTCGATCTGATCGAGGCACAGGACCACCGGCCGGGTCGAGCACACGCACAGCGCGCGCAGCACCTCGAACGCGCGGGCCTCGTCGGCGACGCCGTGGCGCAGGTCGAGCGCCGCGAGATCCTCGTCGGCCAGCTCGGCGGCGCGCAGCCAGTCGACGATCGCCCGCTCGGCGTCGCGATCGGTGATCCGGCACAGCACCTTGCCGAAGTCGGCGGGCAGCGCCGACAGCGGCGCGAGCCGGCGGCCGCGCTTGTAGAGCAGCGCGCCCAGCGACGGGTCCTGCTGCGCCAGGTTGCGGAACGCCATCGCGAACTGCTCGCCGCCGATCAGCGCGTTGTCGATGCGCTCGACCACGTCGTCGTCGTCGTGGGCGTGGGCGTCGGCGCGCACCGCCGCCGCCACCAGCCGCAGCGTGTCCCACAAGAGGCGCTCGAGGACGCCGGCCGCGGCCAGGCCCTGCACCGCGTAGCGCGCGATGTGCGCGAACGGCGCCGCCAGATCCTTGAGCGGCGGCACGTCGACGCACACGTACTGGCCGTCGGCGCGGCGGCGCAGGTGGGCGAGCTGGTGGGTCTTGCCCATGCCGGGGTCGCCGGTGATGAGCACCATCTGCGAGCGGCGCTCGCGGCCGACCACCGCGATGGCCTCGGCGATCGCCATGCGCGCCGGCGCGTGGATCGTGGCGACGTCGGGTGGCGGCAGCGCGTCGGGATCGAGCCGCGCGACCGGATCGGCGAACGGACGAGCATCGAGGAGCACCTGGGCCAGCGTCATCGCTACCTCCGGGCCACGTAGTAGAGGAGTCCGCGGCCGGCGCGATCGATGCCGGCGGCGCGATCGGCGACCGCGGTGGGCGCCTGGGCCGCCGACAGGTCGATCGCCCAGCTGCGCTCGAGCTCCTCGAGCGCGGCGGTGACCTCGGCGTCGGAGGCGCCGACGCCGCGCCGGCGCAGCTCGCCGCGGACGTCGGGGATCGGCACCAGCCCGCCGAGCCGGCCGCCGGCGTCGAGCTCGCCGATCACCGCGACGATCGTCGAGCGCAGCGCCAGCGGATCGGCCGGTGCGGCAGCGGGCGGCGGGGGCGCGGCGGCGGGCGACGCGGCGGCGGGGGCGGCCTCGAGCGCGGCGATCCGCGCGACCAGGGCGGCGACGGTGGCCTCGAGCGCAGCCAGCCGGGCGGCGGGCGTCGGGGGCTTGCCCGCGGACGCGGCGGCGCGGGCCTTGGGTGCCTTCGGCGGCGGGACCGCGGCGACCTGGCGGGCGCGCTCGGCCTCGCCCGCGGCGGTCAGGCGGACCAGCACCGCGCGACCGTCCTTGCGCGCCTCGAGCCAGCCGGCCGCGACCAGCGCGGCGACCGCGGGGCCCAGCCCGCGCACCTTGCCGGCGGCGAGCTCGACCCCCGGCTCGAGCCGGGTCAGGAGGGCGGCGGGGTCGGCCACGGACCGATCGTATGCGGCCGGCGGGCCGGCGTCGATCCCTGGCGGCGGTCCCTGCGACAGGGGCGACGCTCCCGGGCGACCGCGGCCTGCAGTCCTGCCACCGCCGGCCAGCCGGGGGTGATAGCCGCCGTGTTAGCTTCCGCGGCCATGTCGCCTCCCTCAGAAGATCGCGCGTTCTTCGGGCACCCCAAGGGGCTGATGACGCTGTTCCTCGTCGAGCTGTGGGAGCGGTTCAGCTACTACGGCATGCGGGCGTTCCTGGTGATCTTCATCACCACGCCGGCGATCAAGGGCGGTCTCGGCGAGACCAAGGCGACCGCCGGCATCATCTACGCGCTGTACGGCTCGCTGGTGTACCTGATGAGCTTGCCGGGTGGATGGGTGGCCGATCGGTTCCTCGGCCAGCAGCGGGCGGTGTTGCTCGGCGGCTGGGTGATCATGGCCGGCCACATCGTGCTGGCGATCCCGTCGCACTCGACGTTCTACCTGGGGCTGGGCCTCATCATCATCGGCACCGGGTTCCTCAAGCCCAACGCGTCGACGCTGGTCGGCCAGCTCTACGACAAGGGCGACATCCGCCGCGACGCGGGCTACTCGATCTATTACATGGGCATCAACATCGGCGCGTTCTTCGCGCCGATCGCGTGCGGGTTCCTGGCGCAGAGCGCGACGTTCCGCGGGTTCCTCGCCGACCAGGGCATCGATCCCAACGCGGCGTGGCACTTCGGCTTCGGTGCGGCGGCGGTCGGCATGGGCCTGGGCATCATCACGTTCTCGATGCAGCGGAAGTACCTGGGCGCGGCCGGGCGCGACCCGGCGCCGCGGCCGGCGGTGGCCGATCGCAAGCCGCTGCCGATGCTGACCTGGGTCGTGGTCGGCGCCGCGACCGCAGTGACGCTGGCGTTCGGCGTGTACCGGGCGCAGCTGCCGTACGCGATGGTGATGAAGGTCGTCGACGGCCTGCCGACGTTCCCGGTGGCGCTCGACAAGGCGATGGTCGCCGACATCTTCGGCGTGGGCCTGGCGGCGGTCGCGGTGGCGGTGTTCGTGATCATGTACAAGGTGGTCGCGGCCAACCGCGACGAGAAGAACCGCGTGCTGGCGATGGCGGTGCTGTTCTTCGGGTGCCTGTCGTTCTTCGGCATCTTCGAGCAGGCCGGGTCGACGCTGTCGTTCTTCGCCGAGGAGCGGACCCAGAAGTCGGTGATGGGGATCGACTTCCCGTCGAGCTACTGGCAGTTCGTGAACGCCGGCTGGGTGATCCTCCTGGCGCCGGTGTTCACGTGGCTGTGGGTGTGGCTGGCCAAGACCGGCAAGGAGCCGTTCTCGGTGAACAAGTTCGCGATCGGCATGGTCATCGCGGGCGCCGCGTTCGTGCCGCTGTTCTTCGCGATCCCGACGATCGACGACGGCAAGCTGGTGAGCCCGGGGTATCTGCTGACGTACTACGCGCTCGCGACGTGCGCCGAGATGTGCATCTCGCCGGTCGGCCTGTCGGTGATGAACAAGCTCGCCCCCGAGCGCCTCGCCGGCTTCGTCATGGGCGTGTGGTTCCTGGCCATCTCGATCGGCCTGTACATCGCAGGGCGCGCCGAGGTCGAGGTGGGCAAGGTCGCCACCAAGCTCGAGTGGGGCACCGGCGGCATCTTCTACATCGTCATGATCTTCGCGCTCGTCGTCGCTGCCATCCTGTTCGCCGCCGCCGGCCCCGTCCGCCGCATGCTGAACGGCACCGCCCCCCTGCCCACCGCCCGCGCCAAAGACTCCTGAACCTCCCCCTCCTCCCTCCGGACCGGGGGTACTTCCCTAGACGGCGCGGACCGGGGGTACTTCCCTAGACGGCGGCATCGGGACCGCCGTCGGCCGCGACTGCGGCCGGCGCGCGGCGCGACCGCGCGGCCAGATCGCCCACGCCGCGACGGCGCGTGCGGAGCGCACGCGCTGCGGCCCGGCAGGCCGCTTCAGGACATCGCCAGAGGCGCGACAGCGGGCAGCGGCGCGACGGTCACGTTGGCGAACCGCTGCAGCCAGTAGGTCCCGGCCGGGAACACCGCCGCGGCGCCCGCGAGCCACCGCTCGCGCGCCGCGCGATAGCCCGCGAGGAACGCCGACCAGCGCGCCATGACCGCCCGCGCCGCCGCCGCGTCGCGCGTGGCGAAGCGCGGCCGCAAGCGACCGCGCACCTCCGGCGTCACCGCCCGCTGGGTCGTCGCCTGCGCCAGCACACCAGCCGGCCCCAGCACCGACGCCCCGCTGCGCGCCCGCGCCTGCGCCGCCGCGGCCTCGATCTCCGCGACCCGGGCCGCCACCTCGGCGCGGAACGCCGCCGCGTCGCCGAGCTCCGGCGGCACCACCATCTTCAGCGTCACCACCTCCGGCAGCTCGCCGTCCTCGCTGAAGAAGTGCGTCGGCCGGCGCACTGTGATCTCGCGCTCCTCGAGCAGCGCCGCCAGCGTGTTCACGCCCGGCCACTCGCAGGCCCGCTCGACCAGCCCCGCGTTCACCGGGTTGGTCGCCGCGTAGACCACCTTCTCCACCACCGCCGCCCGATCGACCAGCTCGACGACGCACGGCGGATCCGTCGACCAGAACCCCTCGCTCCGCCGGCGCAGCGCGTTCATCGACCGCGCCAGCAGCATGTGGAAGTAGCCGTAGAACTCGACCCGCCGCCCGTGTCGGTCGTAGAGCCCGGTGTGATGGTGATCCGACATCGCGATCGCGATGATCACCTCGATCCCGTACTTCTCCGCCGCCACCGCCAGGCAGTACAAGAACGTCTGGTTGGCCTCGTCGTCCGGCCGCAGCAAGAACTCGCGCTGCGCGCACCGCCGATTCAGCAGCACGAACTGTCCGGGCAGCACATCGCGCGGCAACGTCACGCCGCCGGCCACAGCAACCTCCGCGCCAGGCGCAACCGCGCGACACCGCGGCCACGCGCTGTCCGGCCGCCGGCCATTTCGTCCGGATCCCGGACATTCCCGGACACTCCCGGACAGCGCCGGCTGTCCGGCGCCGGCCGCGGGCGCGGCGCGCCGCGCCGTGGGAGACTCCACCGATGCGCGCCGTCGCCACGCTGCTGCTCCTCGCCACCACCGCGGCCGCCGCCGATCCCGTCCTCTGCGTCCCGCCCCGCGCCCGCGCCTTCACCGAGTGCGCCAAGGGCTCGTCCACCGGCGAGGACGACGTCGCCCGCTGCCGGGTCCGCGAGGCCCGCCGCAAGGCCGTGCCGCCACGCCTCCGCGTCGACGGCGGCCCGTGGGTCACCTTCGCCTCCAAGGCCTGGACCTGCGTCCCCATCCCCGCCACCAAGGTGCGCATCGCCCTCGAGAACTTCGGCCGGGTCTTCGCCTCCTGGACCCTCGACGCCGGCGCGCCCTGCCCGTCCCAGACCTTCGACGTCGTCGGCCCCAACTTCTACGGCGCGGTCTACGCGCGCTGCGCCCGCCGCGCCCACCCCGCCGCGGTCAGCCCCTGACGCGCCGCCGCCGCACCAACAGCGCCGCCGCCACCGCGCCCAGCCCCAGCGCCCCGGCGCCGCCGCCCCCGGTCTGGCAGCACCCGCCGCTCTCGACCGGGAAGTCGACGTCGTCATCCGCGTCAGGGCCACCGACGCCGGCGTCCAGCCCGCCATCGGGCCCCGGCCCGACGCCGCCCACGCACGCGCCGCTGTTCATGTCACAGGTCCGCCCGCCGCCGCACACCACGCCGTTGCAGGTGTTGCAGCCCGGCAGGCACACCCCCGACAGGCACGCCAGCCCGGCGCCACAGGTCACGCCCTGGCACGCGTCGACGCACGCGCCCTGGTGGCAGATGTACCCGGCGCCGCAGGTCACGTTCGCGCAGTCGCCCTGCAGGTTCTCGCAGCCGGGCACGTCGTCGATCATCCCGTTGCAGTCGTTGTCGGCGCCGTCGCAGCGCTCGGTCGCCGGATCGAACGAGCGCACGCATTCGATCGCGCTGCCGACGCACTGGGTGACGCCGTACTGGCACATGCCCGGCTCGCCGGTGTCGCACGCGGTGCCGCCGCCGCTGCACTCGACGCCCGTCACCGCCGTGACCAGGTCGGTGAAGTCGTTGTTCGCCGCGTTGAACGTGTCCTCCCACGCGAAGTAGAACTTCCGCGCGGTCAGCTGCGAGTCGTAGACGATCAGGTGGATCAGCGACTGCGCGCCGCTCTGATCGGGGTTGAGCGCGCGCTGCGAGTAATACGCGTAGCCCTCGGTGGCCAGCCGCTCCACGCGCGCGCAGCAATCCCCGCCCGCGCACTGGCCGCTGGCGCCGTGCTGCTCCGGCGTCGCCAGGAAGAAGCCGATCTCGCCGCCGGCCCACCGCGGATCGTGCTGCACGTCGAGCACCACCTCGGTGCCCTCCGCCGCGTCGCAGCCGATCATCGGGTACAGCTGCTCCGGGGTCGGGCGGCTGCCGGTCACGTTGTACCAGCCGAAGATGTTCTTGAACCGCGCGGTCCCGCGGCTCACCACCTTGAACGTCAGGCCGCAGGTCGGCGTGAAGGTCTCGGGCGTGAGCGCGCCGTCCTGCCACGGATCGAGCCCGCTGTGCTGGGTCGGGATGCAGGTGTTGTCGTTGACCGCGTGGTACAGCGTCGTCTCGCAGGTGCCGGTCGGCACCACGCACGGCCCCGGTGGCGGGCACGCCGGCCCGATGTTGCAGCCGGCGCCGCTGGTGCACTCGCACGCCAGCTCGGCCGCCAGGCCCGTCGGCAGCCCGCCCGCGCACCCCATCTGCGACGGGATCTGCGCGCCGTTGGGTTGCGTCAACGGCGCCGCAACCGCGCCCCCGACACCGAGCAAGAGCGAGATCGCGAACGCGCCGACGAGCCTCATGGCGAGGCGTCGCTACAAGCAACGTGCCAGCCTCGATCCGACCAACCCCTCGAGATCCTTGCGACGCGCGCCGCCGTCGACGTTGCGATCCGCAACCACCGCGCCACCGCGGCGCGGGCGCGCTCGCTAGCGGTGCCGGTGATCCTGGTCGTGCGCGTCGCCGCGGTGGTGGCCGTTGTCATGGCCGCGGCCACCGCCGCGCACCCGCCAGGTGCCAGCGATCCACACGTGGCCGCGGCCGCGCCGCTCCCAGCGCCCGGGCACCCAGTCCGAGTCGGCGCGGGCGCGCTCGTAGTATCCCGGGCGCCAATCCCAGCGGTTGCCGTGGCGCTCCCAGTGCCCGTCGACCCAGACGTAGCCGGCCTTCACCACGATGACCTCGCGGCGCGGCGGCGGCGGCTCTTCCTCGACGATGACCACGCCCGGCGTGGAGACCCAGGCGTGGCCCCGGACGACGCAGGCGCCGGTGGACGCGGTGAGGGCCAAGGCGATGGCGAGACGCACGATGGAGGACGTTGGCTTCATACGCCCCGATCGTGCATCGACCGTACCAGCCGCGCCAGCGGCAAAGCCCGCGAGATCACGATCGCCGCGCGCCGCGCCGTCACGGCCGTTGCGCGGCGGCCCGTTGCGCCTGCGCCACAGTCACCAGGCCAGCGGCAACGACACCTTGGTCTCGTCGCCGGCCTTCGCGAAGCTCGCGGCGCCCAGCGTGTCCTTGATGCAGCCGTCGAGCTTGGCCACGCCGCTCGGCTCCTTGAGCACGATGTTCTTCACCGTGCCGTCGGCCCGCACGGTGAAGCGCACCAGCGCGCGCTGCCCCGCCACCTTGCCCGCGCACTTCGCGATGCGCTCGCGCAGCGGCCCCACCGCGGCCTGCACCTGCGACGCCCCCAGCGCGCCGCTGACGCTGCCGTCGGGCGGCGGCGGGCGATCATCGCCACCGACCGGCGCCGCCGCGCCCGCGTCCTTGCCCGAGAACGCGATCGCCAGCTGATAGCTCACCGCGCCGCTGGCCCCGGTCGGCGCGAGCTTGATCGCCGCCACCGCGCGGGTCACGCACTTGTCGAGCTCGTCGCCTAGCTTCGAGCTGACCGCGACGTCGCCGATCGTGCCGTCGCTGGCGATCTTCATCTTGATCGCCGCCGACCCGGCCTTCCCCGGCGCCCGCACCTGGCACGCCTTGATCGGCGCGCTGGCCGCCAGGAGCTGCTGCTGGATCGTCGCCGCCAGGTCGGGCGTCGCCGCCGCCGCGCCGATCTCGACCTCGCCCTTCCACGCGCCGCCGGGCACCGTCCACACCGCGAGGATGCCGGCCGCGCACTGCGCCGCCGCGCCCTTGGAGATCGCGCTCGCGGTGACCGCGCCGTCGCCGTCGACCTGCACCGCCACCCGCACGGCGCCCTTGACCGGCGCGCGCCAGCACACCGCCATGGCCTTGCCGGCCTCGGCCAGCGCGCCGGCGGCCAGGCCCTTGCCGGCGGCCGGCGGCCCGCCCTTGACGATGCTGACGTCGGCCGCCGCCATCGCCGGCGCGAGGCAGAGGCCCAGGAAGACGGCGGTGCGCATGGATGCTGTGACGACGTGCATCGCGGTGGGTTCCTTCAATCGCCGAACGTGGCGGCCAGCCGGCCCTTGCGGAACACCCAGGTCGTGCCCGGCGTCGCCGCGATCCAGCGCTCGTCCTTGGTCAGCGGCAGGGTCGCCACCACCGCCACCCGATCGCGCGGCGTGGTCACGGCGGCGAAGTCGACCGAGACGTCCTCGTCGGCCAGCGTCGCCCGCGCGAACGGCGCCTGCCGCACGATGTGGTGCAGCCGCGTCGAGCACCGCGCGACGAGCTGGCTGCCGTCGCCCAGCAAGAAGTTGAACGTCCCGCCGGCGCCGATCCGCGCGCCGTGCTCGGCGATCGCCTCGGCCAGCGCCGACGGCGCGCGCGGGTACGCCTTGAAGTCGCCGGCGATCGCGCCGAGCAGCGCGCAGAACGCGTACTCGCTATCGGTGGTCCCGATCGGCTGGAACCGCCCGAGCTTGAGGCGCCGCACGTTCTTGACCGTGCCGTTGTGCGCGAAGACGAACTGCCGCCCCCACAGCTCGCGCGCGAACGGGTGGGTGTTGACCAGGCACACCGGGCCGCGGGTGCGCTTGCGCACGTGCGCGACCGCCAGCAGCGTCTTCAGCGGGTGCTCACGGACGAACCGCGCCAGCGGCGAGTCGGCCGCCGCCGCCGGCTCGCGGAAGATGCGCGCCGCCTTGCCCTCGTACAGCGCCAGGCCCCAGCCGTCGGCGTGGTGGCCGGTGCGCCCGCCGCGCGCCGCGAGGCCGGCGAACGAGAACACGATGTCGGTCGGGACATTGCACTCCATCCCGAGCAGCTCGCACATGGCGGGGCATTGTACGCGCTCTCGTGCGACGATGCCGCCACGTGCGCCACGACTTCCGTCTGTACGCCCACCGCGGCTGCCCCGCCGAGCTGCCGGAGAACACGCTGCCGGGGTTCCAGCGCGCGATCGACCTCGGCGTCGACGCGCTCGAGCTCGACGTCCACCTGACCCGCGATGGCCACCCGCTGGTCTCGCACGATCCCGACGCGACCCGCATGGGCGGGCGCGCGGTGGCGTGGCGCGACCTCGATCTGCGCGACGCCCAGGCGATCGATCTCGGCCGCGGCTTCGTCGCCGCCGACGGCGCGCGCCCGTTCGTCGGCAAGGGCTTCCACGCGCCGTCGCTGGAGGCGCTGCTCACGACGTTCCCGACGACCCGCCTCAACATCGACATCAAGCAGTGGCAGCCGCCGATGGTCGCGCCGCTCCTGGCGCTGTTGCGCCGCCACAAGGCCGAGCAGCGGGTCACGCTGGCCAGCTTCCGCGCGCGCACGCTGCTCGCGGTGCGCCGCCGCGGCTACGGCGGCGAGACCGCGCTGGCGCAGACCGAGGTCGCGGCGCTGCTGGCGCTGCCGCGGCGGGCGATCCGCGCCCTGCCGTTCGTCGGCACCGCCGCCCAGGTGCCGCTCAAGGCCGGCCCGATCCGCTTCGATCGCGTCGGCTTCATCGATCGCTGCCACGACCTCGGCCTGCGCGTCGACTTCTGGACCGTCGACGATCCCGCCGAGGCCCGCCGGCTGATCGCGCTCGGCGCCGACGGCGTCATGACCGACGACCCCGCGCGCATGGCCCCGGCCCTGCGCCCGCGATGACCGCGCCCCGGCCTCGCGCGTAAGCGCCGGGCTGTGCGATCGTTAGTGCCCCGTGCGCACCGCCTGGCTCCTCTTGCTCGCGGCGACCGCCTGTGGCGGCCCGATCCGGGCGTACCCGCGGTGGACGCTCGACGGCGACGCCCACTTCACCCACGGCTGCGTCGACGCCGACGCCTTCGTGCGGGTGTCGGGCAAGACCGGCGTCGGCGTCACCGTCGCGCTGCGCTCCCACGCGACCTGCGCGGTGCGCATCACCCGCGCCGAGCTGGTCATCGATCAGCAGCGCGTGCCCGCCGAGCTGCCGCCGCCGCCGGCGCTGCCCGGCCGCACGCTGGCCTACGTCTGGCTGCCGTTCGCCTTCGACAACAACGCCGCGTGGAACGACGATCACCGCGCCGGCCGCTTCGAGCTCGACGTGGCGATCGGCGACGCGGCGCCGGTGACCTGGACCATCCCCGCGCACCACGCGTTCGTCGCCGGCCGCTGGGACGAGTCGAACACGAGGACCTACTGATGCGCGTCGTCGCCCTCGCGCTGTGCGCCACCGCCGCGGTGGCCTGCACCAAGACCCGCTACGCCTCGACGATGAACGCGCCCGGCAACGTCACGTTGGCGCCGCCGGCGTTCGAGAACGGCGATCCGGCGCTCTACGTCCCGCCCAGCGATCCTGGCGAGCGCGAGCTGTACCTCGGCCCCGGCGTGGTGTTCGGCCCGGGCATCGGCCGCCGCGAGCTCGGCGCCGACGACGCCGCGCTCGAGCTCGGCATGTTCCTGCGCGTCGCGTACCAGGAGCGCGCGTTCAGCCACCGACGCGACGACCTGCCGATGCCCAAGCTCGGCGCGTGGGCGCTCAACCTCGGCTGGGCGCCGCTGCAATACGCCGACCGCGCCGAGCTCGGCCCGGTCCACGTCGAGGTCGAGCGGCAGTGGCTGGTCGCCACCGTCGGCCTCGGCGCCGCGGTCTACACCGACGACGGCAACGCCGGCATCCAGGCCACGCTGGCCGCCAAGCCGTACGGCGTGCGCTTCCGCTACATGGCCGAGACCGGCTTCGAGGTCTTCGGCGCGTTCCAGCTCGAGCTGCCGACCGCGATCACCTGGAGCCGGTGATGCGGACGCCTCCGGCGTCACGCATCACCGGCCCCGTGCCCGTGCCCGTGCCCGATCTCCCCTCCGTGCCCGTGCCCGTGCCCGTGCCCGTGCCCGATCTCCCTCGATCCTGTGACCTCCTCGGAGACAGTTGGGAGACGGGATCGGGATCGGGATCCGGATCGGGATCCGGATCGGGATCGGGATCGGGATCGGGATCGGGATCGGGATCGGGATCGGGATCGGGATCGGGAGACAGTGAGCGGGCACGGGCACGGGCACGGGCACGGGCACGGGCACGGGTTCATCCCGCGGTCTGCAACCCGGCAGCGATGCCGCTGATCGTCGTGAAGATCGCGGTGGCGACCCGCGCTTGCTCGTCGGCCGGCGCCCCCGCGGCCTCGCCGGCGCGGGCCCGGCGCAGCAGCTCGATCTGGCAGTGGCTGAGCACGTCGAGGTACGGGTTGCGCCGCCGCACCGACTCGGCGAGGTGCGGCCGATCGGCCAGCGCGAGATCGAGCCCGGCCAGCTCCGCGAGCAGCGCCCGCGTGCGCGCGTGCTCGACTTCGATCTGCGCGAACAAGCTCGCGTCGGCCGGCTGCGCCAGCGCCGCGTAGGCGCGCGCCACGTCGAGGTCGGCGCGGATCAGCGCCAGCTCCGCGTTGTGGGTCAGCGCGCCCAGGAACCGCGACCGCTTGATCACGTCGATCGCGCGGTCCTTGCCGATCGCCGCGACCAGCCCGGCCAGGCCGCTGCCCATGCCGAACCAGCCCGGCACGCCGTGGCGCGACTGCGTCCACGAGAACACCCACGGGATCGCGCGCAGATCGTCGAGCGAGAAGCCGGCCTTGCGCGACGCCGGCCGCGAGCCGAGCGGCAGCTTGCCGACGTGCTGGATCGGCGTCGCCGCCAGCGTGTAGCGCGCCAGCCGATCGCGATCGGCGGTGAGCCCGCGGTAGGCGTCGATCGCCGCCGCCGCCGCGGTGTCGAGGGCCGCGTCGAAGCGCGGCAGGTCGCCGCGCCGCTCGTCGGCGGCGGCGCGCAGGACCGCGCCCATCGTCAGCTCCAGATCGCGGTGCGCGATCTCGGCGCGCGCGTAGCGCGACGTGATCGTCTCGCCCTGCTCGGTCACGCGCACGCGGCCGCGCAGCGCCGCCACCGGCTGGGCGCGGATCGCGTCGCCGGCCGGCCCACCGCCGCGGCCGATCGCGCCGCCGCGGCCGTGGAACACCGTCAGCTCGACACCGGCGCCGCTCGCGACCTCGGCCAGATCGAGCTGGGCCTGGCGCAGCGCCACCGCCGAGCCGAGGTAGCCGACCTCCTTGCCCGAGTCGGAGTAGCCGATCATCACCTCGAGCTCGTCGCCCAGCTCGTGCTTGATGATCGGGTGCACGACCATCTCGCGCGCCAGGCCGCCGGCGCCGCGCAGATCGGCGAGCTGCTCGAGCAGCGGCACCGGCCGCAGCTCACCCGGCGCCAGCCCGGCCGCGCGCGCCAGGTACACCACCTCGAGGACGTCGGACAGCTGGCTGGTGAAGCTGATCACGTAGCGCTCGCACGCGCGCTCGCCCAGCTCGCGGCACGCGCGGCCGACCATGTCGAGCGTCGCCAGCACGTCCTGCGTGGTCTCCGACAGCCCGCGGCGATCCCACATCGGTTGCACCGGCCGCGCCAGCACGTCGTCGAGCACGCGCCGCCGGCCCGCCTCGTCGAGCGCGGCGTAGCCCGGGCGCCCGCTGACCGCGAGCAGCTCGGCGACGACCTGCTCGTGGACGCCCGAGTGCTGGCGGATGTCGACGGTCGCGAGGTGGAAGCCGAACACCTCGACCCGGCGCTGGCACGCGCGCAGGAGGCCGCGGGTCAGCCGCTCGAACCCGGCCGCGATCAGGCTGGCCTCGAGCAAGCCGAGGTCGCGCAGGTAGCCGGCGGCGTCGACGTAGCCGGCCTCGCCGCGGGCCAAGGTCGCGCGCAGCCGCGCCGCCATGTAGAACAGCTTCTCGCGCCACGGCTCGTGCGGCGTGCGCGGCCGCGCCCGCGCCGCGATCTCCGGCAGCCGCTCGCGATCGCGCGCCAGGCTCTGCTCGAGCGCCGCCACGCCGGCCGGCGAGGCGCCGCGGTGGGCCGCCACCGACAGCGTCCGGCCCAGCGCCTCGACGTCTTGCAGGTAGCGGGTCAAGACCGCCGCGCGCTGTCGCTCGAACGCGGCGCGGGTGACGTGCGCGGTGACGTTGGGGTTGCCGTCGCGATCGCCGCCGACCCAGGTGCCCCAGCGGAAGAACGTCGGCAGCCGCCACGCGCGCTCGGGCCAGCACGCCGCCAGCGCGTCCTCGACCTCGGCGTAGACGTCGGGCGTCACCTCGAACAGCGTCCGGCGGAACACCTCGAGCGTCGCCTCGATCTCGTCCTCGGGGGTCGGCCGCCGGCTGCGCGACTCCTCGGTGCCGAGCAGCGCCAGCACCTCGGCCGCCAGCTCGTCCTCGGCGTCGCGCCGCGCCGCGCCGCCCAGCGGCCGCTCGAGCAGATCGAGCCGATCGCCGATCGCGCCGAGGTGATCGAGGATCGACCGCCGCCGCGACTCGGTCGGGTGCGCGGTCAAGACCGGCATCACCAGCGCACGCGCGAAGAACGCCGCCGCGTCATCGGCGGTCATGCCGGCGTCGCGCATCGCGTGGACCGCCGCCGCGACGCCGTCGGTGGCGCACTCGCGGCCGCGCAGCACGCGGATCCGCTGCTGCTCCTCGGCGGTGTTCATCAGGTGGCACCAGTGCGTGAACACCCGGGCCACATCCTCGATGTCGTCGAGCGGCAGCGCCGCGATCCGCGCCGCCAGCGCCGCGCGCCCGCCCGGCAGATCGCCGGCCCGCAGCCGGGTGGCGTCGTCGCGCAGCGCGTGGACCAGCGCCGCCAGCCGTTCGCCGGCCAGCTCGCGGGTCGCCGCGGTCAGCGCGGCGCCGAGTCGTTCGAGATCCGCTTCGAGGAACGCGCGCTGGGGCACGCCGCGGTTGTACACCGCCGCGGCGTCACGGGGCCCGGCACGCCAGCCACTCGCCGAGCTGCTGCCGCTCGGCCAGCGACGGACGTTCACCATCCGGCGGCATCGCGGTGTTGACCGCGGCCGGGCCGGCGGCCGTCGTCTCGTCGATGTGGACCCGCACCGCGCGCACACCGTAGGCGGTGTCGAAGTCGTGGAAGCTCGGCGCGCCGTGGCGCTCGTCGCCGCGCAGCGCCGCGGCGTGGCAGCGCGTGCAGTACCGCGCCATGAACGCCTGACCGAAGCTGTCCCAGGTCAGCGTCGAGCCCGGCGGGCAGATCGCCTCGGTCGGCGGCCCGATCAGCGCCGACTCGGTGCACGCCGCGAGCGCGAGCGCGCCGACCACCGCGGTCGTCCGCCTCACTGCCAGCCGCTCCACGTCATCGCGCCGTACAGCTCGAGCCGCACCGCCACCGCCAGCGGCGCCGCGCTGGCGTTGCGCACCAGCACGAACCACTCGCCGTCCGCCGCGGGCACGAAGGCGTAGTCGACCGCGCGCTGCGCGTAGCCCTCGGCGACGTTCTGGGTGCCGCTGCCGGCGTGGCCGTGGATGTTCCAGTCGATCGCCGCCGTCGCCGCCGCCAGGTGCAGGTCGGCGCGATCGGCGGGCCCGCCGGTGAGGACGCCCTCGGCGAGCTCGCCGACGCCGAGCGTGCGGTCGACGGTGATCGTCTCGCGCGGCGGCCCGCCGTCGCTGGCGGGTGGATCGGCGCCGCCGCAGGCGACCGCGGCGAGGAGCGTGAGCGCACAGCGCGGACGCATCGCGAGTCCTTTCGGCACGGGACGCTCAGTAGTGGTAGGCCAGCGTGAGCTGGCCGCGGGTGATGAACGCCTCGCTTACCGCCGGCGCGCTGAGGGTCGCGCCGACCTGGTAGCGACCGCGGCCGTAGCTCACGCCGCCGGTCGCGATCAGCCGCTGCGCGCCGTGGCTGATCGGCTGGCCGAACAACCCGCTGGCGCGCACCGCCAGGCCGCGCGGCCCGATCGCGGCGGCGCCGCCCAGCTCGACGGTGATCTCCTCGGCGCCCATCGGATCGATCAGCGGCCAGAGGTCGGCGCCGTGGGCGTGGGCCGCGTGCTCGGCGCCATCGCCCAGCGCGCGCGCGTAGGTCACCGTGGCGTCGGCGCCCAGCCGCGCGCCGTGCACCCGCGCCGTCGCCCCACCCGCCACCATGACGTGGCCCATGCCGCGACCGGCGTCGGCGTCGCCGGTCGGCAAGGTCGCGCCGCCGAGCGCGCTCACCGCGACCGGCGCGTGGGCCGGGGTCAGCGCGACCGCCGCCGCGACGCCGAGATCGTCGAGGCCGACGCCGTGACCGTCGACGCGGAACGCGCCCAGCCGGGCCTCGGCGCTGAGCCGCCGCCAGGCGACGTCGACCACCAGGTCGGCGCCCTGGTAGGCGCGATCGATCATCATCGGCGTGGTCAGCTCGGGGACCCGCGCGACGCCAGCGGTCACGCGGGTGCCGACGGAGATCGCCACCGGCGGCGGCTTCGTCGCGGTCGTGGTCGTGGTCGGGCGGGGGGCGGTGTCGATGTGGCAGTGCTGCGCGCGCGCGGCGGTTGGCCACGCGAGCGCGAGGGTGCCGATCGCCAGCGCGATCGACGTCAGGGAAGACATGACGGACTCCAGGCGGGAGGATCCGGCGCGCGTGCGCGTCCGGACGGATCGGTGGTGAGACGCGATCCCTACCCGCGCGGCGGCGGGCTCGGCGGCGCCACGGCGCCCCGCGCCACGCACGCCACCGGCGTCGCCGGCGTCGCCACGATCACCAGCTCGCGCACCGCCGCGATCGGCGGCGGCAGCGCCAGCGCGACCGACGCCAGCGTCACCTCGGCGCTCTGGCTCTTGCACGCCTTCATCGACGGCGTCCCGTCACCGCGCGCGCCGCCCGCGTGGCCCGCGGGACAGTCGACGCAGCCGCAGTCGCGGTGCGCGTCGTGGTCGCCGCAGCAGCACGTCACCACCGCGGCGGTCGCGGTCGGCAGCGTCACCACCGCCACCGCCAGCATCGTCACCAGCGCGACCGCGCGAGCGACGAGGTGGAGCGCGCGGATCGACACGCTCCACTTGTGGCTCCGGACATGATCGCCGTCAACGCGCCGCGCGCCGCTGCGACGATCGAGCGCAGCCCTACTCTTCCTTGAGGCCCAGCGCCTTCACCGGCAGCGGCGGCGGCTTGGGATCGCTCACGCCCACCACCTCGAAGTCGTAGTTCAGATCCTTGTCGGCCAGCGGGTGCACCAGCCGCACCTCGACGTCGTCGCCGCTGACCTTCTCGATCGCCAGCACCACGTCCGAGCCGCCGGCCGCGCCCTTGGCGGTGAAGCGCTCGCCCGCCTTCAGCTTGGCGTCCTTCGGGAACTCGGCCTTCTTCATCTTCTTCGCCGGCGCCAGCTTGGGGTCGCCGAACGCGTCCTTGGCCTTCAGCACGCCCTTCTTCTTGGCGCCCTTCTCCAGCCCGTCGAGCAGTCGCTCGACGCCCGGCAGCATCGTGCCGCCGCCCTGGATGAACTCGACGACGCTCTTCTCGAGGGTCTCGCCGCCGACCACGGACAGATGGACCTTCAGGCGTACCCGGACGCCAGCGCTGATCTTCACGGATCCACTGTACACCGGGGCAGCGATCGGGGTCGCGGCCCCAACCACGATCGCGACATCGTGACCTGCGATCCGTGAATGCGCGTTGACGAGGCGCGTCGAGCCGTTCGCCAACTCGCTGTCGCAATTTGGCTTTTGCGATGTTGCACATCGGCACGGATCCCGCATAAGTCACGCAGGTACGTCACGTGCGTCCCAAGATGTCGCGCAGCCGCCCACATGTCGTCGCTATCGTCCTGGCCCTCGCGCTCGCGGGGTGCGGGGCGGGCCGTCAGCCGCAGCTCAAGGTGCTGTCGGTGGAGGCCCCCGCGGCCCGGCCGCGCGACATGGTGCTGTTCGTCGAGGTGATGAACCCGGCCGGCCGCCCCCTCGAGCTGCAGCGCCTGCAGTACCGCTTCGAGCGCTCGGCGCACGTCGCCGGCGTCGCCCCGGTGCACGGCGAGGTCGCGCTGGCGCGCACCGTCGACGCCGGCGCCGCGATCGTGGTCGAGGTGCCGCTGCCGATCGACGACGCGCTGCGCGGCCAGGAGCTGACGCTGGCGGGCCGGCTGTACGCCACGCAGGACGACCTCGAGCGCAGCTTCGCGGTGCACGCCCACGTCAGCGCGCTGCGGTGAGGCTTGGTAAGGCCCGGACGGCTGGCGCCTCGCCGCCGATCGTGTAGTGTCCGCCGCGATGATCGAGTCGCGCTCTCGCTGGCATGACCTCGCCGCCCGCTCGCTCGCGGGCGCGCTGCCCACGCGGGATGAGGCCGCCGCCGTCCTCGCCGCCCCCGCCGCCGACACGCTGGCGTTGCTCGACGCCGCCTACCAGGTGCGGCGCCACCACTGGGGCCAGCGCGTGCTGTTGCACGTGCTCGACAACGCCAAGGCCGGCGCCTGCCCCGAGGACTGCGGCTTCTGCTCGCAGTCGTCGCGCCACGGCTCGCCCGGCGGCGAGGCGCCGATGAAGTCCGTCGACGAGCTGGTCGAGGGCGCGCGCCGCGCGGTCGCGGCCCAGGCCCGCCGCTACTGCATGGTCACCGCCACCCGCGGCCCGTCGCAGCGCGACCTCGACACCATCTGCGCCGCCGCCGAGCGCATCAAGGCCGAGGCGCCGATCGAGCTGTGCGCGTCGCTCGGGCTGCTCACCGCCGCCAAGGCCGCGCGGCTGCGCGCCGCCGGCGTCGATCGCTTCAACCACAACCTCGAGACCAGCGAGCGCTACTACGATCAGATCGTCTCGACCCACCGCTGGGCCGATCGCGTCGAGACCGTCAAGCTCGCGCGCGACGCCGGCATGCAGACCTGCGTCGGCGGCATCGTCGGCCTCGGCGAAGGCCAGGACGACCTGCTCGACCTCGCGTTCGCGCTGCGCGACCTCGACGTCGACTCGGTGCCGGTCAACTTCCTCGACGCGCGCCCCGGCACGCCGCTGGCCGAGCGCCCGCAGGTCGAGCCGATGTACGCGCTGCGCGCGCTGTGCATGTTCCGCTTCGTCCACCCGCGCACCGATCTGCGCGTCGCCGGTGGCCGCGAGCTGACGCTGCGGTCGCTGCAGGTGATGGCGCTGTACCCGGCCAACTCGCTCTTCACCCAGGGCTACCTGACCACGACCGGCGCCACGCCGGCCGCCGATCACCAGATGATCCTCGACGCCGGCTTCACCCTCGAGCTCGAGGATGGCCGCGAGGTCGCCGCCGATCCGGTGGCGGTCGCCGACGTGCTTGCGCCGCGCAAGCCCGAGCCGCGGCGCCTGCCGCTGGCCTGATCGCCGCTCACGCCGCCGGCAAGTACACGGTGAACGTGCTGCCGCGGCCCGGCGCGGTGTCGACGGTGATCGTGCCGCCGGTCTGGGTCACGACGCCGAACGCGACCGGAAGGCCGAGCCCGGTGCCCGCGCCGGGCGGCTTGGTCGTGAAGAACGGCTCGAACACCCGCGCCCGGGTCGCCGGGTCCATGCCGGTGCCGGTGTCCGCGACCGCCACCGCGACGTAGCTCCCCGGCGTCACCACGGGCGGCAGCTCGTCGGCCGGCGCCGCCGACAGCACCAGCTCGCCCCCGTCGGGCATCGCGTCGCGGGCGTTGATCGCCAGGTTGAGCAGCACCAGCTCGATCTGCGCGCGGTCGACGTGCACCGGCGGCAGCGCCGGCGCGACCCGCGTCGTGACCGCGATCTGCGCCGGCAGCGTGCGCCGCAGCAGCCCGACCGTGTCGGTCAAGAGCTCGTCGACCGCCACCGCCCGCGGCGCCAGCGCCTGCTGGCGGCCCAGCGCGAGCAGCCGGCGGGTCAGGTCGGCGCCGCGGCGGGTCGCCGCCAGCACCTCGGTCATCAGCCCGGCCGTCGCGGGATCCGCGCGGCGCTGCGCCAGCTGCGCCGACGCGGTGATCACCGTCAGCAGGTTGCCGACGTCGTGGGCGATGCCCGCGGCCAGCCGGCCCAGCGCCTCGAGGCCTTGCACCCGGCGCAGCTGCTCCTCGATGCGCCGCGCCTCGGTGACGTCGTGGACGATCGACAGCAGCAACGTCCGCCCGGCCAGCGTGATCGGGCCGCTGGCCACCTCGACGTCGGCGATCGTCCCGGCCCGGGTCCGGTGGCGGAACTCGAACTTCGCCCGCTTGCGACTCCGCGCCCGCTCCAGCTCGGCCGCGATCTCCGCCGGCGACAGCGTGTTGATGTCGTAGATCGTCATCGCCCGCAGCTCGGCCAGCTCCCACCCGTAGAACCGCACCGCGGCCGGGTTGGCGTCGACGATCCGCCCGTCGGCCGGGTCGATCAGCAGCTTGATGACCGCGTTGACCTCGAACAGCGCCCGGAACAGCGGATCGCTGGTCGACGACGCCCGCCGGTACCAGATCCGGTGGACCCGCGCGTCGAGCACGACGTCGGCGCCGTCGTCATCGCCGCTGGCCTCCCACGGGTCGCCCGGCCGTACCGTGGCGCCCGGGCTGGCCCACACCACCACGCCCTCGCGCTCGATCACCGTGAGCCCGGGGCGCGCCGCCAGCACCCGCGCGACCACCGCCAGCTCCGATCCTGCGGGCACCTGAGTCACCCGCGCACAGTAGCAGGCCGGCGGCGCCGGCGTCGTTCAGAAGTCGGTCCAGGTGCCGGCGTCGCAGGCGAAGTTGCCGGTGCCGGTGTCGTCGACGAACATCCCGAACGCCACGCACATCTCGAAGCCGAAGCCCAGCGGCGTGGTGGTGTCGTTGTTCCACTCGCAGCGCACCTTCAGCTTGTCGCCGGGCACGAACATCTTGGGCGCGTCGGGCGACCAGGTCAGCTCCGGCGGGTGGAACGTGAACGACTCCTGCCACTCGGTGTCGAACAGCCGATCGGTGGTGTCGGCGTGGGTGTGGTCGATCTGGATCCGCGTGCCCCAGCGGTGCATGTGCGGCGCGAAGTACCAGAGCTTGAGCGTGCGATCGATGTTGCAGGTCGTCTCGAACGACGACACGCCGGTCGGCACCTGGATCGTCGAGTCGAGGAACGCGGTCGAGCCCGACGGCGTGTAGCTGCCGCTCGGGTCGGCGAACTCGAGGTTCACCACCGACTGACCGTCGACCGCCTCGGTGCCGGCGTTCAGGTAGTGGTGGTTGATCACGACCTGCGCGCCGGGCGGGATCTTGTAGACCAGGTTGCCGGGGGCGACGTTGGGCTGGCCCTCGCCGGGGTTGCCGGCCAGGTAGCGGAAGCTGGCCATGTCGTTGTCGGTGCAGATGCGCTGCGTCCCCGGCGGCAGCGGCTGCAGCGTGTAGTAGACGATCGTGTGGTGGCCGAAGTCGGTCTGGTAGCCGATCGTCGAGCGCACGTCGGCGCCGTTGGGCAGCACCGCGTCGGTCCAGGTGCACACCTCGACCTCGGTGCCGGGCGCGACGTTGCGGAAGATCGGCGTGATGACCTGCAGGCCGTTGGTCGGCACCGCCGGCACGTTCAGGCCGGGCAGGATCTCCTGGGTCTCGGTCGTCGGATCGTCGGCACAGCCGGCGGCGACGGACACCAGCGCGAGGGCGAGCAGCTTGTTCATCGGGACCATCCTTCGGGAGAGCGTGGCGATCACGGACCCAGGCACACCGTCGGCGTACAGCCGCACTGGTTGCCGCCGTTGCAGGTGCACTCGGCGCCGGTGCCGCACTGGTCGGCGGGCCCGGTCGCGCTGCAGGTCTTGGTGCAGAAGTGGGTGTTGGGATCGCCGAGCGACGAGCACAGCGGCGCCCGCGGGTCGCTGCAGTCGCCGAGGCTGGCGCAGAAGCGCCCGACGCCGAGGTCGTTGCCGACGTCGCCGGGGAAGCCGCAGTCGGACACGAACGCGTCGGCCGCCGGCGCATCCACGGCGGCCCCGCCGTCGTCACCACCGCACGCGCACAGCCCGAGCAGCAACGCCGCGACCAGGCCGGTCCCGACACGCGACAGATCCAGACAGCGATCCATGCGCGGACGCTGGCACGCGCACTTGACGGTGGTCAACGGACGGCCGTGTGACCTGGGCTGACACCGCGATTTTGATCAGCTGATCAGATCTGAGCAGCGCCGGGCCGCCCGCCGACGCCGTGCTAGCGTGCCGGCGTGCGCATCGACAAGGTCTACACCAAGGGCGGAGATCGCGGACAGACGTCGCTCATCGGCGGCGACCGCGTCAGCAAGGCCAACCCCCGCATCGAGGCCTACGGCACCGTCGACGAGCTCAACGCGACGCTGGGCCTGGTGCGCACCGCGCTCGAGACCTCGGCTGCCGGCGATCACCTGATCCCGATCATCCACCGCGTCCAGAACGAGCTGTTCAACCTCGGCGCCGAGCTGGCCACCCCCGATCCGGCGCGGCGCGCCAAGCTGCCCCGGGTCGAGCTGCGCCACGTCGACGCCCTCGAGCGCGACATCGACGCGCTCAACGACAGCCTGCCGCCGCTCACCAGCTTCGTGCTGCCGGGCGGTGGCGCGGCCAGCGCTCACTTCCACCTGGCGCGCACGGTGTGTCGGCGCGGCGAGCGGCTGCTGGTCGCGCTGGGCGAGCACGAGGATCTCGGCGAGCTGCCGGTGGTCTACCTGAACCGGCTGTCCGACGCGCTGTTCGTGTTCGGTCGGTGGGCCGCGATGAAGGACGGCCGCACCGAGCCGCTGTGGACGCCGGCGACGACGTGAACGCCTGCTAACGGGCGTTCGCCCGGCCCTGCCCAACCTCCGACGCCCGCGGTGAGATCCTGGCACTCGACCCGCGCTGCGTCGACGCGTACGCGGCGCGCGTGCGGCAACGCACAGGGCATGCGTAGTGCTTTGCCGATCGCGCATGACCGAACCCACGCCGGCGCCACGCCTCGCGCGATGGCTGTGCTTCGCCGCGCTCGCGCTCGCGGCCGGCGTGCTCCATCACCTCGAGGTCGTCTCCTTGCTCGGCTGGGCGCCGCGCCCCTTCGACGAGGCGCTCGTGCCGATCTTGCTGGGCCTGCTGGTGGTCGGCCACGGCGCGCTCCTGGCGGTGCCGGCGCGCCTGCGCGGCGAGGCGCTGCTCCTGACCTCGCTGGCGTGCGGGCTCCTGGTCAGCGCCGCGTTCACCGCGTTCGGCGTGGCGTGGACGCTGGCCTACCGCCGCGTGCTGTGGTCGGGCGCGCGCCCGGCGGTCACGGTGCTGTTCCCGATCGCCACCTTGCTCGCGCTGTTCGCGCTGGCGGACGCTGCCCACTTCCCGACGTGGACCGCCGCGCACCCGTGGACGGCGATGGTCAGCTCGCTGTTCGCGCTCGGCTGGTTCTTGCGGGCGCTGGTGGTGTGGCACGAGGCGCGGATCGGCGGCGCGCGCCCGACCCGCCGCGAGTTCCTCGGCTACTTCATGTTCGCGCCGTTCGCGCTGACGCCGGTGTACATGCTGGCGCTGCCGCGGCTGGCGGCGGTCACCGACGGCGTGCGCCAGCTCGACCCCGCGGTGCAGCGCTCGGGCGCGCGCTGGCTGGCCTACGGCCTCGGGCTCCAGGCCGCGCTGACGCTGCTCGGCCACGTCGGCCTCGATCCCAACGTCGGCCTGGCGGCCGCGCTGCACGCCCGCGACTGGCCGCTCGTGGTGCCGCTGTTGGTCCTGGCCTACCCGGTCCGCGCCGTGCTGAGCGCGTGCGGCGCCGGCGCGGTGCTGCTCGGGCTCACCCGCTGCTTCGGTGTGGCGATGACGCCGGCGTTCCGGGCGCCGCTGTGCGCCGACGGCGTCGCCGACTGGTGGCGCCGCTACAACATCCACTTCCGCGACCTGCTGGTCGATCTGTTCTGGTACCCGGTGGCGATGCGCTTCCGGCGCCGCCCGATCGTCGCCGGCTACGTCGGCTGCGCGGTGGTGTTCTTGCTCGGCACCGTGCCGCTGCACCTGCCCAAGCGCGTCGCGCAGTTCGGCTCACCGTACCAGTGGCCGTGGGGCGTGATGGGCGAGTGCGTGGTGATGACGCTCCTGGTCGGCACCGCGCTCGCGCTGGCGCGCCGGCGCACGCCCGAGCCGCGGTGGGCGGCGCTGCGGTTCGCGCGGCGCTGCGGTCGCCGCGCCGGCGCGTGGGTCGCGGTGTGCTTCGCGACCCTGGTCGTCGGCTACCAGCTCGACTACCGCCTGCGCGACCAACCGTGGGAGCAAGCCGCCGCGGCGCTCGAGCGCGCGACCTCGCCGTCGGAGCTAGCCGCGCTGGTGCCCGACCTCGAGGCGCTGGTCGCCGAGGCGCCGCGCCTGTCGCCGCGACGCGCCGCGCTGGCCCGCGCGCTGCACGGGGCCGGGGACCCGATCGGCGCGCTCCACCAGCTCGCGCTGGCCCACGCCTTCGCGCCCGCGCCGACCCTGGGCGATCAGTGGGCGCTGACCCGCGCCGAGGTGGCGCTCGACGCGACCGGCCGGCCGGCCTGGCTCGAGGCGTCGCGATGATCGCCGTCGCCCACGCCGACTTGATCGTCGCCGACGTCGAGCGCGCGCTGGCGTTCTACGTCGGCCTGCTCGGCGGCGCCGTCGCCGACGACGCGATCGTCGAGGGCGAGGTGCCGGCGTTCTACACCGACGGCCGCGCCGCGCGGATGCGGCTGGTGATGATCCGGCTGGCGCGGTTCGGCGCGATGCTCGAGCTGATGGCGTTCGACCCGCCGCAGCCGACCACCGCGGGCGGCGTCCACGTCACGCTCCAGGTCGACGACCTCGTCGGCACCCGGGCCCGGCTGGCCGCCGCCGGCGTGCCGGTGCTTGGCGACGTGATGACCGTCGCGCTGCCGCGGCTCGGCGCCGCCCGCATCGCCTTCGTCCGGGATCCGGACGGCTACCTGGTCGAGCTGGTCCAGCCGGCGTGACGCCGGGCGCCGGTCAGCCGCCGAACAGGCTGCCCACCACCCACACCAGCTGCGCCGCCGCCGCGGTCATCATCGCGCCGGCCTCGAGCCGGTAGCGCCACGAGCGCGCGCGGTGGTGGTGGCGCAGCTCGGCGCGCCACGCCTCGCGGGTGGCGGCGATCTGCGCGGCCGGCTGGTCGTGCGGCGGCAGGGCCGCGCGCACCAGCGCGTCGAGTGGGTCGACCGGCTCGGTCATGGCTCTCCTCCAGGATAGCGCGCCAGGTCGCCCAGCGCGGCCTCGATCATCGCCCGCGCCCGCGACAGCCGCTGGCGCGCGGCCTCGGACGTCAGCCCCAGCACCGCCGCGGCGTCGCGCGGCGCCAGCCCCTCGACCGTGCACAAGAGCACGATCTCGCGGTAGCTCGGCGGCAGCCCGGCGATCGCGCGCTCGACCCGCGCCGCGGTCTGCGATTCGGCCGCCGCCTCGAACGGGCTGGCCGCCACCGCCTCGGGCGGCAGCAGCTCGCCGGCCAGCGCCCGGGCCGCCTGGGCGCTGCGCCACTGCGACACGTACAGGTTGCGGGCCACCGTGAACAGCCAGGCCGGCAGCCGGGTGTCGTCGGCCAGCTTGTGGGCGTTGCGCGCCAGCCGCAGCCACACCTCCTGCGCCAGATCGTCGGCGACGTCGCGGCGGCCGGTCATCCGCGCCAGGAAGCTCCACAGCCGCGGCCGCATCCACGCGTAGATCTCGTCGAACGCCCCGGCGTCGCCGCGGCGCAGGCGCGCCACCAGCTCGCGTTCGACCACGGCGTCCACGGCACCATAACGCCCGAGCCCGGCCAGCGTGACAAGCGGATCGGCCGTCACGATCGCCGGCCAGCCGCGTTGTATCGTCGAACCGAGCCGGAAGGACCCATGCCCTACTACCTGATCGCGGGCGGCTACACCACGTGGCTGCTGCTACTCCTCGGCGTCGTGCTGGTCGTCGGCGCGGTGCGGTTCATGCGCGGCGCCACGCCGCGGCGCCTCGCGTTCCTGCGCGCGCTGAGCGTCGCCTACGTGCTGTTCACGCTGGGCGGCGTCGCGACCAACGTCACGATGGTGCTGTGGGCCGTCACCGTCCACCGCGAGCCCGGCAAGCCGCTCGACGTCGACGTGCTGATCCAGGGGCTCGGCGAGGCCATCACGCCGATCGGGGTCGGCTTCACGATCCTGGCGTTCGTCTGGGTGCTGATCGCGCTCGGCGTCCGCAAGGCCCACGACGCCGAGGCGTAGCGGCGAGCGCTACCACAGCTGGACGTACTCGTACGGCACCAGCCCGTAGAACGGCGTCGCCGGCGCCCACGCGGAGAACCACCACAGCTGCTGGTACGGCGCGCCCGGTGGCACGCCCGCGTAGCTCGCGTCGATACCGTCGTCGTTGACGGTGAACAGCCGACCGCCCGCCGCGCCGGGCCAGGTGGCGCCCGCGCCGATCTGCCACGTCGTCCAGCCGCCGTCGTAGCGCGGGTACTCCGCCAAGTTCGCCAGGCCGGCGCCGAGGAAGCAGATGCGGTTGCCCGTCCGGTCGGCGCGGTCGTACATCCACAGCGCGTCGTTCTGGCACCAGGGGTCGAAGTAGGTGAACAGCTGATCCAGCCCGCGCGGCCCGGCCTCCCGCGCCGCGTTGTCGCGCCGCGCCTGCGCGACCGACAGCGGCCGCGTGCCGAGCACGTGCGGCTGGCCGTCGATGAACACCACGGACGTCTGGGTGAACATCGCGTCATCGGGCAGCGGCGCCTCGGTCGCGTCCGGGGCGACCTCGTCCATCGGGGTGCCGCAGGCCGCGAGCGTGGCGAGGGCGGTGAGCAGGAGGTGTGCCTTCATGCGCAGGCAGTGCCGCGGCCCGCGCCCGATGTGACGGCCGCGGCGCGGCCCGACCGCGCCGAGCGATTGCCGCCCCCGGGCGTTGCCCTCGGGCGGCGCTTGGATACTCTCGCAGGCCGTGTCGGAACCGGAAAAGCCCAAGAAGAAGTCGGAGAGCGCGCAGCAACTGGCCGCCGCGGAGGAGGCCGCCCAGGCCCGCTTCGAGAAGGCTATGACCGAGCTGCGCGAGGGCAGCCATCGCTTCGCGTCGAAGATGCGCGGCGAGACCGAGATCGATCTCGAGGAGCTGATCGACCCCGAGGGCGACGTCGTCGCCAACATCGCCGACGTCGAGGGCGACGCCGGCGCGATCGCGCTGGCGGTGCCGGTCGAGCTGCTCACCTTCGACACCTGGCTGTTCGGCCAGATCGGCGACAAGGAGGAGCTCGACCTCAAGGACGAGAGCCACTGGGAGATGTGGTTCACGTTCGGCGCGTGGATCGGCGAGACGCTGCGCCGCCGCCACGGCGGCCACTGGATCCTGTTCGGCGACGACCCGCACACGTGGCGGATCGGCTTCTCGAAGATCTTCCTCGAGATCGCGCCGTTCGTGTTCGCCGAGCAGCTCCTGCGCATGGGCTCGGGCGCGATCCGCAAGATGGTCACCGAGATCGAGAAGATCCGCGAGCAGCACGACGAGACCGCCGAGAAGGAGCCCCAGGGCTCGCTCGATCGGTTCCTGCCGCAGCACTACCTGCGTCTGCACACCGTGCCGCTCGGCCAGTGGATGGCGATGGACTTCGCGACGGTGTCGCGGCTGTGGAACGAGGCCCCGACCAAGGAGCTGATCGTCGCGCTGCGCGAGGCCGGGCCGCGGCTGGGCCCGCAGAACCAGCAGATCGTCGAGCGGGTCTGCGAGGCGCTGGCCCGCGGCAACCAGGACAAGCCGGTCAACGAGCAGACCAACGACCGCGGCCTGTTCGAGGCGGTGGCCCAGATCATCGGGCTGCGCCGCGCGACCGCGCCGATGGCGATCGACATCATGGAGCGCGTGGTGGTGCCGGCGATGCACGTCGGCCTGCCCGAGGCCTTCCCGCCGCTCGACGAGGACGACCTCGGCAACCTGCACAAGGGCATCGAGCTGTTCGTGTTCTTCTGCGAGGTGGTGCCGCACCAGCACCAGGCCGACGACGAGGGCTTCCTGGGCAGCATCCCCCACGAGCACCTGTCGACGCCGTACGCCGATCGCAACACGCTCGAGATCGGCAAGGGCGACTGGGTGGTGGTCAACCCGCTGTACCTGGCGCCGATGCTCAAGGACTTCGACGCGGCCAAGCTGCTCGACAAGTACGACGACTTCGTCAAGTACGTCGGCAGCCAGCCCGACGCCCCGCGCCGCCGCGACGACGGCCGCATGCTCGCCGAGCAGGCCGTCCGCTCGCTGATGGACCTGAAGGCCACCGTCGGCGCCGCGCTGGCCGAGAACGCCGCGCTGTTGTTCCGCCTGCTGCCGCCGCCGGGCTGAGTCGGAGGCGCACGAGCGCTAGTCGGCGCCGGCCCCGCCAGCGCCGCGGTACAGGCTGCCGCGGTGCCACGCCAGCGCCGCGCGGTGCGGCCGCGCCTCGGCGCGGACCGGTGGCCGCAAGCGGCGACCGCGGAACGGTTGCAGGCTCGCCAGGTCGGCGTCGGCGCCCCGGGCCGCGGCGACGTCGGCGTCGACCACCTCGACGATCGTGAGGTCGGTCGCCGACCACAGGCCGCGATCGAACGACCAGTGATGGGTGCGGCACAGCGCGAGGCCGTTGCGGACGTCGTCCGCGCCGTCGAGCGCGTGGGGCTTGATGTGCGCGGCCTCGGCCTCGACCAGGTTGCCCCACTGGATGCGCAGATCGCACAGCGCGCAGGCCCCCTCGTACGCGTCGAGCACCTCGGCGGCGAACGCGCGCCGCCGCGACCGCAGCGCGCGCAGCGCCAGGGTGCGCCGCGGCGTCGGATCGTCGAGGCGGAACGGCTCGAGCAGGCGCTCGCGCAGCCGCTGCTGATCCGCCTGCACGTCGGCGTAGCTGACGTCGTGCGCCCGCACCAGCGCGAGGCACGCCGGGTCGCCGTCGCGCTCGAGCAGATCGTAGATCGCCTCGCGGATGGCCTGCCGCGCCGGCAACGTCTCCGCCTCGATCGCGAGCGGCGGCACCAGCGCGACCGCGTCGACGGCGCGGCGCAGCGCCGCGTTGGTCCCCGGCTTGGCCAAGCCCTGCACGCGGGCCCCCGCGCGCACCAGCGACCAGAACGGCACCGGCGACCGCGGCGCGCCGCTGTCGGACAGGTGATACGCCGGCTGGAACCCCTTCGCCGCGTCGCCGCCGAGGCCGCTGCGATCGAGCAAGTCGTCGAAGCGCTCGAGCAGCTCGTCGATCGGGATGCCCGCCGCGCTCGCGCCCGCGTCGATCGCGTCGAGCGCCGCCAGCAGCATCGCCGGCTTGTAGACCAGCTTCGAGCGCGGCATGCGGACCAGCCGCTCGATCCACAGCGTGGGCGCGCGCTCGGCCATGCGCGGGCTCAGCCGGCGTGCAGCGCGCGGCGGAAGGTGCGCATCGCGTCGGCCAGGCTGGGCGCGTCGACCAGCTCGGTGGCGAGCGCCATCGGGAAGCCAGGCAAGACCGCGCTGGCCGCGCGCGCGGCGTAGCCGTCGGCCTCGAGCACGTAGATCGCGACCAGGCCGTCGCGCCACCACCAGACCTCGGGCACGCCGAGCCGGCGGTAGATCTCGAGCTTGTCGATCCCGCCGCGGGTCCACTCGATCTCGATCGCCAGATCGGGGCGCGCGCGTGTCTGGTCCCCGATGATGAAGCAGTCGTCGGGCTCGACCGCGGTGGTGCGCGCGTCGTGGCGCAGCGTCCACGCACCGTACGACCACACCTGCAGCTGACGCTCCTCGGCGAACACCCCGACCAGATGCCCCAGCAGCCCCTTGATGCGCTCATGATGCCGCGACGGACTCATCAGCTCGAGCGTCCCTTCCAGATACGCCAACCGCGGCGCCGAACGATCGCCGCGCAGCGTGACCATGGCCTCGAACTGCGCCCACGACAAGCCGCTGATCACGACGCGTCCGTCGGCGCTCGGGACGTGCTCCCCGGGCGCGACGTTGTCGATGACGAGCGGCTGCACCACGCCATCAGGGTACCAGCGCGTCGCCGGCGCGTCGACCGTGCCTTGTCGAGCGGCCGGCGCACAGAACCGCCGCCGCCGTGATACCGCTGGGCATGGGCATCATGGACTTCCTGTTCGACTCCGAATACAAGCAGCGCCGCGATCTGCTGTCGCTGCAGGACACCAGCACGGTCACGACCGGCACCGTCGATCGGGTGTCGTCGGACCTGATCGCGCTGCGGCTGCGCGTCGACCGCGCCGAGCTGGCGGCCGAGGCGATGTTCCGGCTGATGCAGGCCAAGGGGATGCTGACGGCCGACGAGCTCCGCGCCGAGATCGCGCGGGTCGACCTCGAGGATGGCCGCGAGGACGGCGTGATGGGCGAGGACAAGTCGGCCGACGCCCCGAAGTGCCCGAGCTGCGCGCGGCCGGCGAACTTCCGGCGCCGCACCCACTGCGTGTACTGCAGCGCGGCGCTGAAGCCCGCGCGATCGACGGCGCCGTATCGCTGACCGCGACATCGCGCGTCACACCTACCGGACACCACAGTCCAACTCGGGCGGCGCGGCGCGCGAAGTCCGCGACACGACACGCGCGGCCGCCGGCCTACGCGTTGCAATGTCGTCTGCCGATGAGCCCATCGACGCGTCGCTCGCCTTCGCCGCTGTTCGTCCCCATCGCCCGCGGATTCGGCCCGCACGCGGTCGGCGCGCTCGCCGTCCTGCTGGTCGCGTGCGGCGGTGACGACGGCGGCACCACCGATCCGACCGACGTGCCGTTCGGCACCACGGCGATCGTCGTCGTCGTCAACCCGACCATCAACGACGCCAACCAGCGCGCCGGGCTGCCGACGCCGGGCGCGACGGTGGCCGGCGTGACGCTGACGACCGACGACGGCGTGAGCGCGACCACCGGCGCCGACGGGATCGCGGTGCTGGCGCCGGTGACCGCCGGCGCCCGGACGATCACGCTGTCGGGCGCGATCGCCGGCGGCAGCGTCACGGTGATGGCGGCCGATCGGGCGCTGCGCGAGGTGGCGATCGCCGCGGACCCCGGGCGCGCCGAGCTGATGGTGAACGTCGACTACAAGGCCGACCAGGCGTTCGAGGTGACGCCGGCGATGACCAACGCCGAGGTCAACGCGGTGCTGGCGGTGAGCGACCGCGTCGTGTTCTTCCGCGGCGGCGACTACACCGGCAACCTCACCTTCGGCGGCAGCCGGGTGACGCTGTTCGGCGAGGGCGCGCTGGGCGGCGCGGTCTTGCTCGACGGCGACCTGAACGTGACCGGCAGCGACAGCCGGATCCGCGGCGCCCACATCACCGGCGCGGTCACGATCCCGGCCGCTGGCGTCGGCCTGTCGTTCTCGCGCGTCGACGGCGCGCTGACGTCGCGCGGCAGCGACGGCGCGCTCCTGGCCAACGCGCTGTGCGGCGCCGAGACCATCGAGGGCAGCGGCACGATCGCGCTCGGCAACCGCGGCGCCGCGCCGATCACCGCCTGTCCGTAGCGCGGGCGCGACCACGACCGCATCCGACGACGCCCAGGTCTGGTAGCGTCGACTCGATGCGCACCGCCGTCGTCCTCGGTTGTTCGATCCTCGCCGCCGCGTGCGGTGCCGCGAGCAAGCCCGCCGCCACCGGCCCTGGCAACACCGGCAACGATGGCGGTGACGCCGTCGCCGCGCCCGCGCCCGCCGGCACCACCGGCCTGCCCGGCCTCGATTGGGGCGCCTCGAGCGCCGCGGTGCAGGCGCGCTACCCCGGCGCGACGATCAGCGCCGACGGCGTCACGGCGCGCGGCGCGGTCGACGGTCGCCCGGCGGTGACCACGTTCACGATCGGCGCCGACGGCCTCGAGCACGTCAAGACCGTGTGGGCCGCGAGCTATCCATCGATGCAGGCGTGCGCGCGCGACTGGGACGGGCGGCGGATCGAGCTCGACGCGCGCCTGGGTGAGAGCTCGGCCGAGAACCTGGCGGCGTTCTGGGACACCGCGACCGCGACGATCACGCTGTTCTGCGATCCGCGCGACGGCGACGTCGCCGAGCTGGCGATCACCTACAACCCGCGGCTCGACCCGTAGGCTCAGAGCCTGTAAGTCTTTCGGTTGAGCACCGGTCGACGCGCCGGGAGTCTCGCGTCCTGGTGGGAGGCTCGGCGGGGACCTGGCCCCGCCGAGGGAGGTGCGGCGACGCACCTCCTGCAGCTCAGCTCCCGACCGCCGCGAGCGCGGCGATCAACGCCGCGACGCCGAGCGCGAACCCGACGGCGTGGCCGCGGTGGGCGTGGCGCAGGTCCATGTAGACCAGCCCGACGATGATCGCCTTGACGGCCGCCAGCAGGACCGCGAGGTGGAACGAGCCGACGGTGATCGACAGCGCGGCCAGCAGCATCAGCACGAGGAACGCAGCAGCGCGCACGATCAGGCTCCGGTGTAGAGGACGGCGAGCAGGATGAACCACGCGAGGTCGCACATGTGCCAGAACAGCACGAGCGCCTCGACCGCCTCGGTGTCGTCGGGCGCGCCGCGGCGCGTCCGCGCGGCGGCCACCGCGAGCAACAGCACGCCGACCGCGACGTGGACCAGGTGGAAGCCGGTCGCGAAGAAGTAGCCGGTCCAGAAGTCGTCGCTGCCGAGATCGTGGCCCGCCGCGATCAACCCGGCGCCGTCGTGCAGCTTGAGGCCGACGAAGCCGAGGCCGAACACGATCGCGCCGACGAGCAGCTGGCGCGCGCGGGCGCGGCGATCGCGACGCAGCGCGGCCACCGCCTCGGCGGCCAGCCACCCGCTGGTGACCAAGAGCAGCGTGTAGCCCAGGCCGACGCCTGGCGACAGCGCCGCCTGGCCGGCGCGGAACAGCGCGGGCTGATCGCTGCGCAGGTACGCGAGCGCCGCCCCGATGATGCCGAACGTGACCAGCTCGACGGTGACGATCAGCCACATCAACACGCCGCCGGGTGGCTCGAACAGGGGCCGCGTCGGCGCCGGTGCACTCACGTCGCTCGTGTAGCACCCGGTCCGGACCGCGCCGCGCGCGGCTACCGCGGCGTGTCGCCGCAGGCTGTCGCTCGATCGCGACGCGCGCTGGCCGCGCCGCCCGCGCGTCCGCTCACGGCAGCGAACCGCCGGGCTCGCCGACCGGCTGACCGACGTAGGGCTTGCCGGTCGACGGCAACACGCCGCCGGGCTCGCCGACCGGCTGGCCGGTGACCGGCGCCTCGCCGCCGCCCGGATCGTAGGCCGGGATGTCCGGGAACTCGTGCGGCTGGTTGAAGACGTCGGAGATCTTCTGCAGGCCCGGCACCATCGCCAGCGCGGTGTCCATCACGCCCTCGATGGTGCGCACCATCGCCTCGACGACGGCGTCGAAGATCGCCTGCGGCGTTTCGGTGCGCGCGTCGGTCACGTCGCCGACGGTGGCGCGGCCGCTCGACGTCGGGATCGGGCAGTGCTTGTCGAACAGCTCGGTGGCCAGCGGCGTGGGCTCGATCGCCTGGCCGGCCACCGCGTCGACCTTGGCCCGCGCCTCGGCCAGCGCGGCCTGCAGGCACGCGACGCCGACCTCGTCGGAGGCGAGGTCGTGATCGCCGGCCAGGACGAACGGCTCGGGGTGCGCCTTCGACGTGACCTCGACGCCGGTCTTGGCCAGGTCCTCGTGCACCGACTGACGGACCGCGTCGACGAAGCCGGCCGAGCCCTTCAGGAGCGCGCCGCCGGTGGCGATGCCCTTGAACTGCGTCTGGGTGAGCGGCGTCGCGATCGTCGGGCTGATGCCGAAGCCGTAGTGCTGGATCGCGGTCGACGCTTGCGCCCACACCCGATCGGCGATCTCGCCAGCGGCCTTCGCGGTGCTGAACCAGCCGATCTGCGCCTGCACGGCGGACTCGACGTCCTTGGCCGCGAGCTGGTGCCCGGCCGAGAACGCGTCCTGCAAGTAGTGCTCGGCGGTGTAGAGCGCCAGCCGCGCTTGCTCGGCGTTGCCGCCCTGGCCGTACATCAGCGCGCGGCCGTAGTGGTTGATGAAGTTCGAGCGGAAGTTGGCGCCGCCATCGCCGGGGCTGGGCGCGAAGTGCTTCTCGTTGTCCTGCGCCTCCTTGGCGTACATCCCGCCGGTCGCGTCCTCCCACGGCAACACATCCTCGATGCCGTTCTCGAGCAGGTACTTCATCTTCGTCAGCTGCTCCCAGGTGAAGCGCTGCTGCAGGCCGTCGCAGAACCCGACGTAGTCGACCAGCGCCGACAGCTCGCCGGGCGAGAACGTCAGCGTCTCGCCGGTCGCCGCGTCGGTCAGCGTGACGCCCTCGCCTGGCACCGAGTCGCCGGTGCGGACGTGGGTCGGCGAGTCGTGGCGCTGCACCGCCGGCGACCCGCCGCCGCCGGCGAGCTCGTCGAGCGCGGCCTCGGCCGAGCGCCCCGCGACCACCAGCTCGGCGACGTGATCGGCGTGCCGCTCGTAACGATCGCCCGCGGCGCCGACGCCGCCGGCGAGCTGGACGCCGCCGCGTTGCTGCACGACGTGCGCGGCCTCGTGCGCGGCCAGGCGCAGATCGGGCGCGGCGGCGAACGCGACGCGATCGCCGGTCGCGTAGGCGGTGGCGCCGATCGCCGCGCTGGCCTCGGCGCCCGCGCCGCCGACCTGCGCGCGCACGTGACCGACGTCGTGGCGGCCGAACGCGCGCTGGATCGTCTCGCCGTGCGGCAGCGGTGCGCGCGCGTCGGCGACCCCGGCGGCGGCGATCGTCTGGACGTCGCCCGCGCTCGCGACGCCGGCGCCGCCCTGGCGCTGCACGGTCGTGGGCGTGAAGTCGAAGGCGGTCGCCAGCTCCGCGAAGCTCACCGCCGGTGCCGGCGGCGTCGATCCGGTGGCCGCGCGCCGCTGCACCGCGGCGGCGGGTCGCGGTGGGATGCGAGTCGTCAGCGCGCGCGCTCCGGGCGCGGCGGTGGAGCTGGCCGGCTCGGCGGCGTCGATCGATCGGGTGGTCGCGGTGCGCATGCGCACCGGTTCAGCAAGCCGCGTGCCCCGGGCAAATCAGCGAAGTGACTGGCGGCGCGCGCGGCGAGGTCCCAGCCGCGTCGACCACGCGGGACGTCGCGGTCCCGGCGTCCGCGCATCGCATCCGCGCGCCCGCGGGGCCGGTCGATCGCGGCGGCCTACTCGGGCCCGCCGGCCGCGTCGAAGTACGCAAACGCGGGGACGCTGTCGCGGTACTCGCGGACCGACTTGCCGATGTCGACCACGCCGATGATCTCGGTGCATCGCCCGGCCTCGACCGCGATCACCAGCGTGCTCAGCGTGTCGAACATGATGCGGAACCCGAGCCGGCCGCTGGTCGCGTCGACCGCAGGGCTACCGGCGGGCCGCGCGGCGTCGCGGGTCAGCGCGCCGAACACCTGCTCGGGCCGGAGCGCGCCGACGCGATCGCGCACCACCACCGCGAGCCGGCCGACCTCGGCCGCGGCGCACAGCTCGATCGGCCCGAGCCCCTGGCGCGCGTGGCGCTCGAGCGCGTTGATCGCCATCTCGTCGATCGCCGCGATGAACAGGCCGGCGATCAGGTGCGCGGTGCCGAGGCTCCGCGCCCAGCCCTCGATGTCGAGCAACGCGGCAGCCTTGGCCTGGCTGTCGGCGATCGACCACGCCTGCACCAGCCCGCCGTGGCGCACGTAGCGCTCGAGCCCCGGGCGCGCGCGGTGGATCAGCCGCCCCAGCATGGTCAAGAGCGCGTCCTCGAGGCGGTCGTCGATCGGGACCACGTAGCGCAGCCCGTCGGCGACGATCCGATCGACCGCGGCGCGCCGGCCGGTCTGGCCGAACAGCGCGATGATCGGTCGGTCGATCGGCGCCTCGGCCAGCCGCGCCGCGGCGGCGATCGTCAGCTCGGCCCACGGATCGTCGACCCGCGTCAGCCGCGCGACCGCCAGCACCGCATCGACGCGCTCGGCGAGCTCGTCGTCGTCGACCAGCACCCGGACCGTCGTCATGACCGTCGCCGCCGATCGCGCGCGAGTTGCCACATCCAGCTCCACGGTCGCACGGGATCGCCCCGGGGCGGCCGGCGATCCGCCGCGCCGGCGGCTAGCGCTCGGGTACCGGCGCCCCCGACATCGGCGAATCCGGGGGCGACGCCGATCCAGCTCGACGAGATCGAGTAGCGTCGACGTCATGCGCCTCCCGACCAGCGTCCTCCTGATCTCGCTCGCCGCCTGCGGTGGCTCGAGCAAGCCCGCCGCCACCGGTCCGGCGAATGCCGGCGGCGACGGTGACACCGCCGCGGCGCCGGCGGTCGGCACCACCGGCCTGCCCGGCCTGGACTGGGGCGCGTCGGCCGAGGCGGTGCTCGCCGCCAACCCGCGCGCCACGGCGAGCCCGAACGGCGCCACGGTGACGGCCGTGGCCCCGGTCGACGGCAAGAACGCCATCACCGTGTACGAGCTCAGCGCCACCGGGCTCGCGATGATCACGACCGAGTGGACCGACGGCTTCGTGTCGATGGACGACTGCGCCGGCGGCTGGAAGGACGCGCGCGCCGCGCTCGACGCGCGCCTGGGCTCGAGCCAGTCCGACAACCTCGCCGCCTACTGGGAGACGCCGACCGCCAGCATCACGCTCGCGTGCAATCCCAACGACAGCGGCGCCGGCGTGCTGTCGTTGACCTACGCGCCCACGGCCGCCGAGTAGCGCCGCTGCCGGCCTTTGCCGGCGCGTCACTGCGCCGCGATCGCCGGGACGCGCATCACAGCGTCGTGAGCGAACTCGCCGCCATCGCCGCCGCGCTGAACGCCCGGATGACGCCGGGCGTCGCCGGGACGCTCATGACGTTCCGCGCCGACGACGCATGGCTGACGATGACCGCGCGCACGAGCCCGCACCTCGAGCTGTCGCTGCCGGCCCCGGAGCTCGCCGGGCTGACCCTCCACGTGCAGCTCGGGGTGCCGACGCTCCTCGGCGACGCCGCCCCCGATCACCGCTGGCGCATGGAGAGCAACGACCCGTCCTGGGCGGCGCGGCTGCTCGACGAGCCGCCGTGGCCGAGCGGCCCACCACCGCCGCCGCCGGGGCCGGGCGCGCTGATGAAGCTAGCGCGGGTCCTGGCGCAGTACCTCACCTACGGCATCTACCAGACCGAGACCGGCAACGGCAGCCCGCCGACGCCGCGCTACGTGCTCGAGGTCGCCGACGGCGTCGCCACGATCGAGCGACGCACCAGCGAGGTCGACGGCGCGCTCGCGGTCGGCGCCGCGGAGCGGCTGATCCAGCTCGTCCTGCGGACCGGGCGCATGCAGCGCGCCGAAGCGGAGGCGCGCCGCGCGCGACCGACCTCGCGCGGACCGTACCGCTGACGGTCACGCGCACGACGCTACTCGCGGTTGCGCGGGTGATGCTTGGCCGTGCGCTCGTTGCCGCGCCGGTAGTTGCCGGTCACCCGCGCCATCAGCTCCTGCGCGTCGGCCTCGTCGCCGCCCTCGATCTCCGCGACGAACTCCGCCGCCGCGTCGCCGCGCAGCGTGGTCGCCAACACCCCGCGGTGGTGGATCACCACCTCGCCCGAGGCGCGCACGACGTAGCTGAAGCCCGCAGGTCCCGGCATCAGCGGCGAGCGTAGCGCCGCGCGCGCAGGGCGGCGAGGCGCCGCCGTTCAGATCGCGGGCGGACGCCCACGCCGCGCCCCCCAAACGGTGAGC
>Ga0075163_10000504_pt1 | contig 50055 bp, 44 predicted proteins | sample JI1023141ADNA_FD_71478 | JGI IMG/M metagenome (GOLD analysis project Ga0075163, IMG submission 71478) | Wastewater effluent complex algal communities from Wisconsin, to seasonally profile nutrient transformation and Carbon sequestration -... | ecosystem: Engineered > WWTP > Effluent > Algae...
GTCTGGGTTGTGGTAAACACAGATTGTGAGCCAACTGACAGGGCTTTTGTGCTTTTTAGAACATTACTTTGGTATCACTCCCGTGAATAATGCGGGGTGATAGTTTTTACTACGCTATTTAGTATAACAGTTGAAAATAAAACGCCCAAGGGTCACCATCTCCGAAGAGACCGATGACCCAGGGGCGGTTTATTTCAGCCGACCTTGCCCTTCTTGAGCAAGCTCGCCTTGATCTGCACCATCGAAAGCGCCAGCATGGACTGAGCCCAGGCCAGCGGCTCGTTGGCATCGGGCACCCACTGCCGCGACTGACGGTCGATGATCCACGCCTCCGGGATAAGCCACCGCTCGCTCACAGACGCCAGTCCGCGATTGAAGTGGTAGACCTGCTTGTCGAAGAAGCGCTCGTCACCGGTGCGCAGATAGAGGTCACCCCAGATGTAGGACATCTGCGGCGAGCCATGGCACCACTGAGCTTCACCGCCGGCACCCAGGTCGTCGCGATTGACACGGCCGTCCCAGAGGTCGTTGAGGTAGCGGCGCATGCCAATCGGGCTGGTCAGCTCGCGCTCGACCGATTCGAGCACGGCCACAGTGTTGGCATCATCCAGCACCGGCTTGCCGCTGAAGGCCGCAAGCAGAAGCGGATTGATCTGCGCCAGGTCGGCCTGACGGGTGTGCTGGTTGCCCTGCACGAATTCCCGCGTACCGAGATTGCGCAGAGTGACCTCGCACTTCTCGATCAGCTCACGCAGACCCTTTTCGTCCACGTAGAGGTTGTGACCGTCCTTGTTGTAGTGCACGCGATTGCCGGTGCGAACGATGTAGTCGAGCTGCTCACGCAGGCTGACCAGCACACAAGCCACGGACGACCAGTGCACGCCGACGCAGTCTTCCCAGGCGCCGAGGTCCTGATCCTGCCACACGTTGACCTTCCAGAAGAAGGCATGGGTGAGAGCCGAAAAGGACAGAGCGACGTCAGTGACAGCGTTGTCCTGGATAGCCATGCGGCCGGTGTTGAGGACGTGGTGCATCATGAAGTTAACGAACGACAGCGAGTCGTTCTGTCCATGACCCCAGGGATCGCCGACCTCTTCGAGCGAAATCGGGTTGTAGCGGATGTGCGGCCGACGCATGTAGTCGTGCGGCAGACCGGAAGCACGGTCAGCGATGATGTCCATGAAACGGAAGTCCCGCTTCTTGTGGTGAATCAGGCTGGCCAGAAGACCCTTGCGCCAGGCATCGGGAGCAATGCCGATGCCTTCGTTCATCTCGGGGTCTTCGCTCAGACGCAGCTCAGCGAGCGTCTGCATGATGTTGTCGCGGTCCCAGTGGAAGACCAGGAGTCCGTCGACAGCCGCTTCGAAGGTCTTCTCGTCGAGCACGGTGACAGCGCTGTGACCGCCCGAGCTGTAACGACGCAGCTTGAGGGTGTTGTGCGCGACAAAGGCCTGGCGAATTGCTTCGAGGTCGGTCAGGGTGTAAGAGGGGCGAATCAGTTTGCCCAGTTCAAAGTTCTTCGCCTGCGGAACTTCAAACGCTGCCGGAGCATGGGCCATAGAAAACGTGTTCATAGTTGGTGACTCCTTGCTGTATCTGCCGTTCCGCCTTAAGCGGTGTTACGGCTGGTTACGAGGTATCGTTGATAAGAAAGCTCCACTTCTGGAGAGTTTGTCGCAGCTAAACAGCCGTCCCCAGGCTGATTGGCGGCGACGCGACAGACATCCACGGGGGACGTCCAGAGTTTTTGTTTTTTTGTTCAGAGTGACCAAGAGCACCGTCAGCACGGGGGATGTGCTAGTGCTACGATTAGTCAGGCAGTTTCATCACGAGGTGAGTTATGACTCTTAGTCACGAAGATCGTCCCTGGGGAACCTTCTACGTGCTTGTCGACCAGGACAACACCAAAGTCAAACGACTGGTAGTCAATCCCGGGCAACGGTTGAGCTTACAGAGCCACAAGCAGCGCGATGAACATTGGGTGATCACACGCGGCAAAGCCCTGATTAACCTGGATGATGAAACAATCGAAGCAACTTATGGCACCCACGTCTATATCAAACGTGGTGTCAAACACCGTGTTGCTTGTCTCGGTGACGAGGTTTTGGAAATTGTCGAAGTGCAGACAGGGGACGCCTTCCCGGAAGAAGACATTGTGCGCTACCAGGACGATTACAAAAGAACAACCTGATTAACAGTCATCCGAAAAACGCTCTCAATTACACACTCCCGATTGTCAGCAGGTCATCGCTTGTCGACTCACTTTTGGCAGCCACCAGAGGGACACCTAAAGTCAGACGCGCATACTGGACGTAAATCCAAGATAGATGCAGATAAAGTGCTGATATTTATGGGTTTTTAGTGAGGTAGAGAGATAGTTTGGGATTCGGAGAACATACTAAACATACTGTTCTATAAGACTATTAAAGGTCAAACTGCAGCGCCACCCATCGCGCCGCTGCGATAGCTTTTAAGATGCCCAACACGGCGCGATCCAAGCCACCAAGAAAGCATTGTCAACTGGGATCAAGCACCTTAGTTTTAGCCCAGCGCCTCATTTTTTTATCGAAACACTTAGCGCAACACCGTCACCTTGGTTATCTAAAGTGGCCAGTTATTTAGCTTGAGACAAATTGATGATCTCAAGAACTAGTCATATTAACTTGGCTCAAACCTAGAAACATGTAATCTGCGCGCGCTTGCTCTTTATATCTATAGCTTACTAGGTTCAGGGAGTCGTCAATAAATCCCACTTTCTTTCTCTCAACTATCCACTAACCCTCTATCCACCAACTTCAACATGCACCAACCTTCCATCTCCGTGAGAGGGAGAGAGGCACGTGCTTGTCCAACGGTTAAAAGGAGCCATCATGGCACATCTTCATGCCGAACTCGCCGGCAATCTCAGCGAACACGCCAGCTGCTGCGGTCACACGCAGTGGTGGCGCAATCTCAACCAGCGCATCTCGGACAGCGAACGCAAACCGTTTGCTCAGCCGGGTACCAAGAAGCGCTATGCTCCTGACCTCACGGTCAAGGTGCACCACGTCAAACTAGTTCTGGCAGTCGACCCCGTCCGCAAGACCCTGGGCGGTCACTGCCTCACCACCATCGAGCCGATTGCCAAGCCGGTAAGCTCGATTTTCTTCGCCGCTGAAGACCTCAAAATCGAGAAGGTCACGGTAGCTGGCAAAGACACCGCTCTCAAGTTTGAAGACCTGCCCGGCGGCATCAAAATCGAGCTGGGCAAGACGCTCAACAAGGGCGAACAGCTCACCATCGACATCACCTACCAGGTGCAGTCGCCCAAGCTCGGTGTCTACTTCACTGGTCCCACGGCGTTCTACACCGACAAGCCTTACCAGGTTTGGACCCAGGGTCAGGACGACGACTCGCACAACTGGTTTCCGGTGGCCGAAGCCGACCATCCCAACCACAAGATGACCTCGGAAGTGGTCGTCACCGTGCCCAAGGGCTACACCGCGCTCTCGAACGGTGCTCTGCTCTCTTCGTCCGATGACACCGCCAATAATACCAGTACCTTCCACTGGCATCTCGACAAGCCTCACTCCTGCTACCTGATGGCACTGGCCGTCGGCGAGTTTGTCAAACTGGAAGAGAGCTACAAGGACATCAAGGTCGAAGTCTACGTCCATCCCTCCCTCAAGGAGCGGGCCATCGAGTACATCAAGGGTACCGCCGACCTGGTGGCACTCTACTCGCGGCTCTACGGCGTCGAATACGCCTGGGCTTACAAGTACGCTCAGGTCTTCGTGCAGGACTTTATCTTTGGTGGCATGGAAAACACCACAATCACGGTCATGACCGATCGTGTCCTCGGTGATGCCGGCACTCGCGAAGAGCAGCGCCTGGCCGAAGTGCGCCTCAACGCTCACGAACTCAACCACCACTGGAACGGTGACCTGGTCACCTGCAACGAGTGGTCACACGGCTGGCTCAACGAAGGCGGCGCCACCTATGGCGAAGTCGAGGCTGTGGAAGCAATCTGGGGCGAGAAGGCACGCGACCACTATGTCTACGGACTGGCTCGCACCTACTTCGCCGAAGACGCGCGCTACCGCCGCCCGATCGTCTGCCACACCTACAAAGAGCCGATCGACCTCTTTGACCGCCACCTCTACCAGAAAGGCGGTCTGGTGCGTCACATGCTGCGCTACCTGGTGGGCACGCAGGCGTACTACGACTCGATCAAGACCTACTACCAGGACAACATGTACCGCACGGTCGAAACCCTGGACATGATCAAGGCCTTCGAAAAGACGACCGGCCGCAATCTGCGCCCGTTCTTCGACCAGTGGGTCTTTGGTGCTGGTTATCCCGAGTACAAGGTGACCTACGCCTGGGACGACAAGCAGAAGCTGGCCACCGTCAAGGTCCAGCAGACCCAGAAAATTGAGGGCGACACCGGGCTCTTCACCATGCCCATCGAAATGAGCTTCGATTTTGCCGACGGCAGTCGCAAACCTGTGGTGGTCACAGTCAGCGAAGCGGAGCACAACTTCAGCTTCGCTCTGGACAAAAAGCCGGCCATGTTCCGCTTCGACCCGGGTAACTGGGTGCTCAAGAAGCTCAACCTGAGCGTGCCCAAGGGCATGCTTGTGCACCAGGTGCAAAACGATCCGTCGGTGATGGGTCGTATCTATGCCGCTCAGACTCTGGCGCAGATGGGCGGTGACGATGTCGCTGCCATCCTCGGCAAGGCGGCCAAGACCCGGCTCTTTTGGGGCGTGGGGGCTGAAATCGCTGCCATCCTTGGCACCATGAAGACCGATGCAGCGCGCGATGCGCTCAAAGGTCTGGTCAAGGTCAAGCATCCCAAGGTGCGCCGCTCTGTGGTCAACGCCCTGGGCAACTACAAGGACGAGTCGGTGGCCAAGCTGCTTGCCGACCTGGTCACTTCGGGCAAGGAAAAGAGTCAGTTTGTCCTGGCCGATGCCGTCAACGCGCTCGGTCGCACTGGCTCCAAGCTGGCTTTTGATGTGCTCAAGGAAGCCACAACTCGCGCAAGCTGGAACGACATCATCGCCATCGGCGCGCTCTCTGGGCTGGCCGAACTGAAGGACGACAGGGCAGTAGCCATCGCACGCGAACTGGCCGGCTCGGGCAAGCCCATGCAGGCTCGTCCGGCTGCTATCGCCTGCCTCGGTAAGTACGCCGAAAAGTCGGAAGACGCTCTCACCGCTCTTCACGACCTGGCCGAAAGCGAGGAAGGTCGGCAGTTTACCCTGCGCATGTCGATTGTCAACGCCATCGGTACGGCCAAGAGCGCAAGCTCACTGCCGGTGCTGGACAAGCTCAAGGGCAGCTCGCACGATGGTCGCGTCAAGCGCCTGATCACCGAGACCGCCGACACCATCCGCAGTGCCGCCAAGGACAAGGGCAAGGACAAGGCAAACGCCGCGGCCGCACCCGAAGCCGACGCCAACAAGACTCCTGACCTCGACGACAAGGTCAAGAGCCTGACGGAGCAGGTGGCGCAGCTGACCAGCACGGTGGCAAGTCTTGCCGCCAAGCGCAAGGGTCGCAAAAACGCTCGCAAGAAGAAGGCCAGCTAACAGCGTTATTGCTGCCAATCGCCAGCTCTAACCAGCCAGCGAAGTAAATAAACAGGAGGGGCGCTCATCCAGCAAAAGCTCTTGAGCGTCTCTCCATGCTTGCCAAAAGCAAGCATCCATCTTCTGGAGAATTCTATGTCGCAAAGTGACAAAGCCGCACCCGATCTGGGTCAGCGGAGTTTTACCATTATCATTCGTCTCAAGCTGACCAAATCTGGAACAAGCAAGCTCGGCGCTTCGCTTGATGCCATCGGTCTGGCAGGCGGCGACACCGACAACATCGATGTGGTCGAGACCACGTCATCGTATGTGGTGCGAGATATCACTGTCGGCTGTCGCAACCAAAAGCATGCCGATGCCATCGTGGCAGCGCTTGGTCAGGTGGCCAATGTCGAAGTGGTCAATGTTTCGGACAAGGTCTTCCTCAAGCACCTCGGTGGCAAAATCGCCATCGTGCCGACCAGCGAAGTCAACACGCGCATCGACCTGGCTCAGGTCTATACGCCAGAAGTGGCACGCGTCTGCATGGCCATCCACGCCCATCCCGAAAAAGCCCGCAATCTCACCATTGCTGGCAAGATGGTGGCAGTGGTCTCGGACGGCTCGCGCGTGCTGGCTCTCGGCAATATCGGCGCCAAAGCAGCGCTGCCTGTGATGGAGGGCAAAGCCATGCTCTTCAAAATCCTGGCCGGCGTGGACTCCTTCCCCATCTGCCTCGACACCCAAAACGTCGACGAGATAGTGGCAGCAGTCAAAGCCATCGCCCCAAACTTTGCAGCTATCAACCTGGAAGACATCGAATCTCCCAAGTGCTACGAAGTCGAACGGCGTCTGCGTGAAGCCCTGGACATCCCGGTCTTCCACGACGACCAGCATGGCACCGCCGTGGTTGTTGGTGCAGCGGCGTTAAACGCTGCTCGCGTCATCAAAAAGCCACTGAGCAAAGTCAAGGTGGTGGCAGTGGGCACTGGTGCAGCCGGCATGGCTTGCATCAAGATGCTGATGGATCTGGGCGTCAAGGACATCATCGCCTACAACAAGGACGGTGCTGTCTACAAGGGTGCTCCGGGGCTCACCGAGACCGAGACCTGGCTGGCTGAACGCACCAATCCGCGCTGCTTCAAGGGCAGCTACAAAGCCGCGCTCAAAGGACGGGACATGTTCCTCGGCCTGAGCGTCGGCGGCATCCTCAACAGCGCCGACCTGGCCACCATGAGCCAGAAGGCAATCGTCTTTGCTCTGGCCAATCCAGACCCTGAAGTCGACCCGGCGGAGCGCACGCCCAACATTGCTGTGATGGCCACAGGCAGCTCACGCTACCTCAACCAGATCAACAATGCGCTGGCCTTTCCTGGTATCTTCCGCGGTGCCATCGAAGCCGGTGTGCAGAGCATCACCGACGAGATGTGCATCGAGGCGGCAAAGGCAATCGCAGCCCTGATCAGCAAGGACCAGCTCGACGCAGACTATATCATCCCCACCGTGCTCGAGCCTGTCTCGAAGAGCGACAAACGCTCCCGAGTGGCTCTGGCCGTGGCTAGCGCGGTGACCAAGTTTGCCGCCGAAAAGGGACTGGCTCGACGCAACGTCAAGTGAGGGCAACATGCAAACGCCTATCACCCCTCCGGCAAGGACGCCACTCTTACTGGTAATCGCCTTTGCCCTGATCTCGTTGTTTCTCTCAGACCTGCCTGGTCTCAGTCTGATCTTTGTGCCGGTGCAGTACTTCACCACTGCCCTGCATGAGATCGGTCACGCCCTGGCCTGCAATGCCACTGGCGGCAGTGTTACTGGCATGACCATCGTCAGCGATGGTCAGGGACACGGTGGTCTCACCTACTGCCTCGGCGGTCAGTCTCTGATCTTCGGTCAGACTGGCTACCTTGGCACCACACTGTTTGGCTGCCTGATGCTCTGGCTCTCCAGCTATCAATCAGCAACAAGACCGCTATTGGTTTTCCTGGCAGTGTTGATTGGCTTTGCCGCTCTCGTCTACATGACACCGGCACTGGCAATGGCACAGCATAGCGGTCAGGCCTTGAGCAGCATCCTGGTGGGCGGAGCACTGTGCGCAGCCCTGCTGCTCACTGCCCGCTTCGCCTCACTGCCCGTGGCATCGCTGGTGGTGCTTTTCCTGGCAGTGCAAACAGCCCTCAATGCCCTGTCCGATATCGGCGTGCTGATTCAGCTTACGCTGGGTATCTACGGCGTGGCCAGCTTTTCGGATGCCACCAATATGGCTTCCGAGACCCATATCCCCGCCGTTATCTGGAGCCTGGGCTGGGGCATCACCTCAGTTTTCCTGCTCTTCATCACCCTCCGTCTCGTATACGGCAAAGCCCAGCGAGCCGGCTAAAAGCAGCAATTATCGCTCCCAATTATTCAAGCGAGGCGAAGAGGAAATCCTTCCTCTTCGCCCTAGTATTAAAAGGACAAAGAATATGACCAAGGACAACAATTCGAAAGTCGTCATACCTGCTCCCATCGCCAAAAAGGTGCCGCAAGTCACCGTTTTGCATGGCGCAACTCTGGTCGACAACTACGCCTGGATGCGCGATGACAACTTCCGCACCGGCACGGTCACCGACCCGGATTTGATGCCGCATCTCCGGGCCGAAAACGCCCACGCCGACAGCTACATGGCTGACACTGATGACCTGCAACAGCGCATCTATCAAGAGATGCGTGGTCGCATCAAGGAGGACAGCAGCTCGGTACCAGTCCGGCGCGGTCGCTTCGAGTACTATGTGCGCACCGAAGTCGGCAAGCAATACAGCCTGGTTTGCCGTCGCAAAGTGCAATCAGGGCGAGCCAAGCCTGCCGCCGAAGAAGTGCTGATCAATGTCGACAGCCTGGCCGAGGGCAAGGAATTCTTCTCGCTGGGCTCCTGGAGCGTCAGCCCCAGCGGCAACTTCCTGGCCTACACCTACGACGACGTGGGCTTCCGCCAGTACAAGCTGGTGGTCAAAAACCTGCTCACCGGCAAGATTCTCTCCAGCACAGCCGAGCGTGTCACCTCGATAGCCTGGGCCGCCGACAACAAGACCATTCTCTACACCACCGAGGATGCAGTGACCAAGCGCTCCAGCTGCGTCTACCGCCACAAGGTTGGTCAGGTCGCTCACACGCTCGTTTTCGAGGAAAAGGACGAGTTTTTCCGCGTCGGTCTCTCGCGTTCGCGCTCCGGCAAGTACTTCTACCTCTCGGTGGGCAGCCACACCACGCAAACCGTGCGCTATCTGCCCACCAACAAGCCGGACGGCAAGTTCAAGGAAATCCTGCCCCGTCAGCACATGGTGCGCTACGAAGTGCAGGACGATGGCAAGAATTTCTACATCCTCACCAATGAGGATGCTGTCGACTTCCGCCTGATCAAATGCCCGATCAAGTCGCCGGGCAAAGACAACTGGCAGGAAGTGATTGCTCATCGTCCCGGCGTCATGCTGGTCGATGTCGACGTATTCAAAACTCATCTGGTCGTCCTTGAGCGGGACAACGGGCTCGTCAAAGTGCGCATCCTGCTCGATGATGAAGAGGTGAGCGGTGCCAGTGGTGCCCGGGACTTCTACGTCGACTTCCCTGAGCCCATCTACGAAGTCTCCGCTGGAAGCAACCACGAGTTTGACTCGCGCAGCTACCAGCTCAGCTACCAGTCGATGGTCTCGCCGCCCTCCACCCTCTCCTACAACGTCGACAGCCGCAGCCTTGAGACCCTCAAGGTGGTAGAGGTCGTTGGCTACGATTCTTCTCAGTATGAGACGGTGAGACTGTTTGCCACTGCCGCCGATGGCACCAGAGTGCCCATGTCGGTGGTCTACAAAAAGGGCATCAAGCTCGATGGCAAAAATCCGTGCCATCTCTATGGCTATGGCTCCTACGGTATCGGCATGCCCGCGAGCTTCAGCTCGGCCAGACTGAGCCTGCTCAATCGCGGCTATGTCTATGTCATCGCGCACATCCGCGGTGGCAATGAGCTGGGCGAGACCTGGCGAGCTGATGGCAAGCTCAAGAAGAAGATGAACACCTTCACCGACTTCATCGCTTGCGCTGACCACCTCATCGGAAGTGGCTATACCAGCTCGGACCTGCTCTCCATGGAGGGTGGCAGCGCTGGTGGACTGCTCATGGGTGCCGTGCTCAACCTGCGCCAGGGGCTGGTCAAAGCAGCCATCGTCAAGGTGCCCTTCGTCGATGTCATCAACACCATGCTCGACGAGAGCCTGCCGCTTACGGTGGCGGAGTTTGAGGAATGGGGCAATCCCAAAGTCAAGGCGGACTACGACTACATCCGCACTTACTCGCCCTACGAAAACCTCCAGCCGCGCGACTACCCGGCCATCCTGGTCAAGTCGGCCTTTTACGACAGCCAGGTGATGTACTGGGAGCCGGCCAAATATGTCGCACGTCTGCGCGACATCAAGACCGACGGCAATCCGCTGCTCTTCAAAATCCTTCTTGAAGCAGGCGGCCATGGCGGCAAGTCGGGACGCTTCAATGCGCTCCAGGAAGCTGCCTTCGACTACGCCTTCATGCTCAAGTCGATTGGCTACGAAGGTCTGTAAGTAACAAGTCAAGATAACAATCACTGGCAAAAGGAAACCAAAATATGTCCAGGAATATCAACCAGACTTCCATGGGAGATCGCGCCAAGGCTCTGGCACAGGGTGTCATCACCGCCACCGGCGCCGAAAAGCGCAAGGCCGGTCAGACCTTCCTCTTTGGTCACGCCGAAGCTTCGCAGGGTGAGCGCCACGAGTCCGAACTCGTCGCCGCCGCCGTCTCCTACCTCAACTTCACCGGCTGGAGCGCCTCGGCGCACCGCCCGTGGTTCTGGCAGCGTGGCAAGAAGAGCGACAAGCCGGGCGACGGCAAGGTGGAGTGGGTGGTCAAGCTTCGCAAGAAGTAGACCTTCCTGTCACCGAGCGGGAGATGCACAACATCTCCCGCTTTCAACATCAAACAATAACTCTGGATAGCTAATAAAAAGCTGCACCACAACAAGAAAGATAAGTCAATGGACAACACTTCTCTGACTATCCTGATCATCTATCTGCTTTCGGTTTTCGTCACTGGCTTTGCTGCGTTTCGCGCTGGCCGCCAGTGGCAATCCGTGCAGAACACCAAGCCCCAGGCTGCTATTGCCTGTGGTCTGGTTATCGTCCTGCTGCTCTTTGCGCTGCCTTTTGGCGCCAAAGTAGCCCCGATGGCCATCGGCTGGGTCTTCTCCCTGCTGGTGCTCTCGGCCTGGACTTTTCTGGTCGGCGCCATCTCCAAAGGTGGTACCAACAAACAGTAAGTCTGTCGTGGTGCTTCGCCTGTGGTGAAGCACCACTTTCACCTATCCCTCAATCAGCCACAGGACAAACACAGCATGTGTCTCTCTAACAATCGCTACAAGACCGCTTCCGTCAGCTTTTCCGGCACCATCCTCCTGGGATGCGAAGTGCAGGTGGAAGGCAAGACCGAGCACCTGGTCGGTTACTTCAACCGCGTCCAATCGTCCGCACAAAACCCTGGCGCTTCCGATCAGCTGCTGCGCTCCGCAGTAGCGGGCATTCCCAGCCTGACTGCCCCCCGTCGTGGTACGCGCCGCCGTTCTGGTGGTAGCGACGACTTCGGCTGGGAAACGCCAGCCAAGCCCGGCAAGCCCGCCACCATCGCCGTCGGCAATGCCATGCTCTTTGCCCTGCCGGCATCCCCGGGCACGGTCACTGCCGCCAACTTGATTGCCGTGTCGGACTATCCCAGCTTCATGCAGGACTACGCCCGCGCCGTATCTCCGCCGGTCTTCTCGGACAGCATGCGTCGCGGTGGCATGCGCGGCTCGCTGGGTGGCGCCAAGAGTGTCGAAGTCGTGAAGAACTTCGACAAGGGCACTTATGACGTTGTCATCGCCGGCAGTGCCAAGGCAATCGCCACGGCACTCGATCAGATCGATCCGGCCAAGCGCCCCATCGTCAACAGCGAGCTCTATGCTCAGCTGGACAAGCTCTACCCCAAGTGGACCTTTGTCCTCTTCTGCTTCGCCGAAGAGTCGGCCAGCAAGGCCGGCTGCGCCATGGTGCGCTACAAGCCGATGAAGAAGTTTGAGCATCTGCTCTATCTGCCGGGACTCGACGGTCACAACGGCGCAGTCGAAACCGGTCAGGTGGCGCTGGATCACACCCTGGTGGTGGGATCTTTTGCCATGTCCAAGTCGGCATCGGCGCGGGAAGTGCACTTCCGTGACGTCAAGTTCACCCAGGACCTGCCCTTCATGCCCACTCGCGTTGTCGGCAAGGTGATTCCGGCTGGCACCATGGCGCCGCAGGGCGACTTCCTCTTCAAGCTCGACGAGCTGCGCGCCGGTACCTTCCGTGCTCGCCGTGCCCTGCCCCCCGGCTGGGCCAAGGTCTTCGGCAAGGACGAGAGCCAGCCCTTCTACATCCAAAACTAAGGGCGCAATAGTCCAAAGCAACAGCAATAGTTGCGCACAATAATCCATTTCGAGCGCGGCAAGAAGCAATTCTTGCTGCGCTTTTCTCTTTTTTGCTCGCCTCTACTACTTCTCCTAGTATCACTATCGGGACGTCAGCACCTATAATATGTCTGGCAGTCGTTAGTGTTAGGTCAACAGTCTCAGCAGGTCAGCTTGAAAAAAAGTCTTGCCAGTAAAGGTTTAAAACTATTATTGGGCCCTGCCTTAACCCAGCTTATTCTTCTGGCAGGACTGCTCTCTCTCTATAGCGAATTTGAACTCTATCCACAGCGCGCCGCTCAAGACTGCGAAGTGGCAATCAATCATTGTGATTTTACGCTGGCAGACGCCAGACTGCTGCATTACTTGCAGCTTGCCCTGCTGACAGATTTGCCTTTTGAGTACACTCTGGCAGCAAAATATTTTAACGACACCACCATCAGTGGCACTACCCTGGAGCAGTGCTGGCGCACACTGAGCGAGAGGCGCAAACCACTGCTACATCCTCTTACATTTTTGACAGGCCACAAAGACACCTTTCAAAACATGAATGAATCAGCTGACGCCATAAAAGCCTACAGACTCTCAGCCGAACGAGCATTGATTGATGTGTCAGCGGCAGCTCGTCTGGCAAAGTCACTTACACCAGCGACACAAGCCCAATCCATACAAACCACATTGCAGCAAACCAACCATCCAGTAGAGCTAGCACAAGCCAAAAGCAGTCTCAACTTGGCCCTGATACATTTACAAGCAATGACAAATTACCAAGAAGGCACCACAAAAAAATCTCTAGAAAGCTCAAAAACCAGGACCGACGCTCTCTTTTATCTCCAGATTTTAGGTCTGCTCAATTTACTCAATCTACTTATTACTGGCTTATTGTTCAACGAAAATCTGACAAAACGACTGCAGGTCATACTACAAAACAATCAGCGCTTCAGCCGCGGACAAAAGCTACTTGAGCCAGTCTCAGGCGATGACGAGATCAAAGACCTGGATAATACTTTTCACGAAATGGCTAGAGTTTTGACAGAAAACAAAGCCACTCAAAGAGTAATAATCGACAATGCCCAGGACCTGATTTGCACGTTGGATCTAAAGGGACGCATTATCGCTATCAATGCGGCAGTAATAGACATATTGGGTTATAAAGCCGAGCAAATGCTCGATACATGGATGCTGGACTATATAGACAATAGTGATCTCAAAGCCATTGACGACGCGCTAAATGCCTCCAGGCAAGGTCAAACAACAAAACCATTTGAAATCACAGCACTGCGTCGCGACAAGACTCAAGTAGAGCTTTTGTGCTCACTGTTTAGTCAACCCGAACAATCTTCCATCTTTTGTATATTTCAAAACATCAGTCGCAGCAAATCAGCTGCCAGACTACAACAACAGGTAACCACTCTGGTTTGCGATGATCTACAAAAGCCTATTGACGAGTTGATGATTTTTCACCAGTCGCTTAAAAACAATGAGCTTGGCCCAGTTTTAAAAGATGGCTTGAGACAACTTGAAATTGCCAGTAGTTGCACATCTAGGATGCAAACACTAATAAAAGACTTGAGCGACAGCCAAAAAGCTGATCAGGGCAATCTCTCAATCACTAAGGCGATTGTACCGATACAGACTATTTTTACTGATGCCATAGATGCCACATCGGCGCTGGCCCAGGCGCAAAATATCAGGTTGATGGAGCAGCACAATAATCTACAAGTATTTGGCGATGCTAATAGATTGATTCAAGTTTTAATCAACCTCATTGCCAACGCCATCAAATTTAGCCCACCGAACACAACAATCACGCTAGCAGCCAGGCAGTCCCAGACAGTGACAGAGCTAGCAGTAATTGACCAGGGTCGCGGCATACCGGCGCACTTGATTGCCACAGTCTTTGATCGTTTTAGTCAAGCTCAATTTGCCGACGCCAAAGTTAAAGGAGGATCTGGTCTGGGACTGGCTATCTGCAAAAGCCTGGTGGAGCTGCATGGCGGCAAAATAAGTGTCAACAGCGTTGTAGACAAAGGCACAACTTTTATAATTACTCTGCCTAATCCAGCTACTGTACACGCCGAGAGGCAGAGCTGATGCGCAATACCATATCCATCAAAAGCCCGGATAAGGCTCACGGACTAAAACAAAAACAACAACTGAGCTTGAGACAAAAGGGCGGTCTGCTTGTGGCCTTGCCAGTACTATTGCAGCTACTATTGCTGCTTGCCCTCTGGCTCTTGAGTAATAACGCCGATCAATCGGCAATAGAGGCTGGACTGCACAAAGAAAGAGCAAGAGCAACACGGACGTTTATATTACAAAGTCAGTTTGTGTCAACCGCTATAGATGCCGCCATCCTCAATAACACACCGGTGGAGCCCAATGCGCGCACTTTTGTTGAAATCTGCCGCGGCTCGCAAAATAAACTGATGTCTTATTTTGCTGATGATCAAACCACTTTGAACTTAATTGATAGCATCCATCACAGCACTGCCATACTTTTACAGGAAGCCAATCAAACCTATCTATTAAGACAACTAGAGACAAGACAAAACAAGCAAAACATAGTTAGCTTTGCTGTTGTCAGAGCCAAGCAAGAGCAACTGTTTAAGCTCCAGCAACAATTACAAAATCTAATTAAAAACAGTCCCAATACCGAATCCGCTCAACAACAAAACAAACGCAAATTTTGGTTTACCCTGGCTATTGCTGGTTCTTTTATCAACTTTTTAGCCATGGCCGTTGTCGCTGCCATTTTTAACACAGCTATTGTCAAAAGACTGGCTGTACTATCTGCCAACGTCGCTCGCTTTACTCGTGGTCAGAGACTTCTAGCACCAGAGCCAGGTCATGATGAAATCGCCACATTGGACCAGAACTTTTATCAAATGAGCAGCCAAATGCACGCAATCGAACAAACTCAAAGAACTCTCTTTGAGACTGTTGATTGTTTGCTCTGCCAAATCGACAAACTCGGTCGTTTTGAGCAAGCCAATAGCGCCGCAAAATCAATGCTGGGATTAAGTCCATCGGCTCTAAAAGGCAAATATATAGAGGACCTCGTACCTGTTGACGAACGCAAGAGCGCCATTGAATTTTTTACCAGGGCAATCCAGGAGGGCACGCAACCACCTTTTGAGCTGACAATCTCAAAACCAGACGGTACGCTAATCTACACACTCTGGACAGCGCGCTATGTAGCTGAGCACAAGCGGGTTTTTTGTGTCGTACAAAATGCCACCGAGCGCATCGAAGCGGAGCGGGTGCGCAAGCAAGTGCTGCAAATGGTAAGTCACGATTTACGCAGCCCTTTGTCCAGCATCGGACTGATCTATAAATTGATGGAGGCAGGACATATCGTAAGCCTAAGCGACCGCGGCAAAGTGGCACTCAACCAGGCTCGTGATCACACAAACAAGATGTTAGTCATGGTCAACAATCTACTAGACATCGAAAAAATGGAAGCAGGCATGTTGCAACTAGAACTGGAGACAGTCGTTGTCTATGAAGCCGCGACCCTTGCCGTACAAAATGTGGCAGCCTTGATGGAAACCAGGCAGGTCACAGTAGATTTGCGTCAGACAAAAGACAAAGTAATTGCCGACAAATTTAGACTGGTACAAATACTTACCAACCTGCTTAGCAACGCCATTAAGTCCTCACCACCCAATAGCCAGGTCGCAATCAACACTCAACCTGGCAATGGCTACCTTAAAGTTAGCGTGACCGATCAGGGTAGCGGCATTCCGGAGCATCTGCATAAAACAATTTTTGCTCCATACAAACAAGATGCAAACAATCAACATAGAGGAATGGGTCTGGCAATCTGTCGGGCTCTAGTACACCTCCATGGAGGTGAAATCGCCTTTGAAAGCCAGCCAGGCAGAGGCTCAAGCTTTTATTTCAGCCTGCCTGATCAATCATACAATCCAAATAATAAGTTTTGATCTATCAACAAAACACTCACTTTTATATCACGTCTTTTTCACGCTAGTTAAGAGCTAATAGCAGCATCTTTAGCCAGGACCAGTCGATGCAAATCGATCGGTCCTTTTTGCGTTTTGCCACCACCTACGGTATCGCAGCTAGGCCAGGTATTTACATACCACTTAACCAGGACACAGAGAGTTAGCGGAGTTATGGAGAGCCTCAAAAATAAATTGTGCCAGACAGGTGCGAATTTATTTGAGCAGGGGTTGACTTAGCCAGATGAAATATCGCACATTGTGAGTATCGTTTCAGATTCACCCATTCCCGCAGGCAAAAACCACCAAAAACAAAAACCCAGCCTATTTCCCTAACCGCTTGAGACTTATTATGTCTCCACAACATGGACAGGCGCTTTATACATATACTAGAGTTTTTACCTTACCACTATTTGCCCCAGCTTTGAGTATCAGTTAACGCAGTGAGCGTCGTTATGTACACCCGCGCTAGCTTTTAGCGACAATAATGGTGTCCATAACCACGTGCATTGCACGTGCTAGCGGCTAACCCTGGAGCGATCCATGTCTACAGCCACGAGACAGTACGATGGGGATCTCGCCGTCGCAACCCTCGTACTCAGTGTCCTTTTAACAGGCACACAGATTGGATTTGTGGCCGACGGCATGATGATGATTACTGGACAGGGATGGTTTTTGTCCCTGCTCTTTGCCATCGTCATCGCCACAGGACTATTGCACAGTCAGTTTGTATCGCACAGGCTCTGGGCCAAAATCATGCCCCGTCATTATGCCTGGTTGTTTGGTGCGCTAACCGCCACCATCACCGGCATGATGGCCATCTGGGGCATGACCCGGTTGTCGGATCCGTGGACATACAAGTGGTATCTGGGTGCTTTTCTCGGCGCCCTCGTACCGCTTCAAACCATGCTTCTGGCAAATATGACCAGTGAGATGTTTTTGTTAGCGGGCGACTCGTGGTTTGCCGGTAGTTATACACAAAAGATTGTTGCCGTGGTGCGAGGTCAAAGACAAAAGCGCGATACATTTGTAGAGGATGCAAATCCTTTAGAGATGGCTAGCGCCGATGCTGCGACTGCACTGGGAGCGCCTGCTTCCGTGGCTCAACCCAAAGTCATCATAGCCGAGGTGTTGCCCGATTCTGTGAGCCCTGCGCTGACAGTTGACGGAGCGCCACCTCAAGCTTTGCCTTTGCAGGAGGAGCTGGCACAGTCTATTGATACTACTGGCGATCACCCGTCCAATGACACTGACGTCCACACGGTCGAAAGCAGTGCAGCAATTGACCAATCACCGGCTCAAGTTGAGCCAGTGAGCACACCTGTGGCAGTCACACAAAAACCGGCCTGGCAAGAGAAATTGCCAGTGCACACTCCCTCAATCACCGTTGACACACCTAGCGCCAGGCTTTCCGTAGCTGGAAACCAGGTCGTTATTAAGGTCAGTGGTGAATTGTCCAAGCGCAAATGGAAGGATCTCCATTTGGAATTGCGCCGGGTCAACCATATAAACTGGTCCGATGCCTCTCGGGCAAAGGGTCAGGATGGTCCTCGTGAGCGCGTTCTCAGTGGCACTATTTCCTTCCCCGAGAGCAAGGGCAAAAAGAACAAGAAAAAGAGGGAGACACAACGCACTCGACACCTGGAGATGCTCATGCAGCAGCTCAAGGAGATTGTTGAGCAACGCAACTGATATAGAGGGCGAATTCAAATTTCGATTTGGATTCGTCCTCTACCTTTCTATTGCAGTTCAAAAGCAAAGGAAGTCAAATGCACAAAACTGATATGACGTCCCCCTATCCGTCTCTATACAAGGATTCTTCAACATCGATGAAGGAACTGAACCCGGCGGTGGGGCCTCCAATCGGATGGAGGTGCTGATCAAACAGGGCTATGTTTGATTGGGGAGTTGTCCGACTCCTGTGTGCGGCTCCCGCGCACAACCCTATTTATATAGGTCTTGCATGAAAACCCTATCTGGGCCTTTCACGGGCATTGTCACTTGGTATCTCTCCGGTGGCAAGTACGATCAGATGTTGATCAAACTATCGATCACCATCCAGCTTGTTCTTCTTTCGCTTTCGCTAATCCACCAGACTAATGCGGTGGCGGAAGTAACAGGCATGGCATGGTGGCTTGCTCTGATGCAGGCAATTGTTCAGGACTTCGGTCTATTCGTAGCCGAACTCGTCCTGATCCGTTTCCAGCAGACGGGTAAGCCTATCATCTGGGCAGCTCTCTTTGTGCTTTTCGCAGCCGTGGCAAGCGGTTCTGCGAACGTGTACGACTTCACGCATCGTCTCGAACCGATGTCTGTGAAGTGGTGGCTTTCGGCTGTGTACGGTGCTTCGATACCGTTGCAGGTACTCTTGCTCGGCAAGCTGGTCAGCCAGCTCGTCGATGCCAAGACTACCACTCGTAAGGCTAGCGAGCCTGCGAGTCAGACGAAAGGTTCGTCCACGGCCCGCAATCGCAAGCGGGAAGCTTAGAGAGCTGGGGAAGGGGTGGGCGTCGGCCCACCCCATTCTCGTTATATTCAGATAGCAAAAGTGCAAGCAATGCAGTAAACGCGTAAACAAAGACTAGAGGATGCACAATGCACATCAAATCAAACTATCCCGAATCCGTTTTGTCCACCAAGTGGACCTCGGCGGTGGGGCCTCCAGCGAAGAGAGGTGCTGGTTAGACAGAGGTATGTCTATCTGGGGAGCACTTCGCCAGCATCACCTGTGGTGCTGACACTCCTGTGTGCCAAAAGCACGCGGTAGCAATTCAGTCAATCCTGTCCACTGAATTGTCACTGCTCATGCCGAGAGCATGAGGTCAAAACCGCTTTGACAGGAAGCAAATCGAAAGAATAAAACATGATCGGTACCAATGTCATCTGCACGGTTATTGCCCAGGCCAACTCCCGGAACATCTCTGATGCTTCCATGGAGCCCAACGGTGTCGTCGTCCAGCTGCCGGATGGTGCGAAGGGTTTCCTTCACATCTCCCGCATGGTCGGCAAAACACCCGAGGACCGGGCGGTCACACTGGCCGAGATGACTGCGGGCAGCCAGCTCAACGTCGACGTGGTCTCCGAGACCACGATTGGCGATGAGCCCGGCTACCGTGTCAATCAGTGGTCGGCAGTGCGCAAAACGCGCGTTGCCATGGCTGAGCAGTTGCAGGCCGAGCAATCGGTCGTGACGGGCTCAGTCCGGCGCATCGACGAGCAGTACGCCATCATCAACGTCGTCGAAGGCGTGCAGGGTCTCCTGCATGTCAGTCGCGTGGCCGGCAACTCCGATGAGGAGAGAGCCTCGCGACTAGCCGCACTCGCCATCGGAGACGCCATCAATGTGGCTGTCACCGAGGTGTCGGAAGTGTCCGGCCGCACCCGTGTGCGCCTGGCAGAAATCGTCAACTGACAGCATACTCATCGCGTTTGGGGAGAGGGGCTAACGCCTCTCTCCTCTCTTTCCCCTATCCGTCTTATCCATTTACGTGGACCCGGCGGTGGGGCCTCTAATCGAGGTGCTGGTGTGACAGGGCTATGTCTCACTGGGGAGTTTTTTGCAGCATCACCTGTGGTGCAGCAGATACTTCTGTGCGCTTACGCGCATAGCGATTCAGCAACTATACCTGTCACCTGGATCGCCATTACTCGGGACCATCCCGAGGGCTAAATCAGCTTAGACAGGAAGCTACTCAAAGGTAAAACCATGATCGGTACCTCTCAAATTGCCACGGTTGTCGCTCAGGCAAACTCTCGCGACGTCAATGATGCGTCGCTGGAGCCCAACGGCGTCCTCGTCAATCTGCCTGATGGTGTGAAGGGTTTCCTCCACATCTCTCGCATGATCGGGCGTGAACCGGAGGACCGTGCAGCCACTCTCGCTAACCTGAAGCCGGACACCCAGGTGGAAGTCGATGTGATCTCCGAGACCACAATCGACGGCGCACCTGGCTTCCGCGTCAATCAGTGGTCTGTCGTGCGCCGCGCGCGCAGGGCAGCGGCCGAGCAGATGATGACCCGCCAAACGGTCATCAAAGGCGAGGTCCGGCGCATCGACGAACAATACGCCATCATCAACCTCGTCGATGATGTGCAGGGTCTCCTGCATGTCTCTCGTGCGGTCGGCGACTCCGATGAGGAGAAGTCCGCACGTATCGCCAGCCTGGCACCTGGAGACGTTATCCATGTGCGGGTGACCGATGTCAGCGAAGTCAACGGCCGCACGCGTGTGCGTCTGACCCAACTGGGCTGAGCAGTATCTTTTGTGGGGGCAGAGGTGCAGCGCACCTCTGCCCTTGCTTTGAATCAATCTCTATTTAGCAATCACTAAAACGGAGCGCTGCAATGCGTGATCCGGCCGGCGGGAAGTGCGGGAGCAACTCAAACGAGACTCCTTAGTATCCTGTGCGCCCCGGTAAGAAAGGGCACGGTGCGAACCACCATTGGGTGACAACTGATTGAGGTTAACAAATGGAATTCACCCTCCTGCAAAAAGTAAGCTTGCTCATTACGAGCGGCCTTCTGACGTCAGCCCTGGGCATGTACCTAGGCCGCCGTATCGATTCCTTGTGGGCGCTCATCCCGCTCATTGGCGTGTTCATTGTCGGAGCCTTCGGCGTCCAGTACGCTGCTGGTATTTCTCCGGCCATGGGCATCGCTGCCAATCTCGCCTGGTGTCTTGCAGCTGGACTCATGATGGGTCCGGCTGTCAACGTCGCCGAGGAGGTGATTGGATGGCAATCGGTCTGTGCTGCCTTCGTCGGTTCTGCCGCCGTTTTGGCAGCCTGTGGCGCGTTCGGAATGAAGAGCGGTGTGGATTTCAGTCCGATGGGACAATACTTGATGATCGGTCTCTGGGCCATCATCATCGTTGGACTCATAGGCCTGTTCTGGACCATGGAAAGCTGGATCCACGCTCTCGTCGCCCTCATTGGCATGTTTATTTTTGCCGGCTTCATGGTGTACGACTTCTTCCGTCTCACACAGACGGAAAACACCTGGCAAGCCGCCGTCAAACTGTCGGTCCAGCTCGAACTGGACTTCTGGAACTTCTTTTTGCGTCTGCTCGAAGTACTGATGTACGTCGCGCAGTACATGCCGAAGAAGTAAGGACCTGAGAAGCACTGGCAGGTGGCATACCACCTCCAGCAGGACAGTTGTAACTGAGGTGGCCCCAGAAGCCACCTCTTTTTTTGCATCTTTCTACTACTCATTTTAGTATTAAAAACAAAAAAAGCGATAGAAAGAGGGCGGATGCCCTCTTTCTCAGTGGTCCAGGAGCTGAACCACTATGCAGCGATTGACGCTGGCGTCAGGCTCTCACAGAAAGCGAGAACGCAGCATCACCACTGTGAATACCAGGGCAGCGGCAGCGGCAGTGCCGGCAAAAGCCTGACCGCCAAAGCTTGTGCACCAGATGCCAAACAGCACCGAAATGACCAGGCAGGTGATGCGCGCGCCGCGGCCACGACGACTGGGCCCGATCGGACCGATACCCGCCACCAGACCGACGAAAGAGAGGACGGCGTAGACCACCAGCGAAAGCAGGAAGACGAGAAAGAAGGATGACATTGCTTACTCCAGGCTACTCAGACGTAACCAAAAGAGGTGGAAAATGGGTCAACTGGAGTTGACCCGAGAAGCAATTACTTGCGGCTGGCGAGCCACAGCGGAATGAGGGTCACCCAGCGGCTGGCCGCTTCGCCACAGAGCACACACCAGGTCACTGCCAGCACCACATAGAAGGGCACGGCACTGGCCACATGGGCACCGCAGACCAGGGCAAAGAGGGCACCGAGGACGGCGATGGTGGCGGTCTCGCCCAGCATCTGCACGAAGTACCAGGTCATGGCAGCGCCGCCCATCTTGGTGCTGATGGCAGTGGTGACGCGGCCGCGCAGCACGACTTCGCTGATGCGAGTGAAGACCATGGCACCACCCAGACCCATCAGACCGGCAGCCCACCACGAAGAGGTGATGGCGCCGAAGACGGAGGCGAGAACGCCCAGAGCGGTGATGATGGCGAGACGAACGAAGAACTTGGTCGGGGTCATGATTTCTCCAAAAATGGAAAAGTGAAAATTGCCGCGAAAAGCACTGCAAAATGACTACTGCTACTGCGGTAACCACATCGTGACAGTGCTCTTAAACGACAAGCCTTTTGACACTTACACCAGACTATTTGAGAGGCACCTGCGCAAGACGGCTGACCCGACTTGTGTATTCCCTCAATGGTGCTGATTTGAATGTTGTTGGTTTTATTGCTCTAAAAAAATGAGATGTAAGAAGTCATAGAACAACTAACAAAAAAACCGAATCAAGAGCAAGCTTTTACCTTAAAAAGCGCGACACAATGAACACACAAGACTCGCACAGCTCGCGCCCACAGCCAGCTACAGCAAATCACAAAAACAAAAAAGCGCCAAGATGCGTGACACCCTATGTGGTATCACGCCAAAACATATCATTACTCTTAGCGCCAGCCAGAGAAAATTCAATTGCTCGATTGTCACTGCAGAATAGCTAGGGCTAATGGCATTTTTGGGTCATCAATAGCGAAGCACTTAAACGAGAGCAAAGTAAAACCGAAGCCAATCAGTACGGACCAGAGCAAAAGCCCGCATCAGTAGACCGGTCGTATACCAACTTTGACAAAAAAAATTTAAACAGGAAGGGTGCACGCAGATGGCTGCCCTTCCTTTCTTCAGACCGAAATCAGAAGATCACAACATCCGTCAGGGGGATGTAATGTCGCGGCAAGATTTGCTTGATACCTTGCGGCAACCCCAGAGGTGAATTGAAGCGATAGTTTGTCTCGACCATCCACTGGTTGTACTGGCTGGCAAGAACATTGTGGCGCTCTTTTAGAGTGCGCTCGCGCTGCTGCAAATCAGCCATAGCCTGGGCATCCTGAGGCGAAAGTGCGCTCAATGCCAAGCCCTTATAACGAGCCGAGATAGAGGCCTTGAGCTCTTGTACAGCGGCCACTTCTGAGCGCAAGGCTTCGATACGCTCTGATGCCGCGCGCAGCTTGTCGTAGTTGCTCCTTGTGCTGCCATGCAAGCGAGCGAAGTTGGCACCAGACAGATCAATCCCAGGAACAGCACTCTCCGCTTGTACGGCGGTCGGGCAAGCGAACAGGCAGAGTGCAGCAAAAAGATAAAAATGGCGTGAGTGGGAGGCAAGCTTCCTTGCTATTGGATTGGACATAGAATCCTTTGGTTAAGGGAACGGTTGATGGAAGAAAGTTGGAGTCGACAGAGAAGAACTGCCGACTCCAACAGTAAGCTTCAGTGAATGCAAATCACCGCTTTAACTTTGCACTGGTAACCGCTTTACCTGGACGTTGGCAAACCCCATAGCGACAAGCTTGCGCCGCGCCTTTTCATTGCGCACCCAGACTGCTTTAGCCTGGCGCAAATCGAGAGCAGGTACAAGAGCTTGCACGCTATGTGCATGACGCCAACTGTAGAGCAACCAGCGCGCCCGAGACCAGGAGCGCTTGAGCACCATGCTCGCGTAACGCTCACTGACTGTGCCTCCATTCATCGTCTCGTTGAGCACTAGATGCCATGCCATGTAATCGGTAAAAACAGCTTCAGCAATGTCCTCGCAGTCAAAGACAAAGAGTACATTGCTGGGATATTCGCCCCTTTTGCGATAGACCTTTTTGAGCGTCCCGTCAGCATCGCGCTCGTTACCGAGGAAGCGGCGCCACTGGTTGCTGTATCCAGTCATACCAATCGATTCGTCAGTGCCCACTGCAAGAAACAGCGGAAAAAAGCCCAGACGATTCTCTGCCCAGCGGTATGCGGGCAGGTAGTCGCTATCGGAATACTTTGGATCAGCGACCATGCGGTCAAACGTGACCTGGCTAAGGGGCATGGAGTGAAAACACTTGACCCGTTTGCCTGTCTTTGACCCGCTGGTCGCAGTGTTTTCACTAGTCATTTCAACTCCTCTGCTAAGGTTTAAATGGACTGGGAGGCACTTCTCGCCATCTCTCCGAGGAACGCCGTCATCTCGTTCTCCGGGCATGAGCTGAACACATCCCGATGCTTCAACGAGCCCGTCTTTCGGCCGCGGACGATGAACATCGCCTCTTCGACCTGGATGGGCTCATGGGTTTCGTCCAAGACAAAGTCGGGGAGCCGCTTCGCCTTGGCGAGAGCGATTTCCTGGCGACGGGCGTTCTGGATGAAAACCAGCGTGAAGCTATTGGTGTTAGTCATTGTCTTTTCCTTAGTCTTTTTAGTACGTAAGACCAGCTGCCCGGAACTCAATTAAGAGTTCCGAGCAGTAGCAGTCTCACTAGCGCCTGTGATTCAGGCCGGAATTAGTTGATGCGAAACTTGATCGTGTAGGCGACCTTGACTTCGCCGCCGGCCGGAACGGCCACGGCAAAGGTCGCAGCACCAGCAGTGGTGCTCAGGTTCTTGACGGAAGAACCAATGGGCTTGACGAATTCCGCATCCTGCGGGAGGGAGTCAGAAACGACGACTTCCACTTCCTTGTCCTTGTAGTTGAAGAGGACCAGCTCGCGCGATTCCTTGCGGAAACGCGGGGCTTCCTTCTTCTTCTCGGCGGGAGAAGCCGGAGCGACCGTGGCGGCCGCGTCGGGCGCGACTTCCGCGGGTGGCACGGGATCGTCCTTGACCGAGACGAGTCGGCGCAGAGCCTTGACGTCACGGGAGGGCGTCGGCAGGAGCAACTCGAAGCTCTCGCCGGCAGCAACGTGACCGTTGACCTGGCAAGTATCGGTGCGCTGCAGGCTGCCCTTGCTGTCCGGCTCGAAGAAGTTGACCTGACCCGGGGGCAGGGCCGAGCCGAGCTTGGAGTCGGTGCTGTTGACCAGCTTGAGCCGCACGTTGACCGGCAGCTTTTCGGCACGTCCGCGCGACGGAGCGACAGGCTGGTAGTAGCCGCTGGCGAGGAAATATTCCGCCTTGACGGGCACATCCTCAGCGAGCAGGAGCGCAGTGGTCTTGGTCTCGCCGTTGGCCACCGCCAGTTCGTTGGGCAGCGAGTAGAGCTTCTGCTCACCCACCGTCTCGACGTCTGCCGCATCAGCACCGAAGGACGCCGATTCCAGACCACCGCCCATGGGCATGCTGGCAGCCATGGCCATGACTCGACCACCGCCGCGATTGCGAGCGTTGTAATTGGGCTGATAGCCACTGTTGTAGCCGGCGATCAGCTGGACCTTGGTCTCGGCAAGCGGGGCGCCGGTGTTGTTGACGATGTCGACCCAGCAAGCGAAGCGGCTCAGCTTCTCGCTTTTGGCGTCGTAGTAGGCCTCGTAGCGCGGCGTCCAGGACAGACCTTCGCTGGCATACATGATGCCCAGCTTGAAGTCGCCAGCCTGACCGACAGTGTCGAGACAGACCGAGGCGGTGGTCGAAAGACCGGTCAGGGCCGAGGCATCGATGCTGAGCGAGCCGTCATTGACGACCACGATGGCCTTGCCTTCCTGCTCCAGCACGAGCTGGTTGTTGATGATGTAGCGCAGCTTGCCGGCAATCGTGGTATCACCGGAGGTGAGCTGAATCTGCTCGCCGACGGCCTTTTCCAGAATGGCTTCGAGGCTGAGAGTGGCGGGACGGTAGCTGAAGGCAGCGAGCTTGAGCTGGCTTGCACCGGCCACTTTGGCGATGGTCAGCGAACCGGGGACATAGGTCTCGGGCAGCCCATCGAGGGTAATAGACGATTTGCCTTCGGCCAGTGCCACCTTGCGCTCTTGCCGGATGATAGCAGGACCGCCAGTATAGATGGTAACTTCGGAGGTCTCGGGGGAGGGAGAAACCACCTGTGCGGCGGCATTCTTCGGGTTGGAGCTCATTGCTTTGGTTCTCCTTGAGTCCTTAGTAGACTCTTGGTGTGCGCGTTATGCGCTGAACTGATGTCGTTGAAGCAAACCTTCAATACTTTCCAAATGTCTTCCAGCTGATGCGCATCTAGTCTTCAGCAAAGTCCGCTAAGACGAGAGCAAAATGCGCGAGATTGGCGATGGGTGGGTTGTGGCGATATTGAAAGACGATAGGGAAAGGAAGAAGGTACAAAGAGAACCTAACGCCACGGTGTATGTAGAATCCAGCGCCAGCGCCCTTTGTAAACAAATCACATAGTCTGGGCAGTTTAAAAAGCTCTCCACTTGGATACTGCGCTAGCTTCGCAAAGCTCGCGCAGAGGCTTTATGAACATAAATCCACAATGCATTTGCCAACTTACAGCGGTTGCTCACTTTGCTCGATAACAGGCAATTGCTTTGGCATTGCTCACATGTCAGGTTGAAGGAGTAATTAAATACCCCCATACCCCCTGCGTCAAAAAGGCAATTGCCGGTCAAGAGTTTGTAGTCAGACCTTCAATAAATCACAACACAAGCAGTTGCTTGTCGGAGTGATGCCCTTTAGACGTGGTTAACCATGGAGAAAAGTTCGTATGACGACGAATTCCAGTTAAGGACGCCCCATGAGGGACGTCCTCCCTTTCCGCTCGCGGACACAGGAGCAGTCCCATGACCACCAAAATCAAACTTCGTACCTCTTCTTCCACCTGGTATGCCCGCTGGTGCATCGCTGCCCACGGCAACCAACCCTATGGCACCCACCGCTACTCCTACCATCTTCGGAGGGTAGCTAATGTTGCCATTCGCTTCGGTCTTTCGTCCACTGAAGTGGACATGCTTTGCTGGGCTCACGATGTCCTTGAAGACACCAAGCGCACCCGCGAAGACATGCTCAAAGCCGGTTTCCCCCTCATCGTCGTTTTGGCTGTCGAAGCCCTCTCTGACGAAGATGGTGCCGACCGTCACGAGCGCAAAGCCAAGACCCTGCCCAAGATCAAAGCCAATCGACTCTCCCTCATCGGCAAGCTTTGCGACCGCATCGCCAATGTTGAGGAAGGCAAGGCTTCGGGCAATAAGAAGTTCGCCATGTACAAAGAGGAACACACCTATTTCAAGGCCGTGCTCTTCGATGCCACTGATACCGAGCTTCTGCCCCTCTGGCAGCATCTCGACGATCTGTTCAACAGCTAAGCTGTTTCAATGGGAGTCGGGAGAGCAATCTTCCGACTCTTTCATTGCTTCTCAAAAACAACTAGAGCACTTTGATTTACTCAACAAAAAATTTTTCAGCATTCAACTATATGTCAGAGTATTTTACAAATAGACCACCCAAGAGGTGAACCATCCGGAAGGATCCACTTGACTAGCGTGAACTAGGTCAGCTACCTCAAAAACCAAAAACGTCTTTTTAACCAATTGTACTCAGCCCTGAAGACTACACAAAACACAGAAAGCACCACCAGATAAGGCTTCACCAGAATCATAGCGACTTTTCAAGATGTAACAAATACCAGGGATGTCATTGGCACAAAGGACCAAAATGCTAGGAAAAGGTTGATGTCTTTTTCCCACCACCCAATCCCAAAATCCCACCACCAAAACCTGCTGTGCTAATCGAGCCTTTTTAGCTGACCTACCCGGTCTGCCTGGAGACTCGTCGGTGGAAAAGACATTTCCCTTCAACCAACTCAAGGAAATTTCCTATGAACAATCCGTTCCGCGACAACGCAGATGGAAACACGGTGAGCAACATTCTTCGCTGGGGCAAGTACGCCCTCATTCTCATCCCGGTTCTCTTCATCGGCTGGAACTCTTTCAAGGTCGTGCCGCGCGGCTACGTCGGGGCCAAGTCGGTCTTCGGCGTGCTCGACACACAGCCTCTCCTGGCCGGCTTCAACACGGTCAACCCGCTGTCGTCGATCACCCTGCACAACGTGCAAGTCACGCCCAAGCAAGCCGTGGCCCACTCCGCCTCGCACGACCTGCAGAAGGTGACCACCCGGGTGACCGTCTCCTACAACCTGGTGGACTCGCAAGCACCGGTGTTCTTCAAGGAATACGGCAGCATCGAGAACTTCATCGAAGCCATCCTCGACCCCGCCATCCAGGAATCGGTCAAGGCCTCCACGGCGCACTTCACCGCCACCGACCTGTGGACCAAGCGTGAGACCGTGCGCGACGAGATCGAGCAGCTGGTGCGCAACAACATCAACGCCGCCCTGATCTCCAAGAAGGCGCCGGGCACGGTCACGATCAACCGCGTCACGCTGGACAACCTGGACTTCACGCCCATGTTTGCCGCCGCGGTGGAAGCCAACGTCAAGGCCATCAACGATGTCGACCGCGCCGTCAACGAAGGCAAGAAGCTGATTGCCGACGCCGAAGGTGACGCCCAGTCGATTCGCTCCAAGGCCGACGGTGAAGCCTACGCCACGCTCCAGCTGGCCACCAAGGAAGCCGAAGCGATCAAGCGTGAGTCCGCCGCTCTGCGTGACAGCCCCGACCTCGTCGAGCTGACCGCCATCAACAAGTGGAAGGGCAAGCTGCCGCGTTTCAACGGCACCATGCCTCTGAACGCTGCGCCCGATTCGTCGGTCGCTCCCGCTCAGTCCAAGTAATCAACGCGCAACCGAAAGGATTATTCACATGAACCTCAAGACCATCACAATTGGCGCGTCCGTTGCTGCACTGCTCGTCGGCGGCATCTTCCTCTCGCGTACGCTGACCTGGGCCGAGCCCGGCTATGTCGGCGTCGTCACACAATTCGGCTCGGTCGAAGCCAAGCCGCTCTACGCCGGTGACGGACCGACTATCATCAGCCCGCTCAAGAGCGTGGTGATGCTGCCGACCATGCAGCTCAGCCACCACATCAAGGCGGCGGCAGCGACGATCAAGGGGCAGACCGCTCCCACCGAGATCGCCATCGCGTATTCGGTCAAGGGCGAGATGTGGCCTCTGGTCTACAAGACCATCGGTGGCAAGGCCGCCATCGACGCCAACTACTTCGACAACAACGCGCAGCAGGCGCTCAAGCAGATCACCGGCAACTACCTGGCCGAAGAGCTGATCCAGAAGCGCGAGGAGATCAAGGGCAAGGTGGCGGCCGAACTGATCAAGGTGATCAACGCTGCTCTGTCGGAGAAGGGACTGCAGGGCGCCATCACCATCGACATGATCGCCATCACCGACTTCGACTTCTCGAAGGACTTCAACGACTCCATCGACAGCAAGGTCCAGGCCGGCCAGCGTGCCATGCAGGCCGAGAGCGAAGCCCAGCAAAAGGCGACCATCGCCAAGGCCAACTCTGAAGTGCAGAAGAAGCTCGGCGACGCGCGCGCCTACGAGACCGAAGTGCTCTCCAAGGCACGGGCCCAGGCCATCACCCTCAAGGGCGAAGCGCTGAAGGGCTCGGCCGGTCTTTTGGAGCTGCGCAAGGCGGAGAAGTGGGACGGCGAAGTCTCCGAGTACCACCAGAACGGCGTCATTCCGTTCATCAAGATCGACCCGCGCAACGGCGATCGCAAGTAACGGCGGCAAGGCGGGCAATAGCACACTGCCTGCCTCAGCCTGAATAACAGGGAGCCTGCACTCTATGCATTGCATAGTTTGCGGGCTCCCCCCTTTTCGTCTTTTAGTCTTTTGTTTTTTGATTTTCCTACTACCCCATACCGTATCTTAAGCAAAAGAAAAAGAAAAACAAACCAGTTGCCATCAGTGTTTAAAAAGCCACAGGCGTCCTTGCCTGTGACCTCTAAAGACCGTTATTCCACAGCTGTTGAGTTACGCCCTCTAAGTAGCATTGAGAGCAAGGTTATAGTGACCAGCAAAGCACCGCCACCAAGAGCGTAAACAAGAACTATATCCAGCGAAGTAGCAAGCGCGATGTACCAGTCAATTGCTGCATCTAGAGCCAAAACGTTGGGCACAGGTGCCGGCAAAGTAAGCAATGAAGACACTAGTAGTATCCAGCACAAACAGAGCATTGTTAGGCTTACTATAATATTCAGCCACACTGTAAATGAAGCAAAAATGCGAGCACCACTCTGCGTAATAAAATAAGCAGCTATGGTGCCACACAAATAACTAAGCAATGCAGCAACAAAAAATGCGGCACCACTACAACCTTTGGCTGCAATCATGGCACTACCGACAAGAGCAAATGCCCAGATCAAAACGCCACAAATAAAGAGAAAGAATCGACTGAATAGGTTCATAGGGAATCCTCAAGATTGAATGAAAATAGCTGTATATGACGCGGAGCGCATGCAGCCAGTAAAACGATCCCGCTCAATTAGCCACAAAAACTGACACCAATCTGACAACACAAAAGTTGCTCAGAAAAGGTCAAAACATAGATGCAGATTTTTTAAATGGCTAAGACTGTGACAAATAAAGGTTAGGAGGGATCTCTTTAGAGCTAACAAAAACACTGACGCGATGCAATACAACTCAAAAATTGTTATCAATCCTGTTTAAGCTGGCTTGTGCTGTCCCAACAAATCAAGCGCAAAGCGACTAAACCGTGACCAAAACAGGACAACAATAAAGGCATAACATTCAGCACCGCTGCCACTGGGACACTATCAACCGCAAAGCCCCAAAGCCGCCACCTATAAGGCTTTAGCTCAAAGCCAGCAACAATGGCAGTGCTAGCGACATTTATACGTAAGGCTACTATAACCAGCCTCAAATTTAGTTGCTCTGCATGCAGATTTTTTGATACCACTAATTTGATTCTCTCTTACATCTCTTTTGCCGAGCCATTACCGCACACTGATATTAGCCAGCGACCGCTATGCAAACAGCCGACAACAATGTTGTATGTGCGATTACGGATCGGCAAAACAAGAGCTGTAAAACAAGCAATCAAACCACTTAAACCATTGACCACTTAAAGCCCTTCAGCTAAATGGATTTAGCCGAGGCGCAAGCCGAGAACACAATGAACCCAGAAATTATTTTGATGCTCCTTATCGCCTGGCTGCTTTTGTCACCACGCTTTAGCATGAAACTCTACAATCGCTTCTTACTTACACCGGGCAAAAGCTGCGGTAACGAAGAAGACCTTGAGGCGTTTCAACAGCTGGGCGGTGAGCCAGTTTACTTCTCAAACAAACGCGGCAGCAAACTGAGAGGCTGGTATTTCCACACAGACTCTACAGAGTTCATAAAGACCTCACTACTCGTTTACAGTATGGGTGCCGACGGCGACATACCAAAACGAGCACAGGTACTAACGCTTTTACTCAAACACAAAATGCCCATTTTTATATACGAGTATTCTGGTTTTGGCAAAAGCGAAGGAAAACCGGCTCTCAGTCAATGCATCGAAGATTCGCAAACAGCTTTTGAATTTGCCATGCAGCAATATCAAAAGCGACCTGAAGAGATAGTGCTCTACGGTGAATCCTTTGGTGGAGCCATTTCCACACTGCTCATGCAGCGCTACAATGCCTCCGCCCTGATCATCAAAAGCTCCTTTTCTTCGCTTGCAAGAGTTGCTCGCGATCTATGCCTACCACTCAGACTCTACCCCAGCTGCCTCTTCCCGCAGATCAACACAGCCCAACTACTACAAACAATTCATGCCCCAGTCCTGCTCATCCACGGACTCAAAGATCGCAAGATTCACTGGAAACACGCTTGCACCCTGCATCATCCCGAGCTGGTCAATCAGAAATTACTGTGGTTGCCAGAGAGTCGTCACGCTTTTTTACCAGAGCAGGATGCCTCGGCCTTTGTTACCGGGACAGGGCTACTAATGGCTCAAGCAGCGGCTCATACCACTATGATACAGGCACAAATTGACTACTACGACCTGGACGTGCTTGCTCAAGAGATTGGCAAGCAAATCGAGCAGCATTAGTTAGCTCACCATCCTTTAACTGTTTAATGAGAGAGACAACGATATGAAAAATACAATTGCATACATCCTCTGGACCCTTCTTGCTACAGCAGGTATTGCAGCAGCAATCACAGGTTGCACAGTGCACGATGCGCCAATGACCTTTGCGGGAGGTCTTATCATCGGCATGGTGATTGGCTACTGGTGCAATAGCACTACTGCCCCTACGGACACTTGCTCCAATAGCGGCATCTTTGACGGCTGGCTCGTCTCCAATCTGGACTAAACGTAAGCAAAAGAATGAGAGGGCAGGATGCTCTCTCTTTTTTGAAACACACTAACAGACTGGTCTATTTTAACCCTAGCGATAGGCCACACTAAACATCCAGCAAAAAGATCGCTCTGTCCGCCAGCATCTTTAGTTCCAAATTAGGCACCACATATTCGCGCAAACCGCGACGACCATCAAAGGTCAATGTCAAACCGTCCCCGCTAAATAGATCACTCAAGCGACAGCAATGATACAAAAATCGCCTTACAGCAAAGGCGTCTTGACTGGATTGCAAAAGCCTCTCCTGATTCATAAAGCGAGGATCATCAAGACCCAATGCGTCTACCTCAGCAAGGGCAAAGCCGCATTGTCGCTCGACTTGAGCCAGCGACGTAGTTTTGAGTAGAGGTAAAGCACTGTGCAAAAGATCTTGTAGCGCAGGATAAACCTGACTAGCTACACTGACAACATTGTCCCAGGTAGCCTGCCGCGGTTTAATGTCACCAGCAAATAAAAGCAAATAAAACTGCGCCCCTTCTGCTTTTACCCTGGCAATATAATCTCTGGTATAGCCTATTTCCACCAGCATTTCGTATGCTGATTTACCGCTGAGATGCCCCAGTCCAGCCGGTCCCATCACCATTGCAATTTTGCGCTCGGGCTCAGAAGCCAGAAACTCGGGTGGACCATTTTTGCCACGCAAGATCCGTCCAAAGACTCTTCTAGAGCGCTGTCTGTACTGATCAAACAGAGCCCGATCAAAGTGCATCACATCCTGTCCCTGCATCATCATACGACGCACCCCAAAGCTCTACTTAGCTTTTGCCGCTTCCTTTTTGAGCAAGTTCAATTCCACTTCATAGTTTTTACCGGGATCAAAAAACGGTGCCAGATCATCTTGCGTGCGGCTGGCCTTAATCGGATCCACAGAGATACCGTTCTTTAAGGCCAGGACAAAGGCTTTATTGGGATCACTGCTACGGATCAACTTACCGGCACTATCATAAGCTCTAATTATGATACCACTCCCAGTGTCACTAGCAGTAGCGGCATTAGCGGGGCTGAGGGTAATACATTCAATCAAACCAGGCGGCGCCTTATCAGCGTCATCAGCCGCAAATCGAGGTTTGAGCAAACGCATATCGTTGAGTGTTTCGATAAAAGTATCATCAAAATCTTCTTTTGTTATGATCTCTTTGGCAATGACTGGTTTATTAACATCGCCAGTAATGGGATTATCCCAGCCAAAGCGTTTATCAAAATCTTGCTCAGCGCCAGGATAAACCTTGTCGTGTTTGGCAAAAAAGTAGTTAGCAAAATTGGCAATACCCTGCATCTTGTCTATTACTTTAAGATCATCTGTGCTTTCGCCATAAACACAGGAACCGTCAGGCATACTAAAGCCGCTCACAGTCTCTGTTAAGGTCATCTTTTGCGGTGCACCAAAAAGCCCACCCATAGCAGGGGGAGCCGGCTCACCCTTAATGTGATAGTTAGCTAGATTGTTGCGCTCCCTATCCACAAGCTCCAGTGAAGAGCGCGTAACGAAGCGCAAGACCCGCTTACGGTCGGCGCTTCTGTATTCCTTACCGCTCAAATCAATACCTGGAGCAGCCGCAGCATTTGCCACCGGCCGCGGCACCATTGAGCGGGTATACTCCCGAGCCAAATACATTGCCCCAAGTGTTACTCCGATAGCAGCAACAGTTGAGATCAGCGGCATGGGATTAAACCGTTTATCGGTGTTGAGCTTTTTAACGGCTGTGCGGGACGCCTTTGATGCCGACCCCACACCATCAGCCTGGTCAATAGTGCCTGTGGACAAAACAGTGTGCTCGAATTCTTCATCGGAAGCAGCTCGGTTAGCCTGGGGCTCTTCGGTAAAGCCATGGGTCTCTCTTGCCTTGCGCTTAAACATTTCGGCAGAAAGACGCAGTGCCGGTCGTTTTTCATCACTTTCAGAGCTCTGCGCCGCACTGCCCCGGTTAGCCCAGATTTCGTCCACAGTATTTGCTGGCGCATCACTACTACCTGCAGCAAGCGACTCACCAGCAACCACCCGGTTGCTGCTGGAAGAATTGCTACCCAAATTGCGCACACTGAAGCCTTCAGCGGCTTTATCTTCTTGCGCGCTGGGAGCAGCGAGAGATTGTCCAGGATCTACCGGTTGAGCCATAAGCCCATGCAATGTATTGCGCGCTCTTTGCACTCTCACTTCACTGGCCCAGGAGCTTATCTCGGTGTGAGTCCAGGCACTCAAGTTTTTACGAATGTCCTCTGCTGGCTGGGCAAGCAATCTCTCAGCGGCAGTCATGCCCTCAGTATTTTTTTGCAAAGCCTGATAAAGTCCTGATTGCGAGTCTGTATAGGCAAACTGCTCCCGTTTTTGCCATAATGCTTCAGAGCGCTCAGACCGCTCCGTGGCGTCAACTACATGCCGTTCAATCAAAATCTCAAATGAGTCAAAAATGACATTAAAGAGCGCGTGCCCCTTAGGAATAGTCTTTTCGGCCAGAGCCAAAGTAAGCTCAAAAGTGGTGAGAGCGTCTTCCACTTCTTGCAACTTTTCGTGAGTAGCAGCCAGCTTTAGTAGTGCCACAACGACTTGAGCATCGCTACTATCGGCATTTTTTAGCCGACCAACAGAGAGTCTTTCGTAATAGCCTTTTGCTTCGTAATAGCGGCGTAAATGATAGTAGGTGTCCGCCAGACTGACAAGACACTGAAAAAAATCGGGATCTTCGGTGGAACCTGTCGCCTCAAATCCATCCAGAGACTTAATAAGCAAGGGCTCGGCCAGTTTGAAATTGTCATTTTCATAGGCTGACATTCCAGTCTTAAGGGCAAGCCTGGCTTCTCGCAGCGACTTTTCAAGATCTGGATTAGGTTTTCCTTCTGTCATTGACCCTGTGTCCGATAATACCCCTGAGCTTCCCTGGCACTGCAAGGCCTTCCATCTATAGTTCATCCCGCGCCACAGCAAAGACTAAACCTGTTTTTTTAAACCAGCGCAATTTTAAGCTATTTTTTGCACTAAAAAACGGATAACAACCTTTGTAAACTCGTTCGGCTTTTACACAAAAAATCACAATTCGCTTTCTGTTTTTAATTTTGCACAAGAGCTTGTGGACCCTCTAAATATCACCATCACAGTTATAGCGGCAGTTACAACTCGGTTACACCACGCTTTTAGAATCATTTTTGCAAGCAGACACCGCACCAGGTCGATTGGAAATATCCAACTCGACCCATTACCATTTGCGTTGATACCGTATTTAGTATCACCACTAGCGCGGACCGCACCAACTAAACAGGCTTGCAGAGCTGCAAATTCTACAAACCGCAACAGATCAACCACAAAACCCCTTGCTTGGCAGATCACCATTAACCTAGCATGCGATTATCTACATTCATTCTGCAAATCAGGAACCAACCACAACAACCACCAGGTTACAGCGTCAAATCAAAACCTCTCAGACACCCTGGTGTCAATGTGTCTACCGTCCTCAAAAAAAAAGGAATGCACCAATGGACCGTCATCCGGTTCGGAATAAAGTCGCATAATTCGTGGCCGTGCGATCAACGGCTCAAATCTATAGCCGTCTCTGAGAGATGGTGAATCAGGCATTTCTGAAAGGAATCATTGCCATGCGCTTCGAATCCAACGAAAAGCTGACCGCGTACGTCGCTGAGAACCCTGAACTGAAGATGCTTGAACTTATCGACTGCCCAGGCCTTACAAGCCTGCCCGAGCTCCCGAGCACTTTGCACTTTCTGCTGATCAGGCACTGCCCAGGTCTCACAAGCATGCCTGCGCTGCCCAACACATTGATCAATTTGCGCATCGACAAATGCCCTGGCCTTACGAGCCTACCCGCTCTGCCGAGCTCACTGGCCGCACTGACTCTCGACAGCTGCCCAGCCCTCACGAGCCTGCCTGCGCTCTTGAATTCGTTGAAGTATCTGCGCGTCGACAATTGCCCAGGCCTCACGAACCTGCCCGCTCTGCCGAACTCGCTGACCGAGCTGTTCGTCGAAAACTGCCCTGGTGTCAAGAACCTGCCCGCGCTACCGAGCACGTTGACCTGTCTGTGGGCCTGCAGCTGCCCTAATCTCTCAAGCCTGCCCACGCTGCCCAGCAATCTGACCTCTCTGCTGGTCGAAAACTGCCCTGGACTCACGAGCCTGCCAGCGATACCAAGCACATTGACCTCTCTGGCGATCCACAGCTGCCCGGGCCTCGACAGCCGTGGTCTGAGGGTGGGAAAGCTTTTCATCTCGCTCATGTAACATGGGAGGCCAAGCAGGGTCTCAAGAAAAAGCTCGGAACCTCTGGGGTCCGGGCTTTTTGTCGCAAGACACCTAATACAAAAAGCACAAGATGCGCGCACTGCATACAGTGGCAACGCAACCAAGTAGCTCTGTTGTGTCGCCGGGTAACGCCTCAATCTTCCGCAATGAGCCAAGGCAAGTCTCGACGCAGTCTCTTCGTTCGACGATGCCAATGCTTCCTTCACCTCAATGTGCGAGCAGTTGGGCGTCTCACAAGAAGCAGTGAGAGAAGAACATGGCTGCTGCACCGCCACTACAGGTAGTGCAGCAGCCCATTTTCTTTTACAATTTTCTACTACTCTTTTTAGTATCTAACTCCAGAAAAAAAGAAGAAGAGGATGCCTTTCGGCATCCTCTTCTTGAAGTCGGACTGGTCTTGCTTTCGCGTCAGTCAGCCAACTCCACTTCGGCAAAGAGTTCGTAACAACCTTTGCCTTCGTCGAAGTAGGCACCACAGAAGGCATCAGCGTGGCGACGGCAGAAATCCGCCTTCTCCTGCGCTTCCGCCAGCGAGAACACGCGAGCGTCCTCCTTGTGGGGTTCCTGATCTCGGTAGCTGAGAGAGCGGTACCACTCCACATGACCGCGACCATTGCTCATCTTGATCACGTAGCGAGGTTCCGTTTGGCTTGACATAGTAACTCCTTGTACCCTCCGTTAAGAGGGCTAGTTGTTCAGATGATCAGCTGCTCAGCTGCTTCTGGCTCCACAGCGACTGCTTGAGCGGCTTGCCGCTCAGACGCCGCAGGGCGATGTAGTAGTTGGGACCGCCGCACCAGATCGTCTCCTGCACGTACTCTTCGTAGACCACGCCGGAGGGCATGGTGTAGCGGTGCAGGTTGGCGACATGGTCCTTGTAGGCACCGGCGATGCTTTCGATGACGGTGATCACCGCGACAGGCACTTCCTGCTCACGGTCGATCTCCACCACCTTGCCACGCTTGGTCAGCTTGCCCACGACGCGGACAACGACCTTTTCATTCACACGCTTTTGAGCCCACTTGTTGAGGCCCATGTATTGATCACAACGCATAATAGTTCTCCAGTACAGTTAGTTTTTGGCTGAGGTGACAAAACCGGCATCCTGACTCAGCACCAGGATGTCAGCTCGAGTGAAGCGAGGCCAGAGAGTCGACAGGCTATCCCGACTGGGATAGTAGCCATCGCCACAAGCCTCCTCGATTACATGCAATGCACAGCACGGCAGGAGCCTTTTGAGTCCCAGCGCCGTTTTGAGCACGCAAAGAGAAGCATGGACTCCGCAAAGACGCATGACGTCAGTGCCAAATCCATGTCGCACGCAGGTTTTGAGCACCTGAATGCTGCCATCGTCCAGCTCTTTTGGATAGACGGCATAGGTCACAGCCAGTGACTCCAACATGTCGATAAGCACCTTGTGAGTGCCACCGCCAATATCGGGAGTACATTCGAGCACCACAACTGGCCAGCCGTTGATTGCCGCGATTTCGATTTCGCGAGCAACAGCGGCAAGCACAGCCGGGTCGTTGGCAGGCGCGTAGACAGGCTGCATATCGACGATAACCACCGTCGGTTTGAGCGCGCCATACTGCGCCTTGAGTCGGGCAGCAAGAGCCGCCAGGTCAAAGCTGGTCATAGGACATCTCCTCATGATTAAGCAGAAGAGGACGCAAGAGCGTCCTCCTCAAGTCACAAGAAGCGCCAGCTTCCCGTGACTAGTTCTTGGTGGGTGCACCGGGCACGGTGACCGCGTCTTCTTCGCCCGATTCGAAGGAATCGTTGGTGCGCTTGGAGGTCACCACCAGTTCCATCTGGTCGAGAGCGGCGCGGCCGTAGAGGTTGCGACCCTTGCCGGTGTTGGCCACGAGCAGGTCGGTGGGAGCGCCGAGCACGCCCTTGATGACGCGGCTCTGCACCAGACCATCGTTCATCCAGCGCTTGTATTCGCGAATCTGGTCGAGCAGGTAGACCTGCTTCTGCTTGAAGGCTTCACGGCCGGCGAAGACCTGGTCGACGATGCGGTCATAGAGGTCGAGCTGACCCTTGATGTCCGGATAGGCTTCCTTGATCGCAGAGAAGAAGCTACCGCCCTGTCCCTGCTTGCTGCCCAGCTCGTCCTTGCCGTCGCCGTAGCGCCCGGAGACCGCGTCACGCAGGACCTGCTTCAGCTTGTCGCTCTTGACGTTGGCAATGCCGGTGGCTTCCTCGATCTTCTTGACGTAGCTGTCCAGCTCCACCTGATTGCCCTTGTAGAGCGCGGTGAGGCGGGTCTCGGTGCTGACGATGTTGGAGTTGAGGCCGTTGAAGTAGGAGTAGCCGAAGATGCAGATCATCACCAGCGCCAGGGCGCCGATAGCCAGTTTGATTTGATTCATGCTCATGTAGAGCTCCTTTGCAAAAGATGGATACAAGCGAAAGTGGCGACAGCAGGATGCCATCGCCACCGGTGATTTCAGACTCGAAAGTCTACGTCTTTACTGACTGAGGGATGATTGCTCATCCCGCCAGATCAGTCCTTGGCGCCAGGGATCTTGATGGCGTCTTCTTCGCCCGAGTCGAAGGAGTCGTTGGTGCGCTTGGACGTCACCACCAGCTCCATCTGCTCGAGAGCAGCCTTGCCAGTCAGGTTGCGGCCCTTGCCGGTGTTGGCCACGAGCAGGTCGGTGGGGGCGCCGAGGACGTGCTTGATGACCAGGCTCTGCACCAGGCCGTCGTTGATGAAGACCTTGTAGGCGCGGACTTCGCCCAGGAGGTTGGTCTGCGCCTGCTTGAAGGCTTCACGGCCGGCGAAGACCTGTTCCACGATGCGGTCGTAGACGTCGAGCTGGCCCTTGATGTCGGGGTAGGCTTCGGTGATGGCAGAGAAGAAGCTGCCGCCCTGACCCTGCTTGGCGCCGATTTCGCCCTTGCCGTCGCCATAACGACCGGAGACCGCGTCACGCAGGACCTGGGTCAGCTTGTCGCTCTTGACGTTGGCGATGCCGGTGGACTCGACGATTTTCTTGACGTAGCTGTCCAGCTCGAGCTGGTTGGTCTTGTAGCTCTGCGTCAGGTGCGTCTCCTTGTCGACGATGACCGAGCGCAGGCTGTTGGCGAAGTTGTAGAGCTGCCAGCCGCCGAAGGCCAGGGCGACGAGAATGCCGATGGTGATGATCTTCTTCATGGTTTTACCTTTTCAGTTTTGACTTGAGTCAGTTGAGAAATGCCAGACGCGGATGCGTCTTAGCGGAAACGCCGCATGCGCGGCAGACCAATGCGAGCACAGATGGCCCAGGCGATGAGACCCGCCAGGAAGATGCAAACCAGGATACCGACGTACTGGCCGGTGGTGGGCTGCAGCTCCTTGAGCAGATACTCGTAGCCAGGGCTTCCTTCGCCGTGCTCTTTCATGCGCACCCGCTGGTACTTGTTGGTACCCCAGAGGATGTCAGCGAGGAGCGACTTGGGCAGCTGGGTGACCACGCTACCACCGGATACGGTGGCAGTGGACCAACCAAGCAACTCTTCGGGCGTGATTTGCGCACCCTGCAAGTCGCGCTGCAACTGCAACAGCATCGCTTCGTTGCCCATGGGCATACCGGTGCTAGCCCGGGCCCACTTCACAGTCTTGCCATCAGCAGTACCGATGACAATGACAATGCCGTTCTTGGAGAGCGCGTTCTTGCCAAACTCGGGAGAGAGCCAGTAAGAGAGCAGCGCCAGGTGATAGTTGTCGGCGTCGACCACCTTGTTTGCGTCCACCACCACCAGGTGCAAGTCGCCCTGCAGAGTCGAGCCCAGAGCCGCGTTGAAGCGATTCATGGCCATCGGCCAGTTACCCGGGATGTTCGTGCCCACGAAGTAGACACGGTTGAGGTAGTAGAGATCCATCGGCGAGACATTGAAAGTCGGGAAGAGCCCCGCCTTCTTGTACTTGTCGATGGCGTCGCTGTACTGCTTGAGGATGGTGGAATGGCTGGCCAGGATGTAGTTGTCGTAGTCGTGACGGAGGGTCACGGGGTCCGGCACACCGCGGTCCAGTCTGTCCTTGACCACCTGCCAGCGCGGCGGGATGCCTTGCTCGCTGTAGTCGCCCGTATAGTCAGGAATGCTCTTGAACGACCGGTAGCGGTAGGCTTCCGGATTGGTCGGCAAGTTGCGGTCCGCCATGGGAATCGAGCCCACCGTGGTATCGATGGTGAACGTCCACTCCTCGGTGGTGTAAGGGCACTTGTGATACTCGGTGTGTTCACAGGTCTTGGATACACGCTTGCCCTTATCGTCGGTGTAGCTGCAGTCGGTCTTGACCTTGTAGGGGTCGCAATCGTAGCAATGCCGACAGATGCCATCGCGGGTGCAAGTGACTCGCTCGAAGCGAGCATGCTTTTCCCAGCCGTTCCAGTTTTCGTAGTAGGTGACCTGGCTGTTGATCGCCACCTTGATGCCGATAAAGGCAATAAGGGGGATGAACACCAGGACCATGGCGGCACCTGCAACAAGAAATTCCTTGTTGTCGATTTCGAATTGCGACTGGCGCATTTCCAAAATCTTGCGGATGGCAAATCCGCTCAGGAGCACCACAATGGAGCCCAAGAGAATCAGTAGAAACATCATACCTCCAGTCAAAGTTGAGGTTTAAGACAAAGCTGAACGCGTCACGCCGACAGTGCGGAAGTGTCGCAAGGAACGCCGAGGCGCTCAGCCACCCGAGTTGCAACAGCGAGGATAGCGACCGTGTTGGCGGTCCAGAATTCCCAGCCGGTGGTGCCCTGCCACTGGCACTGATTGAAGATGTGGGGTTTGATGCCGGCCGCTTCCGCTTCTTCACGGATGATGCGATCGACTTCCCAGCGCTCCGAATCAGGGCAGCGAAGGTAGGATGGCTCGTGAGCCACATAGTTCTCGTCGCCGGCCAGTTCGTTGGCGAACAAAATCCAGTTCTTCAGGCCATCAGGCGGGGATAAGACCAGTTGCATGGTTTTCTCCAGGTTGTTGAACAAAAGCCAGTCTTCTTTCTCTCCAAACTTTCACGTGTTCAACGACTCCGACGGTGTCGGGGTAATAGATCACGCAGATAGTTGAGCAGTACTTACTTGAGGAGGTTTTTTTATTGGAGAGGGAAGGAGAAAGACTCTTTACATCTACCAGACCGTAGCTTCAATCTCCTAAGGCTACAGGGGCGGTTTCTCCCACACTGAAGTAGGCCAAACAGAGCAATTTGGCAGATAAGCAGATTAGATTAGAGCGGTCAAAGATTGGCGCACCTGACGCGAGTGAGGTAGCTCTCATCTAAGCTCTCAACAAAGCAATAATTGCGAAAAAAGAAATATTGCTAGATCTACAGCTTATTAGCGCGCCCGCGCTAACTTATCAAGTTACTCATAAGGTAAATCTAAATGGCTGATCACCGGCACAGGCCCTACATGAGCAGCCTCTACTTGAATGGTGCTATCAAGACCAGTTAGGTAATTTAGGTCCCATTCTCTACCACCCCAATTTTTCTAGGCTTTTTCTACCAGTTACCTCCCTCCAGTCTTTGAGCAATCTCCACGGTGTGGAGATTTGATGCACGCGAGCTAACTGCTCAGTGTGTCGGTAACTGGCAGGTAGAGACGGACAATCCCTCAACTCAATCCACCCGGAGCACTAACATGTCCACCGAAACCAACAAACCCGCCGCCGAAGTCACCACCAACACCATCACCGTCCTGGTCGGCGTCCCCGGCAATCTCAAGTCCGTCACTCTGGATGCTGGCAATGCCACCGTCAAGGAAGCGCTGCTCAGGGCCGAACTCTCCGCCGAAGGTCGCGACATCCGCGTTGCCGGCCAGCCCGCCAACGGCGATACCCCCCTGACCAATGGTCAGACCATCCTGATGTTCAAGGCCATCGCCGGCAACAACGTCGAGACCGAGAACCCGCAAGTCGTGATCAACGTCGGCATCCCCGGCAAGCTCAAGCAGGTCGAATTCGACGCCGGCAGCACCGTGACCGTCGCCGATGTCCTGAGCAAGGCCGAAATCAAGGCAGACGGCCAGGACATCCGTGTCGCTGGTCAGCCCGCCAACATGGGCTCCGTCGTGACCAACGGTCAGACCGTGCTGCTGTTCCGCCCCATCGCCGGCAACTGACTCCGTTTCACTCAGCCACAAACTGAGCTAACGAGCAGGAAGTAAGCTGGGTAACCAGCCCTTCCTGCTCTAATTTGAACACAACGAGGGGTCGCTTCAGTAGTGAGGCGACTTTTCTGTTGGGCAAACGGAGTGATAAATGCCTTTTCGAAAATTATCATCTTTTCTCCACCGTATCCCACTCATGGCTCTGGCTGGACTTTGCAGCATAATGAGCGGCAGTGCCGCACTTGCTGAAACAGCCGCACCAAAGAGCACTGAGCCACTGGATGTAGTACTAGCGTACTGGCCTCAACTGGTCGGAGGTGCTGCACTCATAGTGGTTGTGACGTGGGCGGTCATACTCTGGTATCTGTACTTCAAACCGCTGACCAGAACTTCCTTCGAACGACTGGCAGCCAGTACCAGATGCTTCGTCGCCAATTTAACGGCAAGACAAGTTGGCATTCTCACAGATGCCGGCATAAACATCACCACTGGCTCTCAGCAGGGGCAGGACGGCATCTTCTTCGACAAAGACCAGATGGACAGAGTCGTATCCGCGCTCAATGCCACGCCCGTAGCAGCGCTGCCCACTACCGTGGACTCTCTGAGCTTTGTCATCTTGCGCATCCAAGAACCGGCCTACGAACCAGAGAACTACGACAACTATGGCGACAAAGCCATCTTGCAGCGTGTTGCTGGTCTCTTCGACTTTAACCGGAGACGCTACGAAAATTTCGTCTTCGACTCTGTCGAACCAATTTTGTCGGCTATCCTCGTAGAAGGACTGAAGAAGCGTCACGTCTGGCTCTTGCACAAAGACGATGGCTATGTGCTGGAGCGACACAAACCAGCCCACGGTCAAAACTTCAGTGTCTTTTTGCCCGGGCTGGCAAGCGACACCCCGGCAAGAGCAGCACCAGCAACAGTGTTTGGCTTCAAGCCAAACGAGAAGACGCAGTTTTTTGCTCACACCAATAAAGCGATAGCCCTGCAAGACCCGGCCACTGGTCAGGTCCTCGGCGAAGTCACTGCGTCAACACTGACGTTGCACTACAACGCCTTTGTCGACCGCTCAGAGCAGGAACTGGCAGTGTTTGCTCGCCTGCTCCAACAGGCTGTGCAAGAGCTGAATCCAAGTCGCTTTGTCGAGAATGTACTCAAGTCACTGCCACTGCCAGCGGAGTCACTGAGACAGCTAGCTTTGAGCCGTACTGACGGCTGTGCGGTGTTTGAAGAAAACCTGCCAATTCGCCAAGCTTATATCGCCAAGACCATTTTGCGCACTATCATGGTCCCCGCACTCGCTCGCGACATTTACCTCAAGGAATGCCAGGGCGGCACGCAGGCACCCTTGCGTGACGGCATGTTCCATATCTTCCTGCACAGCGCGATGCGCTCGGGTGACACTGTCGAGACATCCACACGGATGTTTGGCATCAACCGTGCCCGAGGCGCTCGCAGCTACCTGCCCACTGGCATGGGCCTGCCTCTGGTCAGTGATGAAGGCGAAATCTACGGCGAACTGGTCGATGACAACCTCTACATCTTCCTGTCCGACGCCCTCGGCAATGGCACCAGAGCTGATGCCGAATTCTTCGCCCGCCTGGCCATGCACGCCCGCCAGGTCATACTGGAAGAAATTCAGTGCCAGGACCCAGCTCAAAACACGCTCGTTCAGGGACTAAAGCTGGCCAGCTATGGCACCGATGTACTCTTGAAAGAGAGAACAGGCAAGGCTCTGAGTCAGCTCCAAGAACGAGCCGCAAACATGTCAAAAGCACAAGAAACTTTTGGCTCTACCTTGCGGCTTTTGGTGGCAGAACAAAAAGACCTCACCCGTCTTAACGGCTATCCGGAACAGGCTCTGGGTGCCGAGTTTGATGCCATCCTGGCCATTAAGAAGGTGCTCGATGTGGAAGTAACCAAGTCGCGCATCATCGTCAAAACCGACACGCTCTACTGCATTGATCCGCGCACCGGCAAGAAGCACGAGATTGGTCAGTTTGAGATCTTCATCCGTACCAGCTACGACAACGATGAACAGGTCGTGCGCTGGATGAACCGCACTCGCACAGTCACTACACCAGCACAGTCCACGATGCATGCACCACACGTATCGTCCAATGGTGCAGCCTGCATGGGCAACACCAAGGGCACCTTCCCGATGCTGGTAGAGAAGCGCGAGTTTGCCTCAGTCGTCGAGCTGGCCATTGCCTTTGTCGAATCCGTCAACGTCTCAGATACCTGGGGACAGCACATCAAATGCTGGCCTCTGGCAGACGAGTAATGGCGAGGAGTAATTAGATGACCACATATCTTTTATCAAATCTGGAAGACGAAAGGCGCGAAAAACTCGTAGCCGCCGGCATTCAGCTCTTCGACTATGACGCCTCAAGCAACAGTTATCTGCTCGAGGAGCACAACCGGGATCGGGCTCTCGAGGTGCTCAATTGCACCGCCAAAGAGAACGACACCGATTATGAAGGCATCATCGCCCTCAAGCTCAAAGCCCGCAAAGCGCCCAAAGAGGTTGTGGAACCGCCGCCTCCCAATGCCGAAGATCTGGCCAAACGCGCCAAGTCTCGTGAGCGCTACATCAAGGCCTGCGGCAATCGCATGCAAGAGCTCTTGATCAGTGCCCGCGAAGCACTGACCCAGCGCGCCAAAAAGGTGCCGGCTGTGCAGAATCAATTCTTTGCCGCAGCCCGTGCCTCATTTATCCTCGAAAACAGCGGAGCAAACGCCAACCAAACGGCATTTGCCGAGTTGCTCAGGGAAGAGTTTAAGCGAGTCGAAGCAGTAGAAAAAGTCGTCTCAGCACGTCTCAGCGGCAACAATCTCTGCATCAGAACAAGTGAACTCAGAGTCAAAATCTCGGATAGCGATCAGCGCATCATTGGTGCCTTTCTCATTGTTATCAACCTCGACGGCGCCGATAGCGGTATCCGCTGGTTCAATTCAGACCGGCGCGTCGACGGTGCCAGCCCAGGCATGAACGCTCCTTATGTCTTTGCCACCGGCGAACCTGCCGTCAGCGAAATCCGCGAAACCATGATGGAACTGCTTGCGCGCCTGGAACTATCAGTGGTGGCAGAGCTGGCCATCCAGTTTGTCGAAAACATCTACGACGATGAATTTGGCAAGTACATCCACCAGTGGCCTCTTTACCGGGAGCCGGCAGCGCCAAGCGGAGATGACCAAAACATCCCGGGCGTGGACCGCTATGGCGAGGGATTGGACCGCTTCTTACCCAACCGGCGCAACAACCGCCGCTCACCGAGATGGACATGACAGATGACAGCCAATACATTTTTAGACAAGCTCAAAGCCCTGGGGAACCTGCTTATGCCAAAACCCACTGATCCACCCGAGAGCAAAGACGCACCACCTCAAGACACAAGCGGCAAACCCGAAGGTGAGCCCCATGTGCCCTGGTACCAACGCCAGGAGCGTGGTCGCAATCAGCGTCTCGATGGCGCTCTCTCCGGAGTGCCTGTGCACCTGCCTGAAGACGAGAACTACAGCCACCGCTACTATGGCGATCGCTGGGGCGCCGACTCTGGCACTACTGGTAGTAGCGAGCCACCGCGCCGCTTTCGCAGCTATCAGCCCGAAATCGACGAGCCCTTCAAGGTTCATACTTTCCATCCGCGTGCTGAGCTACTCGGACGCACGCCGCGTGTTTTGATCTCACCAGATGCCTTCAAACGCATGTGTCTCTACGTCGAGATTGGCGCACTGGAAGTAGGTTGGCTCGGCACCGTCACCCGCACCAAAAACGGTGACTTCCTTATCGGCACGACCTATCTTTTGCAGCAGGACGTCAGTCCCACTGAGACCATCCTCTCAGTCGATGGCATCAACGCACTGGCCATGGCACTCTGCGAGCAGGGCGAAGAAGGCATGAAAGCCTTGAGCAGCCTGCGCTTCTGGGGTCACAGTCATGTGCGCATGGGGACATCACCCTCGGGCACTGACGAGCAGACCATGGAGCGCTTCGGCACCGAAGGTCATGAATGGTATGTGCGCGGCATCTTCAACAAGCGTGGCCGCGCTGAATTCACCATCTATCTCTTCGACAAAGGCTTGCGCATCAACGACGCGCCCTGGGAAGTTTTCGACCCGGTGACAAACCAGGTCATTCCCACACGCAAGCGCTTCAGCCCCGCTGCTTCGGTGACGAGCTTCCTCGACTCGATGCTGGGCATCCCCACTCCAGGCAGCGCGCCTGAGAGCAAGCCAACTGCCAGCACCGGCACCGCCAATGACACCACGGCGCCAGGCAACACCGCAGTACCGGACAAGGCAACAGTGCCAGCCACAACGCCGGCTGACAGCGCTGCTACCGCCGCGACTACACCTGTCGACGGCGACAAGTCCGCCAGTGCCGAAGGCCCGAGCGCACCGCCCAAGCCAGTGCCACCGCCGCCTCCGCCCAAGCTCGAATTGCCGGAAGAACTTATTCCTTCGGCAGCCCTGCGCCAGGAAATCGAAGCTGAGTTCAAGGCCAAGGTCAAGGAACGCGTCTTCCGCTTGTGGAGCTTCTTTGGCAACGACAAGAAGGACAGTGGCGCCGCTCAGCCAGGCGAGCCCACTGACATTGGTCAGACGGCAGCGCCCTCTGACAATCAGCCTGGCGGCGACAAATCATCCAAATCCGACGCCGCCGCTACCCCGGCCGTCAAACCGCTCTCGCTCAAGGAGCGTATTTTCAACCGCCGCGCCAAGTCGGCTAATCCGGACAATCCGGATAAGGACAGGGATCCCCAATGAACATCATCGACACCAGAAGACACATCGATGTCTTTGCCCCGGAAGCATTTGGCGATCGCCGAATCGACGTGATTGGCGCTGGCGCAACCGGCTCCCGCGTCGTACTGGCGCTGGCTAAGCTCGGCCTCGACAACATCCATGTGTGGGACTACGACGTGGTCGAAGCCCACAACATCGCCAACCAGGTCTATGGCAAGGGCGACATCGGCAAGACCAAAGTCAAAGCCCTGGCTGAAATCGTCAAAGCCCAGACCGGCTGCGAGCTCAAGGTGCACGAGACCAAGGTGGACGGCACCCAGGAAATGGGCGACGTCGTATTCTTGCTCACCGACACAATGTCCTCGCGCAAAGAAATCTGGACCAAGGGTCTGCGCTACAAGACCAAGATCAAGCTGATGATCGAAACCCGCATGGGCTCCGACACCGGCCGCGTCTACACAATCAACCCGACCAAGCCGGTCCAGGTCAAAGGCTGGGAATCGACGCTGTACGAGGACGCCGTAGCCGAAGTTTCCGCTTGCGGCACTTCCATCTCGGTGGGACCGACGGCCGAATTCCTCTCCGGACTTGCCGTCTGGCAGCTGATGCGCTGGCACGCCATCGAGAGCGGCAGCAAGAAGGACGACACCGTGGACCATGAGATCATCTTTGGTCTGCGTCCTCTGTACACTGTCACGCGCAACTTCTAAAAGAGCAGCAAGAGCAAAAATATAAGCTGCAAAAGCTCATTTCAAAAGGAGGAGAGGCAACTCTCCTCCTTTTCTTTTAATCGATATCAAAAAATTTTACCCCTTCTACGACGCCCCGTAGTATCACTTCGATGGGCTCTCACGCTGTGGCAATGGAAAATTCAAAACACGCTTTAACATTGGCACAACCACACTTCAACAAAAGCACACTTAGAGTTACAGCAGCCGAGACAGTTTCAAGTTTGCCTCTAGTGAGACTTCAAAATGCTGTATTCATGGGCGTCTTATTTTTTAGAGCGCAAAACCTGCGATAGCAATATTTTGCGTAGCCTTACGCACTGACTGGCACAGGCCGCCCTACCATAGCATTTATCCAACCCAGTTAAAACAGCCATAGCAGCGGTTCTTTGCTGTCAAATAAAGCCCCCAACTTAGAACCCATAAGGCATTTTTACAAGCTTGCTGCTCCCCAGTTATTTTTGATACCAGTAATCGTAATACTCTTCATTTCTTCCCAGGACCTTTAGCAACAAAATAGCCAGCACAAAGCTCAGTTCAAGACTTTTATGCAGTAAACCTATTGCCCCTAGCTTGTCTTGTTTGTAGACAGCTCAGCAATAGATCAAAACAAATTCACTTCACACCAATCATGGAATATTTATGAACTCGAATATCCCCCAATCGCTGTATCAAATCACTCAAAACCAATGCCAAGAAAACCGTCATTTGGTATCACGATTTCAGCCATTTAACACTGCTTTTCTGCCTGCCGCTCTCTACACCATAGCTTGCCAGGCAAGAGCAGTTGAGTCCATGTCAGACGCGGAAATTATGCCAGTTTTCTTCTCTGATGCCGCACTTACCATACTGACGCAAATACCCAATCAATACTGGATGTGGGTGGTGATTCAAAATGCTTTGAACAAAGCGACCACTATCGGTGGCAAAAGGATCAGCGGTCAAGACGTTATTGATGCAGTGCATTGTGTACGCAATCAGTATCGTCACAAATACGATCTCACAGCAACCATCGCTACACTGCAGCCAGCCGCAAACGGCACTGCCACACGCGAAAGCAAAATTGCTTCTCGTGCGGCGGCAGGACTTATTTTAATCAAGACCAATGCCTGTGAGTTCGACGAAATGGTCGACAACCCACTTTTTTTCGACCCACATTTTATAGGCTCTAGATAGAGCACAAGCAATATCGTTTTGATAATCAGGCAGCCTTTCGGCTGCCTGTTCTTCTTAGATTATTCAATCGTCACTATTTTTATTTCTATTTTTAGCGATACCACTATGCTTTGTAGTACTATTAGTCAAAAAAGAAAAAAAGGACTCCCGTTATCCGGCGAGTCCTTCTCTCCAAACCAGCTAGACGCCAATGGCATTGAGCAGATGACGTGCCTCGGTGACTTTGATCATGGCGCCAAATACTTCACCTAGCAGAGCCTCAAGCTTCCAACTGGAGATGATACAAAGTTTTTGTCTGGCACCGCGTGCCGTAACGTCGGCTTGTTTGAGCAACTGCAGAGCTTTTTGCTTATCGGCGCTATCAGGTACTTGATCAGCAAAAAGATTGAGACTAACAAGCTCAGCTTGCAGTATGTCCAGATTGACACCGATTGTCTGACGCAAGACTTGAGCGTCCTGGCGCGCCTCACTAATATGTGCGTAGATAGCCAGACTAAAGACCGTAGCAAAGAGTATAGCGATAGCGATTTGATACCACATGTTGTTACCTCATCGATTTTCAGACAGCTTGGCACTGCCCTTTGGCAGCAAAAATTGTTTTGTATGGCGGGTGGCAAGGCTGTTTGAAAGTGACCTATACGGAGGGAAAGATGGAAGAAGAACAACAAGGTAACTAACCCCAGTAGTGCAATGCAAAACAACCAAGCAACTACCTGAACGTTCAAATATGGCTATATAAGGGACTTAGAGACAAATGACAGGACAAAAGCTAGCGCAACTGCGCTGTCAAAATAATCTCAATGAAGCGCTACTTAGATTACCCCTATGCCAGACACCGAGCGATAAACAGACACTTTTGCTAGATCAAGAAAACATCAAGAATATAAATCGCAAAATTTATGCATTTTTACTACTTCATAGAGTATGCAGATATAACCCGCATTATTCACGGGAGTGATACCAAAGTAATGTTCTAAAAAGCACAAAAGCCCTGTCAGTTGGCTCACAATCTGTGTTTACCACAACCCAGAC
>Ga0075163_10000505_pt1 | contig 50044 bp, 45 predicted proteins | sample JI1023141ADNA_FD_71478 | JGI IMG/M metagenome (GOLD analysis project Ga0075163, IMG submission 71478) | Wastewater effluent complex algal communities from Wisconsin, to seasonally profile nutrient transformation and Carbon sequestration -... | ecosystem: Engineered > WWTP > Effluent > Algae...
TGAAATCAGCGACTGCGACAGGCTCTAAAAGTGGAGTTGATGAAAGTGCAGAGCCTTACAAAGGAAAGGATATGCAATGTAAACCTTACAAGACAACGAACTACCAAACAGTAGCATGGGGATATGTGGCTAATGGCAACAGAATTCCAACCGTTAAAGAAGTAAAGCAAGCTCTCTGCAAATACGGACCGTTAGCCAGTGCAGTTTATGTAACACCTCATTTTCAAGCTTATGCAGGTGGAGTATTTAATGAAAAGGTAAAAACATCGAGTCCAACAGACGTTAACCACGCAATTACAATTGTAGGTTGGGATGATAAACTAAATGCATACCTAATCAAAAATTCCTGGAGTGATAAATGGGGAATCAAAGGTTATATGTGGGTTGACTACAAATCAGCAAATATTGGTTACGGAACAATGTGGGTAGTAGCCCGCAGCGAAAAATAATAAGGCGAATACAATGAATAAAACAATAAAAATAATCTTAATCTTTCTTTTGATTGTTGCGGCAAATTCATCTTTTGCGACATCTAAAAAAAGAATCGTTAAAAAAGTAAATCATGTAACTACAATCGAAGAAGATTCAGAGCCAGTGACCATCAAAGTAAAAAAAGGGAAGCTAGAAGGAATAAAGCTTCCAGTAAAAATGGCAACCGGTTATAGTTGGAAACTTAGTAAGCTTGCGGATAATCTGAAACAGCCGTTTAAGCCTAGGATCATTCAACCTAAAGCTAAGGAAGGCGAAAAAGAAGTAAGTATACAGGAATACCAAATTTTCTACATTCGCGCTCTTGAATTTGGAGAAGGCAAAGTAGAATTTGAATACAGACAACCCTTTGATAAAGATTCTCCTCCGGACAAGGAATTAACTGTTACGATAGAGGTTGAATAAAAGATTACAGTCAGAACTGTGATTCGTATGATTACTATGATTGGGATGATTTCGTTCCAATCATAGTAATTTCTGTTATGACAAATTTTCAATCAGGGACTAAATACTATTTTTTTAATCTTTGCATTATTTGAATCCGCAATGTAAAGGTTACCGAGGCTATCAAAGGCTAAGTCTGATAAGCCACTAAACCAAAATTTACTTTTTACACCATAGGACAATATATCACCGCTATTTCCACTACCTGCAAAATGGAAAGTTTTACCAGCGGGATTCATTTTAAACACAACGTTAGACGATGAAATATAAAGGTTCCCTGCGTTGTCCGATTCAATCCCAGCCATACCATATATCTGAACGGATGGAGTATCTGCATTGGAATATCCGAATGTTTTTGATGTAAGGGTTGTAACTTCTGAAGTAGTAAGATTTAGTTTTCGCACGGCAGAACCGTCTTCTGTAATATAGAGACTACCATCGAAAATAGTAACACCGTATGGATACCATAATCTTGCATCTGTTCCGATGCCATCCAACTTACCATTCGTATTTGGAGCACCTGCTAACATTGAGACAGTGTTATTTGCTTTCTTGATTCTACGAATATTGTGATTCGATCTGTCTGCAACATAAATGTAAGTATTGTCAACAGCAATACCCATTGCAGTATTAAATTTTGCAGAAGTTCCAACTACATCTGGCGTTAGCCCGTTATCCCCCATAGTGCTACCGGCTATTAGTGATATGTTTGTGCCACTTGGATCAATCATTTTTACTTTATATGCGCCGGTATCAGTAATAAATATATTTCCGGCTGAATCAATTGCAATTCCATTTGGAGCTGTGAATTTTGCTACAGTATTATTTCCAACGACATCACCTACTCCGTTGCCAATGCTCCATTGAAGAACTCCAGTCGAATTATATTTTAATACCTTACGCGCATTTGTATCGACCACATAAATATTGTCACTACTGTCAATAGCAAGTCCATTTGGAGTTTGTAAGCCAGATGAAATAAAACTTTTCGTTTCAATTGTACCTTGAATTTTTATACTAAGACTATAGGTATTCCCTTTCGATCCACCGCCTGCATAGAAAATTACATCCTCTGAAATATTGTCTGCAGTTAATGTCAAACTCCGATTTGACGCAGTGAAACCGTTGAGCCCAAAAGAAGTTAATAAACTTCCAGTTGCACTGTAGAACCCGCCATCTATACGTGTAGTGCTATTCACATTTGATATGCTTAGAAGTGCTGTTTTGTTTGCAGGAATTGTAAATTTAAAGTATTTACCTCCCCCATAATTGTCCGCAGCTTTAAATGCTGCCCAACTTGAATAATCCGTAAAAATTTCATTTGTTGTTTGCCCATCGGCTAATAAAGTGGGACTATTAAAATCAGGTTTAATATTAAAATAAGAAGAGGAAGTTGTTGTTGTAGTTGATCCGCTTGTTATTGCGGAAGTATTTATATCAAAACTTCCTCCAGAGGATAATGCCAATACTGCGATGCATCGATAAGAAGAAGCGTTAGTTGATAAAGAAAAACTACTAACACAATAATCAGAAGTTGTCTCGAGTGTGTCTAGAGAAGAATTATTATCGACAGTTTGATTTTGGACAAATCCAAAAAGACAAAAGGAACCATTTCCATTACCCGTAGAAGGGTTAACACTAAAGTTTAAAGATTCAGTCTTTGCCGAATTGAATTTAAAGTATTTAATTGTATTGGCAGGAGTTTGATCAGTTACTGTCCCAGTCTCTTTTGTAAATTCTTTTGCTCCTTCGCAAGTTGCATAAGGAATTTCATATTCACTACTTACGGTCGTCGATCCAAGCAAAGCTAAAGGAAAGAGAGCTTGGTTTGATTTGTTTGAGGAGCTAGTTGTTGGCTTACAGAGTGTAAACGCTAAAATAAGAATTAGAATCATTGTATTTTTCATATAGAAAACCTCTTTTTAACTTAAGATTAATAATGTCAAGCTTCAAGACGGCATTTGCAATTTCAAGAATAAAACATATATTTCTCTAGGATTTAAATAGAATATGAAGTTAACTATAATATAAATTAGGCGTAAAGCTGCCAATGGCAGATTCTTTTCCAAGAATTGCCATTAGGAAGTTTTAGAATATTCAATCACTGAATCCCAAACCAACCACCGGTATCACCGCCAGCCCAGCAATTTTTAACGCAGTTAGGAATATGTTTATTACAAAGATCTTTAAATTTCTGTTCAGCGCTAATGTCTTTATTTTCAAATAGATCAGGTTTACAAACACGCGAATCATATCTACCCTTCACTCTAAGTTGACCCATAACAAAAATTCCATCGCCTACAGAATAAATTCCCTTTTCTGAATCACGGGAATAACAGGCAATATAGCAACCGGGAGTTTTTTGAAATAGGTTTCTAGTCGTGAGGGTTTTTTCTGTTAGCCCCTCGATGTAATAATTCAATACACCTTGATTCCCAACGTAAACTTTAAAATCCTCTGGAAGTAAAAAACGATTTCCAACTTCTTCTTGGGATAATAACGATAAACCAAAGAACAATCCTCCAAGGAGGATTGTTTTTAAAATGCTTTTACTTTCTTTCATTTACTTTGGACCGAATTGGCTCTTGTCGATTTTGTTTTTGTTTTTCATTTCTTCAAGCTCACTATTGCCTTTACCTTTTACTTCATCGGTTTCAGCTTTTGTTTTATCCTTGAGCTCATTTTTTTGTTCGTTAGCTTTTCCTGTTGTCTCATTGATTGCATCATTGTTTTTTTGTTTTTGCTCATCAAGGAGTTGTTGATTTTTATCTTTCAGGTCATTTAATTCTGTGTTATTTTTTTGCATTTGCTCTTCTAAAATATCACGGTTAATTGCTTTTTGATCATCAAGAGTTTGAATGATTTCTTGCATTCTCTGACGTGCGTCTTCTGTAATAGAAGAAATAGTTTGCGAATCTTCTCTAAGCTCAGCCAATTCTTCTGCTGTTAAATCAGCATTTTGAATGGCATCTTTACTTATAATTCCTTTGTGACCTTTTTCTATTGTAGATTCTTTACCGGTAGGGTTACCATTTTCGTCTAACGTTTCAATATTGACCGCACCATCAGACACAAGAGTTTGATCTTTCCCTTCCGAATCTTCGACGATAAATTCTGTTCCACGAATTCCAGCCACAAACGTTGGAGTAGAAATGGAAAAAGAGCTGTCCGCCGCTAACTTTTTGTCTGTTTTAGCAAATACTTTTCCTGATTCAAGTTTCATCTTTGCTTTGATAGTATTACTATTATCCCCTACAATAATATCTTGTAGCCTTAACTTAGTGTTTTGTTTAACTCGAATTACAATTCCATCCATTAGTTGAATGTCTACAATTCCATCTTTACCAGTAATAATAGTATCATCTTTAAAGAAAAACATATCCTTTTGAATTTTCTTTTCTTTGCCTTCTTTGGATAACAGCTTAGTATCCCCTTTGCTGAAAGTAACAATGCCTGCTTGCAGACTTTTGTTCTCTTTTTTCTTGTCCTTGCAATCAGACAAATAAATAAATCCTACCAATATGCACAAAATCAATAGTATGCGTTTCATAATTTTCTCCGTAAATGTTTAGGATTAAACCCCTACTCAGAAATTATTTTGTGGTGCCTTTTCGTCAATGATAACTTGGATTGTCGAAAGTTCTTTTTTCCAGATAAATTTCACCAAAGTCATTATTGATTGATTAACGAAAACGATTTCGAGTTTTAAGTCGCTAATAATTAAGAAATAAATACTTTGCGCCTTAGCGTCTTGGCGAGAAACATTTTTAGTTCCTCAAAAGACTTTGTCATACTGTTTGAAAGCTAAGTAGGCTTGTCATTAATATATGGGCTGTTTCGATTTTTAGAATATTTTTGCCAAGGGAAAATGATTTTACGTTTTTGAATTGTTCTAATTCTTCCTTTCTAAATCCACCTTCCGGTCCTATGATGGGAATTAAATTCCAATCCCTGTTTTCGGTTAATGGCTGTAAGGCGTCGGGATCAAGAAGTAAAATATTTGCATGCTCTCTTAAAAAATTTTCGAGCGAATTATAAAGTTTAACAGTTGGAATGGAGTGACGTTTAGATTGAGAACAGGCTTCGAGGATAATTTTATTACACCGCTCCAGATTTAAATCACGTCTTTCTGATTGAAAAAAGTTTATAAAGTAAAAATTTGTAATTCCAATCTCCGTGCTTTTTTGTAATAAAAAATCAAGCCTTTGCGCTTTGGGAATGGCGGAGGCAACGCTTATTTTGCGCTCGTGTAAAATACTTTGCCTCTTTTCAAGTAGCTTGCCTGACTTACTCTTAGCCCCAACTTGAAAGATATAAGAATTTCCAAGTCCATCTCTTACTTCAATTTCTTTGTCGATTTCATTTAATCGTAAACTACGAAGATGCTCTATTTCATCTTTGGTAAGAGTAATTTCGTTTTTGAAAATTTCATTTGGGCGAAAGAATATCATAAAAAACTTTGTCTTCCCGTTTAAAGACTCTGTTCATGCTGAATCTTCTTAAATGCCTGTCAAATGAAAAAGAAATCTATTGGTTATAGTTTCCTGATTTGGAAGTGAATTGTTAAAGTTGTAATTCTGTATAAGTTAACTATACACCAAGTTGCAGTTCATGTTGCAGTTACCCTTGCGGTTTATCTTTAACTTGAGATTAATAAAACTAAATTTGAACTGCAACTTGAACTGCAAGATGGACTGCTAGATGATGTATCTTTTACTATTAGCCAGGTATTAGATTACTAAATCAGAAAGAGTTTTTTAGCAATAGAGAATCGATTTGATTCTCTTTTTAAAGCGTTCAAATTTTATAATGATTTATCCTGGCTTGGTTTTCTAAACAAAAGGTATAAAAGTGGTCCATAAGAGCCGGCGATTAGAGTAATAATCAGCCAGGGCAAAAAGGAACGATTTGTTTTTTTTGTATCATACCAAACCCAGCCGAGTGCAAAACAAAGAGCAATAAAAAGATCCACAAAAATTTGCATGCTTCCAGGACTTTTCATTGCTTCTTCAAAAATTCCCAAAAATCCCTGCTGCCACAACGCCTTGCCGGTCAAAATAGAAAATAAAACTAAAACTACTAAAACAATTACCTTGATAGGTTTTGAAGTGAAAAATTCCTCATTTACCATGTTCTTCTCCATTTATATAACGTATGTAGTGCTTACTACATTTTTTATGTAGCAACTGCTACATAAAAAAGCAAGCAAAAAGTATAATTTGTAAAGATTTTTTTTATGAGTTACGAGTTTTTTTAAAAGAAATTCGCTGAATAGAGGACATAGCCTCTTCAATTCTATTCGCACGCTTAATCCCATCTAAAAGAAGCATACCTTCAATTGTAATTAGGGCTTGCGAAGACTGAGAGTTACGCTCTGATTCAATCTCAACTTTGATAGCCGAATGAATCCAGGAATAAAAGGCATCGGAAATTTCTTGAATGATTGCAAGAAATGGTTCTTCTTGAAGAAAAGCCAAAGCAATCAATTCCATAGACAATCTTATATAAGGTTTCATACTCTCATGATACATTGCTTCCATAAGAAACTGAATCAATTCTGGATAAGCCATTGGCTGTGCTTTTGTTTGTTCTAACAGGGCGATAAAATCCTGTGTCAACTTGCTTAGAACTAGTTTTAAAATCGTTTCTTTATCTTTAAAATAATGAATTAACATACGATCGCTAGCATTCGATGCCTTTGCAAGTTGACGCAAACTAATTTCTTTCAATCCATTTGAGAGAATATGCGCAGCGATATTTTCAATTACTTCTTGCCGCTTAATTTCTCCTTTCTTCATTTTTCTCTCCCTAAGAATACTGTATTGCAAAGATTACCCTTTTAAGGAAAGAACTTTACGAATCAAAAAAACTTTCATACTTGCATAGGGAGAGAAAATATAAAAATTGAAACTATGAAACAAAAAATTACAGACAATCCAATATCTAAAATGAGACGCAATTATACAAGAGATGGACTTCTTGAAGAAGATGTAGACAAGAATGCTACGATGCAATTTTCCAAATGGTTTACTGAAACTAAAAACTCAAAGATTTTAGAGCCAAATGCAATGACCCTTGCAACTTCAGATAAATCAGGATTAGCCACTGCAAGAATTGTTTTACTTAAAAGCTTTGATGAAAGTGGATTTATTTTTTTTACGAACTATGAAAGTAGAAAGGGAAAAGAAATCGCAGAAACTAAAAAAGGAACCCTTCTTTTTTTCTGGGATATTTTAGAGCGCCAGGTTCGAATAGAAGGAAAGATAAAAAAAATTCCAAGAGAAGACTCGGAAACATATTTTCATTCAAGGCCTTTTGAAAGTCAAATTGGAGCTATAGCATCTAATCAAAGTTATGTGCTTAAATCTAGAGAAGATTTAGAAAATAAGTTTAACGAGCTTCTAGAAAAATACAAAGACAAGGTAGTTCCAATGCCAAAACACTGGGGCGGATATATTTTGGAACCAACTAAGATTGAATTCTGGCAGGGAAGAGCGAGTCGTCTACATGACAGGATTCTCTACACTAAAAAAAATAAAACCTGGAAAATAGAGAGACTCTATCCTTAATAAACTATGCCGACTAAAAATTACACCTATTACGATTACACAATTAGTCTTTGCTCTACTTGCCTTAAACGAATTAGTGCTAAGATTATTTTTGAAGACGAAAAAGTTTTTATGATTAAAACCTGCCCTACTCACGGCGAAGAACGCGTGTTAATCGCAACAGATATTGAATACTATAAACGCTGTAGAAATTTTTTAAAGCCAGGAGAATCTCCTCTTAAATTCAATACAGAAACTCTTTATGGCTGTCCTTACGACTGCGGACTCTGTCCCGACCACGAGCAGCATTCCTGTCTAACCGTTTTAGAAATTACCGATAGATGCAATTTGACATGTCCAACATGCTATGCTGAGTCAAGCCCGAGTCATGGTCGCCATAAAACTCTAGATGAAATAAATACAATGCTCGACATTATAGTGGCTAATGAAGGTTATGCAGATGTAGTTCAAATCAGTGGAGGAGAGCCAACTATCCATCCACAAATATTTGAAATCATTGCACTTGCAAAGACCAAGCAGATACGCCATATTATGCTTAACACAAATGGAATTCGAATTGCAAAGGACAAAGAATTTGTTAAAAAGCTTGCTGAATTTAAAACCGGATTTGAAGTATACTTGCAATTTGACTCTTTTAAGAAAGAAGCACTCGAAAGACTAAGAGGCGAAGACTTACGAGAAGTCAGACAAAAGGCAATCGAGAATTTGGACGAACAAAGTATATCAACTTCGCTTGTAGTCACAGTTCAAAAAGGAGTCAATGAAGACGAAATAGGGGCTATCATAGATTACGCGCTCACAAAGAAATGTATTCGCGGGGTCACCTTCCAACCCACAGAAATCGCTGGCAGACTCCAAAACTTTAACCCGGCTACTGACCGTTATACAATGACAGAAATCCGCAGTGCTATTTTAAACCAGACAAATGTATTTACCGAAAAAGATTTAATTCCAGTTCCCTGTAATCCGGACGCACTCGTAATGGGCTACGCACTTAAACTGGATAACCAGGTGTTTCCGCTCACGAGTATGCTTGACCCGGAAGATATTTTACAGAACACAGGAAACACAATCGTATTTGAGCGAGACGAAAAACTAAAAGGTCATCTCTTAAAAGTATTTAGCACTGCCACTTCTGTCGATGCGATTACACCCGAGTTAGCCACAATGCTCTGCTGTCTTCCCAATATCGCCGCCCCAAATCTGACCTATGAAAATGTATTTCGAATCATCATCATGAATTTTATCGATGCATACAATTTCGATGTCAGGTCAGTAAAACGTTCCTGCGTGCATATCATCAATGACACAAGTGGTAAAATAATTCCGTTTGAAACTATGAATCTTTTCTATCGAGGGGATAAGGTCAAACGATTGGAAGAGTTGAGGGGAAACTAATTCTTACTTCAAACTTTTCTTAAACTCTGCGAATGTTTTTGCTTTGGCAGATTGAATGAGAATTTTTTTAAGCTTTTCAATATCTTTACTCTTTCGGATTTGATTCATGATAGAATCCTCTTTGAGATTAAAACGAGTTTCCAGATTGAGTTGAATACCAAGGTAAAAACCTTCCAAACCCTTCTCGATTCCTTTCTCGATTCCTTTCTCAATTCCTTGCTCGATTCCTTTTTCCAAACCTTCATTAAAAGCATCACTCATTCCAGAAGCATAATCTAACTCTGCTTTCCGGCGGGATTCGTAAAGTTCTCGATTTTTAGCGGTGAGGGAAAGAGTTTTTAATTCAGATATAGCACGTTTGACTGCGGGATTCTTTTTTTCTAAAGTTTTCATGCTCTCTCCTTTTAGATTGGATGCCTCTTTCAGCAGATAAAACCAAGTATCCAAATTTGTTTGTAAATTTTCAATGCTCTTTAAAAATTTTGATATTTCAATAATATGAATTTCTAAGTCCTCTGTCAAGGGAAAAATCCGATCTTTCTCCAACAATTGGAATGTAGATAAATATTCAATGTGATTTTTCCAAATGGGAAAATTTACAAAATTGACTGAATAAACTTTCTTTAAATTCTCATACTTGTGTCCTTTACCCAAACCTCTGGAGTATACTTTAGCCCAATAGTATAGGGTTCGTTTTGAAAAACTGGACTGCGGGAAGGCTTGCATTTCGATTAGAAAATTCTCTCCATTTTCATTTTCTGCTCTGATGTCTAGAATGGAAAGTTTTTCATCGGAAATTTTTTTAGGTATTTCCGGGTTTAATACTTTTAGATTCTTAATCCGATTATAACCCTGAAAACTAGGAAAGGAATTTAACAAATCCATAAGCAAGTCAGGATTAGGCGCAAAGAGTGCCTTGAATGCAAAATCTACTGTAAGTGAAAAAAGTTTCATATTCTGATTGTCGGAAAAATAATAAACAGGTATTGTATAATAAATTAGAAAATTTTATGAATGAAACCATCGACTGGAAATTATACTCGTTATTCGAAGAAAGCACAGCCACAATAGAATTGTATTTGGGCAAACCAGAATATACTTCTAGCTTCGATGCAAGCACAGGGGCTACGCATCATTATACCAAAGAATATTTCTATTATGAAAAAGGAATTTTACTAGAATTTCTGACTCAATTCGGAAAAACATTTAGACCTAGTCCTTCCCAAACAATTCCTAAATTAAAAAAAATTACTTTGTTTTCAAAATGGTATGAATATCCTTCTGGCAAACCTTATACAAGAGAAATTATAAATGGAATTTATTTAAATAACGAAATCAAAAAAGAGAATATTGACAAAAGTTCTCAAGACTTAGAAAATCGAGGAATCAAAGCTAAATTTATTCTAAAGGATAACATTGAGCTAGAAAGAGTAATCCTTGAACCCATTCTAGAAAAGGCAAACCTTCTAACGAATCTTAAATTAGAGCAGCAAACAGCTATTATCCCAAAATATAAAATAAAGAATGAATGGTCTAGCCAGGGACATAGTTGGGAAGTAACCGGTCTTTTTTATTACGAAGAAAAAGATATCCTTGTTTCAGTCAGTCAAGATGCTACTTGCAAGTATTGGAATTTCAATTCTTCAAATTCAATTGGAACCTACCAATATGGCGAAGCCTGGAAACCAGGATTTACCTCACTCGCACAAACAAACTCAGATAAACAAATACTAATTGGAAATAGGGCCAGTGAAATCCTCTCGTGGAATTTAGAAACTTTGAAAGTTAAAAAATATATTCTTTCTAAAAAAAAAGAGAGTGTTGAAAAAATAGTTCTAGTTGACGAAAACTTACTCTTAGCCTCTGTCATACGTAATTACATATATGCCTACTCGTTATCAGAGGAAAAAATTATATACCGTATAAAAGGAGATTTAGCCTTCGATCATTTTCCTTTTTGTATTCATAATACTAAAAAAGAAATTATAAACGGAAACACAGGAAATATCCACTCGTTAGAAAATGGAAAAAAACTAGGAACTATTTTTGATATAATTGGCTACCAATATGGAATTCAGGAAGTGGAATTTTCGAAAGATCAAAAGTTATTATTTGTAGCATTTGATAATTCTTTTGTTTTAATTGAGTATGATACGAAAACAATATACTATGAAGGAAAATTGAAAACTGCTGGAGGCTTAGATAATAAGTGGAAAGTAAAATTTATTCTAAATGATTCATATCTTATCGTAGCCAGTTTTGGAGTTTTAAAAGTAATCGAAATAGGAAATAAAAATACGATAGTCGATATACTTGACTTTGAATTTGGAGCAAAGTCTCTTTGCTTTATTGAATCTAAAAATTTAATACTTCTCGGAAGTTGGGAAGGAAGAATCCTGGGATTTGACTTGATCACAGGAAGAAAAACAAAAATCTGGGGTGGCCATAAAGAACTAGTATACTCCGTAGCGGCTTATAACGAGAAATCGCTTTTTCTCTCAGGAGACAGCGATGGAAATCTTTATTTCTGGGATAGAGCCTCAAAAAATCTCTCTAATTTCTATAAAATTCATAACTCAACGATCACAACAATTGAAGTTTTACCGGATGGAAATATCTTAACTGGAAGCTGGGATAAAACAATAAAAGTAAGTGATATTTCAGGAAATACTTTTTGGGAAATGGATGCAAAAGACTGGGTATACAATGCGTTTTGGGTTAAGTCCAAACATTCTGTTCTATTTTCAAATAGAGAAGGTCTGATTCAATTAGTTGATTGGAATAAAAACCAAATCTATGAAATCCAAATTCAGTTCACAGAAACCTATCATAGCGATTTCGACCTATTAGCCTACTCTGAGGTAAATGAAGAGTTTGCCTTTATAAATAAAAATTTTATTTATATTCACGACATACATACCGGAAAAGAAAAAATTAAATTAAACACGATAGAATCCAGGACTAGGGTTTCTTTTTCTCCAGATGGAGGCAAATTATTCTTATCCGACTATTACGGAAACATCTATTGCTTAGATAGAACAACAGGCGATAGCTTAGGTATTCTTCGAGGACATACAGACAGAATAAGTCATTTTTATTTTTATGAAGATTGGATGGTATCAACTGGCAAAGAAGAGAAATTATTTTTATGGAATTGGAAAACATTAGAGCTACTAGCATCCCAAAACCACTCTTCAGGTGGAATAACACCTGTGGCTATTCTTGATAAAACGCAAATTTTAAGCGGGGCTGCTAATGCTAGTTTGCAACTAAAAAAAGTATCAGCAATAGAGTATTTTCAGTAAAAATATCCAAGCGGGATAACGATTACTTATCAATCTTCACTCTCCTTTCAAATTGAAAACCAGCTTTACAGTTTTTAATTAGTTTCTATTTTAGGTAAAGCAATTCCAAAAAAAGTAAACTCATAAACGATATGAAAATAAAGAATCATTCTAAGCAATTTAATTTTTTTTATTACCTTCTTTTAACTTTTGTAGTGACTGGGTTATTTCATTTGATCACTGGATTTTTTTCCCTCAACTTTCGAGTTCCTGCTGCTGATCATGGAAGTGACTACCTACCAATTTTTTATCAATTCAAAAGCTTGCTAGAGGGTGATTGGTTTCCATTTACGGGAATACATAGTGAGAGACTTGGATTTCCTTTTGGTTCAAATTGGAATGATTACCCAATGAATCACTCTCTATTCTATTTAATTATAAAGTGCCTCGGAATTTTTTCAAGTGACTGGCCCACGGTGTTTAATATTTACTGGCTAATGACATTTATCCTGAATAGTCTAACGTTTGCTTATGCTGCCAGAAAGTTAAATATCAAACCAGAAGTTGCATTTTTATTATCTATTTTATTTAGTTTTATGCCATTTCATTTTTTAAGAATGGGGCATATGTGGCTTTCTTCTTATTTTTTAGTTCCACTTCAAATCGTAGTATTACACAATATCTGGGACACACATCCTGTTTTTTTTAATAAACTTTCAAAAAATAAATCATCTAAATCAAAAAATAAAAAAATATTTACCTGGATTGTTTTATTACTCAGTGGATGGGCAGGGGTATATTATCTATTTTTCTTTTGTGCTATTGCAGGCTTTGCTATGATTAGTGTCTGGATTCAAAAGAAAAGCATTAAACATGCATTATCCGTAATCGCCCTTATCGGTATTTGCATATTATCCGCAACTTTAGACAGTATACCGACTATCGTTAAGAATGTCAAAGAAGGTGGTAATTCTTCTGGCTTTCAAAGAACATTTGCTGAGTCGGAAAGTTATGGATTAAAACTGATTCAGCTCTATTTACCTGCTCCTTCTCACCGAAATCCTAAATTTGCTTTAAAAGCTTTACAATATAATACTATAGCTCCGCTTGTAACAGAAAATAACACAACCTCTCTTGGAATCATTGGAGCGATTGGTTTTTCTCTCTTAATTCTAATGGCTTTTTTCGAAAGTAGAATCAAAGTATTTCTCCGCAATTTATATAAATTAAATTTAGCTGCTGTTCTAATTGGAACGATAGGCGGATTCGGAGCAGTTTTTGCTTTTTTTATTAGCCCTTCTATTCGTGGCTACAATCGAATTAGTATTTTTATTTTTGGATTTTCTTTACTATGCATTGGATATCTACTCACAAAGCTCCGAAAAAAAATCCAGCGGTATATTTACATTATTCTTATTTTTGTTATCACTCTAATTGGAATTTGGGATCAGACTAGCAATCAATTTAAGTTTTCACAACCTGTAGAAAATTTTAAAGCAGACCAGGATTTTTTCTCTAAACTAGAATCTATTGCTGGAGATTCGGCTATTTACCAGTTGCCGGTAGTAGATTTTCCGGATATTATTTCCTATTCAAAAATGGGAGAATATGAGCAACTCCGTGGTTATTTATACACTCAAAAAACAAAATGGAGTTATGGAAATATTTTTGGAAGATACCCAAACGCCTGGCTACAAAATAGGTCTTTTACAAATTCGACTTCCACTTTCTTAAGTGAAATTCAATCTGTGGGGTTTCGCTATATTTACCTCAATAAAGATGGGTATATAGATTCAGGAAAAGAAATGATGGCAAGACTCGAATCAAATCTAGGTCGTCCCATTTTGGAGTCCCTCAATGGAAAATATGTCATCTATGACCTAACGCATTTTAATTCGACTATTTCGGATTTAAATCCTAAGGAACTTCTTGAAACTCCAGTCTTTGCCTATGGCGCAGGAATTATTTTCAGTCAATCACCAATTATTGGAACAGTAGCGCAATATCCCGCTTATCCAGTTCCAATTCTTTTATTTAACCCAAAGAAAAATCCGATCAAAGTGCAAATTTCATTTTCCGTAGATAATATCCCTGTCGCCGACAAGACAGCACTCATTAATTTTAGAGGAAGTATGTATACCGTAAAGATGGATTCAAATCCATGGACTTATACAAAAGAGCTAGAACTTCCAAATGGTGTATCGAAATTTTTAATTTCATTTCCAAACTATCTATCAATCACAATGAGAGATTTCAAAATATCAAAAATAAATTAATTGGACTTAAAGTTATGAGCGAACAAACAGTAAAGATTTTAAAATTGAATCTAATTATTTATTTTGGAGTAAGCATTATTGAACTTATCATCGTAATGACGACAGTGCATAAGCTTGATGATGCCTATCGTGGTATTTTTTTCATGATCCTCTCTATGTTTAGCATTGGATTTCAAATTTTCATCAATGCAATTCTAAGCATTTATTCTTTCTTTACCCATAAAAAAGAATTAGGAAAATCCTATCTCCTGAGTCTACTCGTTGTTTTACTCATTGGCTTTCCTCTTTGCTTCGGAGGACTATTTTTGGGGAGATGAGATTTTGGGAAACGATGAATCTCGATTTATAATTAAATTGTTTTTCCGCTTTGTTATAATGTTTTGAAATGGAGAAGATTGATATTGTAGTAGTAGAGACAGGTCTGAGACAGCGTTAGCGTGTCTCTACGTGTATAAAGGATTACAAATATTCTAAAAAGGTATTACCTATTTCAATTCATCATTTTCCCAATTGATAGGATTACTTTGTATATATTCCCGAATAAAATATAATTCTACTTCATCGCGAATAATTCGGTCGTGAAATCGAGATTGCCATATTGGAATTCCTGTTACTCGTTTTAATTCATTAATTCTTCTAGCTAAATAAGATTTCAACGCCCGAATTATCTCCGATAGAGAATGTCCGCCCTGTTTGTGAATATATATGATTCTATGAATATGGTTTGGCATAATAATAAATGTATCTAATATACAATTAGAATAATGATTAGGTAAATCATTCCAGCTTTCTAAAATAACATTTCCATAATCATTCAATACCATTGGATAAAATGGATTTGCCTCAGAATTGTTTTCACTTAATTTTAAATTTGCATCTTCAATTTGTCCGAGAAGATTTTCTCGATCTTTTATTACAACAGTAAAGAAATAATATCCTGGCGTTGAATAGTCATAACCAACTCTGCGCGTCGTTTCAACTCTATATTTGTTTTTATATAATGACATTGTTTTATCCTGAACACGTGTATAATGCTGATCTTTTTTCTACAAAATTCTATTCCATACCCCTAACAATCTCCAATATCTCCTGCTTGACCAATTCGTATTGATTCCAAGGAAGAAAATGATTCATATCCCCGCGGATGATTTTGAGTTTAGATTTATTGGGATACATCTTTTCGGCATAATCAGCGTTACCCGGTGGAACGAGAGAATCATTGTCTCCCTGCATAAGAGTAATTGGACTTTGTATATTTCTCCAAAGGTGAGCTGATTTTTCTAATTCAAATCGAAGGGGAAGTATTTCCTGGTTTGAAACATCTATAAAACCAGGCAATAGAAAACGTATCCATTTCCGATTCGCGAACTTCTGATACCAACGAACTTCTTCTAGCTCAGGATCAATGGAAGGAGCAAGGAGCAAAACATGCATTATCCGCTCAGGGTAATCCATGGCAAGACGAAGGGCAACAGGTCCACCATATGAATGACCAACTACAACTGTCGGCAAATTATACTTATCGAGAATTGGCTTTATATACCGTGCATGATTTCCTAGGGATAATTCCGGTAATCCTCGCATGGAGCCACCGTAACCATGTCTATCCACGGACACGAGAACAGCTTCGTTATGCAATTCTGAATCTTCCAGGTATTTAGAAAAAGCTTCCCACGAACCGGGGGAGCCATGAATGAATAAAATTAATTTCTTTTTCTCAGAGGGAACTATCGCATACTGGAGAGTAGTTGTATTTACTCGATAGCTCTCTAAATGAATTTTATTTTCTATTTTTTCCTGTGAGAAAACTAAACAGGAACAAAATAGAAATAACAATAAAAATCGCATTTTTATTTTTCTAATCGTTTCACTAGCCTGTTCATATTGCCCTGCATTTCCTTACCAAAAATTCCACGAAGAAAAGATTCACTTAATTTCAAAATACCTTTTAATTCTAAATGATCCGTGATTCTCAGAAAGGTTCTCTCACCCCGCTTTTCAAATTCATAAATATCTTCAAACTGAAGAGCGGATGATTCGCATTTGGCGATGATCTTTTGATTTTCTACTAATTCTGTAATCTTATAATCCGCATGAATATCTACGACAGAGATATTTAACCTAATCGTGCAAATCATTTGATTTTGGTCTTTCCATTTTGCAGTTTTTAAAAAGTCATTGTATTCCGGCATTGTTTCTAAATTTCTTACATACCCGAATACAATCTCTATCGGTGCATTTATTTCAGCTTCGACTATTGTAGTAAACATAATCTACCACTTAAAATTTCCAGTTTTATTGTAATCAAAATTCATTGTTCCATCAGGAAGACCGGGAACATTTAGTCCGGATAATCCCTGTAATTTAAAGTCAGAACTTCTTTTTTGAATAGCATCTGCGATTCCACTGGATAAAGATTTCAGCGGAAAACTCGTCTTAACCTTTACAATAGATTCTTTTCCGTTATTGATTATATCAACAGGAACGCCTGATAAAAATTTTTCTCCATTCAATTGTAAATCATATTTTAAATCGCTGAACTTTAATTCCGCTGCTGCTTTGTTTGCGAGCGCAATTTCAAACTCTGTTGCAACATCAATGTCTACATTGCTTAGCCCTGCTTGAGCGGCAGAGCCTACGCTTGTTTTCTTTCCACTTAAAAGTCCATCTAGATAATTCATTGCCGCAGCGGATGCTCCATCTTTTGCGCTACTCGCAAGCTGAGTAGGTTCTGGCTTTATTATTTTAAAATTACGAATGTCTATCGTTGGAAGAACGGCCGGTATTTGTTTATCTTGCGTAAACGGAAAATCAAAAGATTTCTTTCCAGCTACTTGATAGGATTCAGGAATGGGAACATTTAAAACGCCATCCAATTTAACGTTTAACAACTCTTTGCCGGGGACTTTCTTGTATAAGTCCATTAAGTCCGTGTATTTCATAATTACATCTACTGTTAAATCTTTGCTAGAGCTAGCTTCAATTTTTCCTAAATCTATTTTGGAAAATTTCGCAAAATTTGTTCCTTCTATCAATACATTCATATCTAAAATAGACTTTGGTAAGGATACAGGATAGGGATTTCGCACGCTCGTTAATACTTTTAGATTTATGTTCTCCAAAGTAATCTTTTGAATATCTACACTCTTTAGTGAGAATGTTGGCTGGTTATCACCACCCATAAACTGTTGCAATAAGGCACATGAATTTATCGAAAAAATAAAACTTAAATAGATTAAGCATTTTTTGAAAGATTGGGTCTTTATCATAGAGGTTACATCCTGTTAGTTGATAGTCTTTATTTAATTCTAAAGTGTAATAATGAATGCTTTAGTCAAGTAGAATGATTTTTATTTTCTAAATGCCTTAGAATTTTATTAAATAAGTCTTCTGGTTCAAATGGTTTCGAAATAAAATCGTTCATTCCAGATGCTTTTACCTTTTCATGAATTTCCGATGCAGGAGAAGCAGTCATAGCAATAATTGGAACCATTGACTTTGAAAAATCTACATGATCACGAATCATCTTTGTAGCTTGAAATCCGTCCATATCGGGCATCTGTAAATCCATCAGTATAAGGTCATAACTCTTTTCATTTATATTTTCGAGTGCCCGTAATCCGTTATCCGCTATATCTAAATGAATTTCCCATTTACTTAAAAACTCGCTGACAACTAACTGGTTTATTAAATAATCCTCAACCAAAAGTATCCGAATTCCTTTTGGTAATCTATTTTCAATAAAATTTATTTTTTCAGAATACTTATTTTTTATTTTTGAAAAACTCATTTCTGAATTTTTAAATTTAATAGTGAAATAGAATTTAGTCCCCTTTCCTATCTCACTTTCAACAAAGATTGTAGTGTTCATATAGTCTAAAAGTTTTTTAGTTATTACAAGTCCGAGTCCGGAGCCTCCTACCTTAACATGATTATTTGAATAAGAAAGATCATACACTTCGAAAAGCATATCAACAGAGTCTTCGGCGATACCTATTCCACTATCTGAAATTGTAAAACCAATTTGAGTATACTCTAAATTAGCCTCTTCTTGTTTAACTTCGAAGACCACTTTTCCTTCATCTGTATGCTTAATTGCATTCACGATTAGATTTGTAATAATTTGAGAAAGGCGAATCGAATCGCCTAAGAGGATTTCTGGAATACCTGTATCATAAACTACCATAAGTTCGATATTTTTTTCTTGCGCAACGGGATAAGTAAAGTTGGAAATCGTCGTCACCAAATGATTTAAATTAAATTCACTTTCATCTAAAGCAAATTTACCGGATTCCAGACGATTTAAATCTAAAACATCGTTGATTATGATTAGAAAATTTTCGGCTGCTGACTTTAGGTTCTTTAACTTTTCTATTTGGTCTTTTTTTGGATTTTTTTCTAATAGAGAACCAGCAATTCCAATTACGGTATTCATTGGAGTTCTAATTTCTTGACTGATAGAAGATAGGAATTGCGACTTTCCATAATTAGCCGCCTCTGCTTTTTTCCGCGCCAATTGTATTTCTAATTCCATCATTTTCTTTTCAGTCACATCTAGACTAGCTAAAATAATTCCCTCAATAGAATAATCATCACTGTAACTAGGAGATAAAATAATTTCATACCATAAATCTTTGTCATATGGCTTTAGATTCATTTCATATTTTATATCTCTACCTTTCAGTGCCTCTAAAAAATAACGAATAATTAATCGCTTGTCTCTTTTGAGAATAAAATCTAAAAAATTATCGCCTACATTGATTCTTTTTCCGAATAAATTTAATGCATTCTTGTCTGCAAATTCATTGAATTTTTTAATTTTCATTTGCTTATCCAAGAAGATAATACTCATTAAACCATTATTTAATACAGCATTTAGATTTGCCCTGCTTTCATTTAGTTTTTCTTCTATACCTTTATCAATTTCAACGACACTCAAAAGACTATAACCTGTAAAAATAAGCATGCTAATGAGAGATTCCCAGAATAAGTAACTAATATCCTCATTTGAAATCGATTGACTTTTAAATAAGGAAAAATCTGTAACGATAGCAATTAAAAGTAGTATTAGTGTCAATGAGAGGTAACTAAAGAGTATTCTCTTATTTTTAATTCCCACAAGGAAGAAATTTATGGCAATCAATGGAAAGAAAAAAAGAAACAAACCTGTCCTAAAACCGTCAATAGATGAAAATAAGAATGTAGATATAGTTAAAAATAAAACAAGAATATGAAATGTAATTCTGTAAAAGCCAATGCCGTGCAAATAATAAAACAATCCTGCTAAAAAGGTAATTATAAAATCCAGAAATGTATAAAGATACAATCCCCTCAAAAAATCACTTATAAAATTAATTAAACCAACACAGAATAAAATAAATAATAACCTGTTAGTATTGGAAATGCTTCTAATAGAAGATTGGGGCATATTTGATTTTTCCCCAAGATAAGTTATTGTATGCCAAAGACTTTTAGGCATATTATTTCTTCCCTTTTGAATTATCCATACTTAATGTTTCGACCTTAGAATTCCCGGGCAAATAAAACATAACATTAAAAGTAAATTTTGATCCCACACCAGCTTCACTCTCTATTGAGATTTTACTTCCTAACAACTCTAAGAGTTTTTTTATTATAGTAAAACCTAATCCAAAGGTGCGGCTACTTACGATTTTACGCGTATCGCCCTCATTTATTTCTTGGACAATTTTTTCTAATTTCTTCGTTGCGATACCATTTCCTGTATCACGGATCGAAAAAATAATTGTTATATTCTCTTTGTTCGACTCTTTTAAATCTGCCCGAAATGAAATTTCTCCCTTATCTGTAAATTTAATTGAGTTATTTAAAAGATGCATAATAATTTGCCTAAGTCTTACAGGGTCTCCAACTAAATTTTTTGGAATTCTATCATCAACATAGTATTTAAAATCTAAACCTTTTTGTTGAATTCTATTCTGGTAAAACTCCCGAACAAACAAAAATGTAGAAATAAAATCAAACTGAATAAATCCGCTTTTCACTGAATCAACTTCAATTATTTCGTAATCCAAAATACCATTTATTAAATGTAATAAATTTTCAGTGGAAGATTTTAATTCAAATAAACGCGGTATTTGCTCCGGAAAAGGATTTGACTCTAAAAGATTATTTGTAATTTCGATAACATCATTCATCGGACTTCGAATTTCGTTACTAACAGTAGATAAAAAATGAGACTTAGCAACATTAGCCACTTCTGCTTTTTCCTTTGCAATATGCGAATTTATTTCTAGATTCTTTCTTTCAGAAATATCCAGAAAACTTAGAACAACTCCGTTACATTTTTTTTCTAATATGATCGGACTTAACATAATATCGAACCATAAAGAAGTGTAATCCATTTTGAAATTTTTCTCGATTCGGATAATCCTCTCTTCTAAAGTAAGATTAAAGTAATTATCAAAATTTACACGTTCTCGTTCTGGTAAATATTGAGTAAACTCATCACCAATTTGAATTTCTTGACCTGATAACCTTTTAATATTGTTTTTAAAATTTAAATTGTAAGATTTTATCCTCTTATCCCTATTTATTAAAGCAATTCCTAAAGGATTAAAATTGTAAATACAGTTTAAAATTTTTTCCTCTTCTTGCAGCAAATCTTCCGTCTTTGCTTGATTCATTGTAATGCAATACATGCTAAAAAAAATTAGTATAGTGTTAGAGACTATAGTAAAAAGGAAAATATATTTTTGTTCTAATAATGTCAATTGTGAATCGATAAACAAAGAATGATTTGTATATTCAAGTATTATCATCAATAGGCTAGTTATAATAAAATTCAGAAACATTAAATATTTCTGCGAATAATTAAAAATAAAGAAATTTAATAAAATTACATTTATGAAATAAACGTAATTAGCCGCTGCTTTTCCAGTCATAGAGTCAAGGCAAAAAATTCCAAAATTACAGAAATAAATAAGATACAAGCTTGCGGATGTAAATAATTGAGACTTGTTTAAAATAAAAACAGGTAACAATAAAAGGATTAAGACAAAGTGAAAAAATGCATAAGAAGACAATCCATAAAATCCATAAAAGACTAAATTCAATAGTAAAATTAAACCTACAATGATTGTGAGTCTGTTACAATTTAGAATTAGCCTGGCGGGATGAGATATAATATATCTATCCTCTAAACCAATTTGGCTTAGCTTTATCCAGAGTAGTTTTAATCCATTCATTATCTGTATAATAAAAAAAATCCCAACCTGTTATCCACAAAATATTCTTTTTTTAAAAAAATAATTGAAAACAGTCTATCTCTTTGTTGATTACATTTAATAATAGCTCAAATCAATAAAGAATTCTCAAAATCCCTTTTCTGGAGTTATAATATTTCTCAATGAAAATTAAAAGTCTAAAAAACAAATTAAAATTAAAATTCTACAAACTTCTTTCGTATAAACATTGGGAATTTTTACCAGCAGGAATATTTTATATTCCAATATTTTTTTATTATTTAATACTTATGTTTAAATATAGAATTAGTGTAACTGCAATTTCAGCAGTCAATCCCTGCTTTGCCTTCGGGGGTATGGCATTTGATTCAAAATTTGATATGATTTCAAAATTTTTTACTTATCCCAAATATATTGCAAAGACAATTTTAATTTCTAGTTTCAAAGAAAGAAATTTAGAATTCATAACCAGGCTTACAAGAGAGAATAATATTAATTATCCTTTTATATGTAAACCCGATAAAGGACATCGAGGAAATGGAATTAAAATTATTAGAAGCAGTGAGGATATAGTAGCATATCTTGCAATCTGTAAAAATTCATTTCTAATTCAGGAATATATTGATTATCCACTCGAATATGGCGTATTCTGGGTTAAAATTCCAGGCGAGGCAAAGGGAAAAATCACATCTATCACAAGGAAAATTCTTCCACATCTAAAAGGAGATGGTAAATCTACATTAGCCGATCTTATTTTATCTGACCAAAGAGCCAGATATATGGCCTCAGCATACTTTGAAAAAAACAAAAAGAATTTAGATAGAATCATTGAGCTAAATAATCTCTATAGAATTTGCAATACTGGCAATCATTGTCAGGGCGCCATCTTTGAAGATGGAAGAGAAGATATAAAAGGAAAAACATTAGAGAAATTAGAAGAAATATGCAATTCAGTAAATGGTTATGACTTCGGAAGAATGGATATTAAATTTAAAAACCAGGAATCACTTTCGAATGGAGAGGATTTTAAAATTCTTGAAGTCAATGGCAGTGAGGCAGAATCCACACATATCTACGACAGGAAATACTCCCTGTTATACGCTTATAAAACTCTTTACCAGCAGTGGGAAACTCTTTTTAAAATCGCAAAACTGAATCGCAAGAATGGATTTTTTGGACTAACAGCTATTAAGCTCATCTCAGAATACATTCATTTCTTTAGAGAGAGTAAAGAGATAAAGAGTGATTGAAAATACAATCTTATTGAAAAAAACGTATAATTTAAATTTAGAATCTGATTTTGATATACGAGTCGTATTTCTTGAGAGAACTCAATTTTAAAAAAACATTTCGGACATTGCATTGGAAATTAGTTATGAATCGAACTAAAGGCCTTGTAAAGCAAGTTAAGAATTATACCGTAAAATATCGTGATTCTATCTAAAATTAATTTTTCCCCACTTTCAAATACAATGGCCAACTGACTTTCTTTTTGTCCTCTTCATTTCCCCAAATCGGTTTTAGTTCTTCTTCAATTAATAAAATAGGATTTTCTTTTCTTTCATCAATGTAACGCTGCACACTCGACCAAGTTCTGAGATATCCAAGTAAATCTTTTAGATTCCATTCCAAACTCATTGAAAAAGTAGGCGTGGGAATAAGGATAAATGGAAAGGGAATTGTATTATATTCCTGCTCGATATAAATTCTTTCCTTTGGCCAAAAAGAGCCAACTATTTGCGAATAAAAATTTTTGACAATGAAATCAATCTCAGGGTTAATATTATGTAAACCGTAACCCCAAACAGCAATAATTCCTCCAGGCTTTAAAACTCGCTTTACTTCCAAATAGAATTTCTCGAAATCAAACCAGTGTATGGCTTGCGCAACTGTGACAAGATGAACACTATTATCCGCTAAAGTTGTTTTTTCTGCCGGAAATAAATGATATTGAATATTAGGTTTACTTTGTGCAGATTCAATTTGCTTAGCACTTGCATCACTCGCGATTACAGTCTCAAAAAAACTAGCAAGCTCTAATGCAGCTTGCCCACTTCCAGTCGCACAGTCCCAAGCGATTTCTTTATCTGAAACAAGACTACTTAGAAAAAAGAATAATTCTTTTGGATACGTTGGTCTATAATTCGCGTATTCACTTGACTGTTTTGAAAAATGATCTTTAAATTCAGTGGACATTGTTTTTTTATTCCTAAATTGTAGGTGACACAGGTATGCGTTACCTACAACAACAAAAAACTATTTAGCAGCAGGGCGGCTGAAAGTTGCTGTGATGCTTGCTTTTGCGAGTGTCGCAAAATTGATATTATATCCAACTAAAGCACCGGAAGCTTCTCCATTTACATCTAGCTTGTCAGTCTTAAGAGCGTAGACAGTGATGATGTATTTGTGTGGTTTGTCACCCTGTGGAGGACATGCACCGCCAAATCCCGGTTTGCCGAAGTCAGTTCTTCCTTCTACTGCACCTTTTGGAAGAGCTTTAGAGCTAGCACCTTCTTTTAATTCAGTAACGTTAGCCGGAATATTGACTACGGTCCAGTGCCACCATCCACTTCCAGTTGGAGCATCTGGATCATAGATAGTAACTGCAAAACTTTTTGTTCCCGCTGGAGCATTTTCCCATTTGAGTGCTGGAGAAATATTTTCTCCCGTGCAACCGAAACCATTGAATACATGTTTGTTAGTTAACGTTCCACCATTTTTAATTGTGGCACTAGTAACAGTAAAATCTGCAGCAGACACACTAGCAGAAATTAATGTAAATAATATTAGGATTATTTTTTTCATAAAAAACCTCTCTAGTGCAATTCTTCTACAGATTGGAATTAACGCAATAAATTCTATTAGAAGATTTTTACCACCGATGGATATAAACCAAATTGCGAATACTCAAGTTCTATCGTATCTTTTATCGGTGTCCATCGGTGTTCATCCGTGATATTCTTTGAAAGTTTTACTTGACCTAAAAGTCTTTCGATTCCAATTTCATTGAATGGAATATTTACTTTTATTTGCAATCTCGATTGCACCTGGTATTTTTTTAATTTACCGGTATTACTCGAAAGACATTTACAAAAAAGAGCCGTGGGTTGTTATTTGGAAATCTTTTTTCTGGGGAGCGGCCACTGTTTTACCGGCCGGACTCATTGAAACAAGTATTGAGCTTCCAAATAAAGATACGATAATCGGGATGATCATTGAAAATTTTTTTGTTATTGCTCTTACAGAGGAAATTTGCAAGTATATCGTTATTAGATTCTATTCTTATAAGAGTGTTCACTTTGATGAAGTAATGGATGGCATTGTTTATGGAGTTGCGGTTAGCAGCGGATTTGCCACATTCGAAAATATTTTCTATGTAATGCAAAATGGTTTAGCCGTTGGAATGTTAAGAGCATTTTTATCTGTGCCTTCTCATATTTTCGAAGGAGCCATTTTAGGTTATTGGTTGGCAAAATCAAGATTTCAACAAACATCTCCCTTTTTTGCACTTGTCTTTTCTTTACTCATCGTTGTTATCGGTCATGGTTTTTTTGACTTTGTGTTAACTTACAATAAATCAGAATTTTTTTATTTGAGTATAATACCTGTTATTCTCTTAGGATGGCTGGTAACAAGATATATTAAAAATGCTCTCTCCCACGATTACCATTATATTCATTCTAAAGAATTAAAAAGTGAATCAACTAATAGTATTCCCAAATTAGAGGAAATTACCAACATCCCAAATCCGGAAACAAGTTCACAATTAATTGAACCTAAATCTAAAATCAATGGCCTAATACGCATTAGCCTTTACTTTTTAGGAATCATTTGTTTTTTAACTGCTGCCTTTTTTATGCTTGGCTTTGTGGCATTATACCAGGAAAATAAATCAGAGACATGGACTCTTATCTTGCCATTAGTTCCATTTTTAGTTGGTTTGTATTTTATTTACAAAGCGAGAAAATTTTAAATTTAAGTAAAAGGCCGGATTTTAACCCGGCCCCCACTACTATTCACTTTGAATTGGGATTTTCTTTTGTTTAGAAATAGATTCTGCATTTTTTGGGATTGTAATCTTTAACACGCCTTTCTTAAAATTGGCAGTGATTTTAGATTTATCAATATTATCTCCCAATGGTATGACTCTTTTAAATGAACCATAAGATCTTTCATAATAATGGTAATTTTCCTTTTTATCTTCTCGTTCATTTTTTTTCATACCGGAAATAGTAAGAGAATCGTCTGTGCAAGAAACATCTATGTCTTTTTCATCAAGACCTGGAAGTTCAATGTTCACCGAAAATTCTTTGTCATTTTCTGAGACATCTAAAGTTGGCGAAAAGCTTGCCATTTCTCTAGAACTATCCCAATTATCAAAAAATGAATCAAAAACTCGATTCATTTCCCTTTGAAGGCTCAAAAATGGATCAGAATAGTTAGAATTCCTAACTTCTAAATCATTTGTCCTTCTCCATCTAGCTGGAATTATATCTTTAATAGCCATTTTTTTAGTCCTCCTTTTAGCACTCTATCTATTAGAGTGCTAAAAGGAGGACTAAAAAAATGGCTTCCTTAAATTTGATTTTTTAAAAGAAAATTTTTATTTGAGGGCTTGGTCTATAGTGTCATGGATCAATACAAAGTCAGTCAACCCAACGATATCCATCACTTTTCTAAAATGGGCATTTAATCCCGAAAATTCTATTTTACCTTGGTTTTCTGAAGCTTTTGTAATTAAGCTAATTAAAGTAGCTATACCAGCGGAATTTATATAGGCAGTTTTAGAAAAATCAATGAGAACCCTACTTTTTTTTGCAGCAGGAATTGAGGCATAGCAATTTACTATTTCTTCGTCTGCTTCAGACGTAATCTCGCCTGCAATATGAATGACTGGAATAACTCCATTGTCATAGTCTACATGTATTTTGAATTCGTCTACCATAGGGATTATAATAAATACAGTAATTTCGTGAAGTCAAGACATTTTCCTAATAATTTTCGGAGAATTTAAAAGAAGAGAAGTGCCGAAGCACCTCTCTATGGGGGAAGTTTTAGTTTTTTGTTAAATGAACTACGTATTTTGCGAGGGCTTTTAAAGTATCATCGCCAAGGTGTTTGTAAGCAACCATTGGGCTTCCTTTAATTCCTTCATTTAATGTTTTCAAAACGCCAGCTTCAGTGTTTCCATTTTTCCATTCACTTGCAGGAGCTTTATAATTTCTAGGTTTTGGGTTAAGAGAAGCTGCAGCTACTCCATCTCCTGCACCAGTTGCTCCGTGACAAGATGCACAATTGATATCAAAAGCTTCCTTTCCTTTAGCTACTTCTGGATCCAAGGTAGCAGCTGGTTTTGTTTCAGGCTCGGTAGTTGCTTCTTTTTCTTCTTTCTTTCCGCAATTCAAAACGAGAGATAGAATAACGGATAAGAAAATTAATTGATAAATATTTTTTTTCATTGAATACTCCTTTATAATAATTAGTTTTTAAGCAGCAAGTCTCTTGAAAAGGAAAATTTGCGAAATTTAAAAATTAACTTTCATAATAATGTTTTGTCTCTGTAGCAAAGAACCTAATTGATTAATAAATTCTCCAATGCCGTTTTTAATTCTGGAAATTGAAATTGATAATCTAATGCAATTAGTTTTGCAGGGATCACATTCTGTCCTTTTATAATTACATCCGCACCGTCTCCATACAAAGCCTTCAACGAAAATTCTGGAACTTTCATAAACGAAGGTCTACCTAAAACTCTTCCCAATACAGAAGAGAAGTCCTCGTTCGAACAGGGTTTTGGAGAAGTTAAATTAAATGGACCTTCCGCTGTTGGATGCGAAAGTAAAAATCGAATTGCCCCTACCATATCATTAATATGAATCCAACTCATGTATTGTTTACCATTACCCAGCGGACCACCTACAAACATTTTAAAAGGTAAAAGCATTTTTTCTAATGCGCCACTTTCAGGAGAGAGAACAATCCCTGTTCTAAGTAGAATGGTGCGAATTCCAAGCTCTTTTGCGCGAAGAGCTTCTGATTCCCAATCGACGCAGAGCTTAGCTAAAAAGTCTTCTCCATATTTGTCTTTTTCAGAAAAAATGGGAGTCGCACCATTGTGCATTCCATAAAAACCAATTGCCGATCCTTGTAGGAAGACTTTTGGTTTTATTTTTAGCTTTTCTATTGCATCAATAATCTCTTTTGTAAAATCTACGCGAGAAGTTCTAAGGGCAGCCATTCTCTCTTTTGTCCAGCGCTCACCCACTACAGACTCACCGGCCAAATTAATTACAATGTCGATTCCTTCGAGAGTTTCACTAAGTGGTTTCGAGTTTGTTATTAATTGAACTTTTTCAAGCCCCTTCAATTCAGAAGGCAATGAATTTTTACGAGAAAAAATAAAAACTTCCTCGCCTGATTGACTTAATGCTTTTGTTAAATTTCTACCGATAAATCCAGATCCGCCAAATATAGCAATTTTCATTGATTCCTCGACTCCCTTTTAATTAAATGACAACATTAGTTATGAAAAAATTCATTTCGATTCTTTTCTTCGTATCTTTAATCGGCTTCAATGTATATATTTATTTTACAACTGAGAAAAAAATTCTATCCTATTCTAACTCGCCCCCTTTTCGAATGGAGGACTTCACAAAGTCTTATCGTAAAAATAAAAATTCGCAAATTAAATATTTAACGGATAAAGACAAAACAACATTCTGGATTAAAGAGCAAAATTCGTTTCATCCTTCTTATGATTTAGAATTGGAACTTACACTTACTCATATTTACACAGAAGAAAAATTTAAGAAAAAAGAATTTCATTCGGTTACTTTTTATTCCTGTTTAACAAAGGAAAATAAATCTATTCTAAGAGCTCCCAATCAATTAGAAGTAGATGTTTTTCTTCGGGAAGCAATCAATGTAGACAAAGAACTTCGCCTTCCAACGGATACTAAGATTGGTTCTTTCGGTCTTGACTTTGCCGATGAAAATAAAAAAAAGATAGATATTGGAAATCTTTTTAACTTAACGGATTCTACTCATTATCCTGAAAATATATTTCTTTTAACTTTATTCATAAAAGATAAATCTCAATACAAAGTCGAAGGAAAAACTTGTATTGCAGAAATTGAGGTAGATTGAAATTATCCACAGAAAAAAATCTAGGTGAAGAGTCTCATAGTTTCGAGAACAATAAATTAATTCTAAGAGCAGAAAAATGGGTCAATAATGGATACTGCCTTGGCTATTTGAATGAAGAAACTTTTTTTATTTCAGGTGCAATTCCTGGAGAATTAGTTGAGTGTGAAATTGTTAGCTATACAAAGAAATTTAAGCAAGTAAAAGTAGTTCAAATTGTAGAGCCATCTAAAGATAGAATTCCAATTGATTGTGATATATTTTTAGTCTGTGGAGGATGTAGCTTCCGTCATATTTCTTATTTAAAAGAATTAGAATTAAAAAAGAATTTATTTTTAAATGAGTTTAATCATAAGTTTCCCTCGTCTCCATTGGACAAGCACTCAATTCATATTTTGAAAGGAAGCGAATTTCATTATCGAAACAATGTTCAATTCAAAATTCATCACAACCAAAAAGGATTTTTTAAAATAGGAACTAACGATTTAGTTCCCCTACCGGAGAGAGGATGCCTCAATTTACCAAAAGAATTAAATGAATCAATAAAAAAATATAAGCCACAGTCTGAAAAAGAAGGCAAATTACGATTTACCACAGAAGTAATTAATTATGAAAAAGAGGAATCTGAATTTGTTTTTGATAAATTTAAAATCCGAGTTCCTAAGAATGGTTTTTTTCAAATCAACCGATTTTTAACTGAGCCCTGGTTAGAAGAAATCATAAACTTTTTGCCAGCGGATAATCATGATATACTTGAATTATTTTCTGGCTCGGGACTTATTAGCCACGCAATTTCTTCCAAATGCACAAGCTTAATCGGGTATGAAATAGAATCCAATGCTGTTCAGTTTGCAACAGAAAATGCAAAAAGAAATCATATAGCCAATTTAGAATATAAGACAAGAAATTTATACCAGGAGAGAATAACAGAAAAGCATCTGGGTAGATCCATCTGGATTATGAATCCTCCTAGAAATGGTCTTGGAAATTTAATCCTCGAACAAATTGAAAAACACAGACCAAAACATATAATCTACTCTAGTTGCAATTATATTAGCTTAGTGCAAGACCTAAAGAAAATTCTACCCAATTATACTCTTAAAAAAACTACGATCGCAGACTTTTTCCCGAGAACCTCATACTTTGAAACATTACTCCTTCTAGAGAAAAGGTAAAAATCTTTTTCTCTTGCCAAATTTTATTTAAAATAATTTATTCTAATAAAAAAACAATGACAACACTATTAACCATTGAAAATCATGTAGCAACGATTACCCTCAACAGACCGGAAGCAAGTAATGCAGTAAGTAAAGAGATGCTTTCCTCTTTCTTAAAACATTTACAAGAAGTTTCCATGAACAATTCTATTCGTGTTTTATTCATTGTTGGTGCTGGCGAAAAAGTTTTTTGTGCCGGGGCTGATTTGAAAGAAAGAGCGGGAATGACAGAAAAAGAAGTCATTCAATTTCTAGATTTATTCAAATACACCTGCAATTATTTAGAAAGCCTTCCAATTCCTACGATTGCCATTTTGAATGGAGATGCCTATGGCGGCGGACTGGAAATTGCCCTCTGCTGTGATATGCGGATAATGGCAAATGAAGCAAAGATTGGACTTACAGAAACCAAGCTTGGCATTATCCCCGGAGCTGGCGGAACTCAAAGACTATCACGTTTAATCGGAATTAGCCGTGCAATGGAATTAATATTTACAGCACGCCGAATTGATTCACTAAAAGCATTTGAAATGGGAATTGTAAATATAAAAATAGATAGAGTAGAATTATCTTCCCTTAAGCAAAGCTATGCGGAAGAAATTTCATCCTCCGCCCCGATTGCAGTTAGAATGGCAAAAAAAGCAATCAAGAATGGAATCGGTCAAGATATGAATTTAGCACTTGATATAGAGAGAGCCTGTTACCTTCAAACTTTAAAAACAAAAGATAGAGATGAAGCGTTAGCAGCATTTAAAGAAAAAAGAAAACCTAATTTTATTGGAGAATAAATTGATACTCACAGGAAAAGAAATTGCAAAGAAACTTGGAACAGATATAAACATCAAACCATACGATGAAAACCTTCTAAACCCAAATTCTTATAACCTCCGTCTACACAACGAGCTACTGGTATATACAAATATGCCGCTAGATATGAAAAAGCCAAATCCATCTGAGAAAATTATCATTCCAGAAGAAGGTTATCTGCTACAACCAGGCATTTTATACCTGGGAAGAACGTTAGAGTATACAGAAACTTTTAATTTAGTTCCAATGCTTGAAGGTAGATCTTCTATTGGTAGACTTGGAATGTATGTCCATGTGACAGCTGGATTTGGGGATGTTGGTTTTAAAGGATTTTGGACATTAGAAATTTCAGTCATTCATCCACTTGTAATTTATCCAAATGTGCAAATCTGTCAAATCTTCTATCATACAGTAGAGGGCGAAATCACGGAATACAAATCAGGAAAATACCAAGCGAATAGCGGCATACAGCCAAGTTTACTCTACAAGGATTTTACATGAAAAAAAAGATACTAATCGGATTCGCCACAGTCGTTGGCGTATTCGTTATCTCGTTACCCATTACCCGCTACCGCTTTGAAGAGAAAATCAATCCACCCACAGTTCCTGCAATTACTGAATTGGATAAATACCTTTCAAAAGAAGAAACAAAACTGGGAGATGTTGTTCCCGGAGCAGAGAAGAAAATTTTTTGGGCTAATGGCAAACAGGAACAATTAGAGTATTCGATTGTTTATTTACATGGATTTAGCGCATCGCGTCCGGAAATGCTACCATTACCAGACTTAGTTGCAAAAGACTTAAAGGCAAATATCTATTATACGCGCTTATCAGGGCATGGAAGAACTCCAGAAGCATTTTCACAGGTAACGGTTAACGATTGGTTAAATGATACGATTGAAGCTTTAGAAATTGGAAAAAGAATTGGGAAAAAAGTAATAATAATTGGCTCTTCTACTGGTTGCACACTTGCCACCTGGCTTGCAACGAAACAGGAATACCAAAAAGATATAACTGCACTTGTTTTTATGTCACCGAATTTTTATACGAATAGCAAAATGACAAAACTCTTTCTTTATCCCGCTGGAATTGGATTTGCAAAATTAGTTTATGGTAAAGAAAGAACATGGGAGCCACATAACGATCAGGTTGCAAAGTATTGGACTCATCGATATAGATGGGAAGCGTTAACTCCCATGATGGTCCTCGTAGAATACGTTCAGGAATTATCTTTAGAGAATATTAAAGTCCCTACCCTTTTTCTATACACAGAGCAAGACAAAGTAGTTGATCCAAACGAAATCGTAAAAAAATTTGCTCTACTTGGATCAAAAGAAAAGAAGCTACGCAATCTTAGCCAAGTAAAGGATCATGTGATGGCGGGAGATATTCGAGCACCTGAAAACACTCCTCTTTTACATTCAGAGATTATTGGTTTTTTAAATGAGATTGGAATTAAGTAATTTTTTTCTAAGTATGCGAATAACGTTTATTATTTCCATATTTTTATTATTGGTTCATTGTTCTTTTGATAGCAAGAGCAATGAATACAAAATTGTAAAACAAGTAGATTCTTTTTCGGGTGAAAATGTAAAAGATTCAGATATCACAATTCATTCTCACAAAGAGAAAGGTCTAATTTCCATTTCAGGAAATCGTGAGCGGTTTCTATTCATTCTCCCCTACTCAGAAGATTGGATTGTCAAGTATACGGATAATTCTATTATTCAACTAAATTCAAACAATAAAAATTTAATCGCATCAATCACGACAGAAAGAAGTAGTTCCAAGATTGAAGAGCAAAGATTTCTTTCTGAATTAAAAAATAGAATTGAATCTAGAGTAGGAGCAAAACTTCAAAACGTCAGAATCCTACCAGAATCTACAAATAAAATCTTAGGCTATTTTATAGAAGTTGAATCACAGGGGATAAAAGTTAAAAGTGATAATTTCTGGAGCGTTAGACAAAGACCCGATGGCATTATTTTAAAACTACATTTCTCAATGTTAAATTTATCTGAAGACGAAATGAATCGAGTCGATTCCACTCTTCCCATTTTTATGGACAAAGGATTTCGTGTATTAACTGATGATGATTTTAAGTAGAGTTGTTGAAATATTCATGGAATTAAATAGTGTCACTTCGAGCGTAAGTCGAGAAGTGCTAATAAAATAAAGATTTTTAGTATCCTTAGTTCTCGACTAACGCTCGTTTGGATACTGCTGCTCGAACTGACAGCTAATTTTTCAACAACTCTAATGACAAATTGAAACTATTTACATTAACAGAGACTAATAGCTTAACAGCCACTCAGTTTTATATGTCTTCCATTCCGCTTCATCAGTTGTCCATTCTGAATAAATGGCGATACCAAATTTATCCTGCAAAATACTGAGTGGAATTTCTTCAATCCCCATTGAAATTCCTCTTATTCCTGAAAACATATTCTCAGCATTCGCATGAAAACTCCAACGCTCTTCTTCGTAAGTGGGAACTCCAAAGTATAATAATGATTTGCCGTCAAGGAGGCTTGCTATTTTTTCTACCTGCCATTTTACTACGTAGCCATAAAACCAGGCAAAAGGAATAGCTGTATCATACATCATGACTGCAATTTGATCTACATGATTTGCAACTTGCAGATAATAGTCCTTAGTCCAAAAACCCGCCCGTCTTGCAAATATTCTAATTAGTTTATCCGCAAATGGAAATGGCTCAATTTCATCAGTTGCTATAGAAAGAACTTTTCCATTTGCTTTTGTGATTAAATGAGTTCGTTTTAATAGATCAATCATATTCTCATCTCCAGAAAATATTGGCTCTATGTTATAATGAATTCCATCAAATCCAAGTTGTAAAAGTATTTCCGAGGTCTCAATAACTGAATCTCGGATTTCTTTACGACTAATATCTATTATCCCACCACCCTTCACTTCTACCTGTCCCACCCAGGCTTGGATGCGTATTTCGGGATCACAGGCTTTTACTTGCACTAGAAATTCTTTAGCGTAATGATATTTCTTGTATTCAATATTTCCCTGTTCATCTAAGGGACCTGCATGGGCAAATACATCCGTCATCCTCCCATTCTTAAGTTTTGCGCATAATAAGGAGTATTCGGTATCTTCTATGCGCTCTCCTACCCATTTATGCCCTAACCAGATTGCATTCTTAGTTCTTTTAAGACTTGGGTCAGGCATATAATTTTGAAATTTAAAGAAATGATAAAATATAAAATTGAATAGCAAGAGTAAAACAACTGCAATAGACTTCTTTGCATTGACTTCCCAAAATTCACTCATTCCTCTTCCCCGTCTTCTAGTTTCTCTATTTCATCATCATCCATTAAATCAAAAGTAGTAAATCCTAATAGAAAGTCAAAAACTTCTGAAAAGTTAATTCCGACTCGTCCGCCAATTCCGAGTCCAAAAGAAAATTCGATATTAGCCGGCGCATGACAGAGCATAGGCATGGTAATAGAAGGATTTATATATTCATAATTATTATAATAATTATTTGGATTTCTTGAATAATTATTATAGGCATTATTTCGCCATCTTCCTTGTAAATTAGCAGGTAGAAGAAATAAAAAATTTGCATGAGTATATTTTTTCTTCATAGACCTTGTAGTCTTATATGCTTCCGGAATATGCTCCTGACTATTCATTAAGAAAAAAGAATTTCCCATTTTTAAATTTCCATATTTTCTATACCCACCCGTGCGATAGTAACCAACGTATCCGTTTCGCATCCCATAACCTTCTCCATCCTGACCAATCTGAGCACCACCTCCAAAACACCAAAACCAAGCACTACCACCGTAAGTATTTACTTCGCCGCCTATCGTTAGTATATCTTTAAAATCTAATGCCCTGTTAAATAAATAGTTTTGGAAAGAAGCGCAATTAGAAAAACAAAAGACGAAAAGAATTAGTAAGAATTTAGAAGAGCGCATCCTGAAATTATCCCGTTGAAACTAATTTAGTCAACAGAATATCTTTGAATTGAAAGATTTATTGCCACAGAGACACTGAGTCACAGAGAGAAGAAAAGAGGTTTTATTTCACAATATACCGCTTGATTTCTTAATTCAGTTTTGTGGTTATTCTCGGAAAGGACACACTATGCCTGAATCCAAATTCTTCATCAGCCCTCTTTCATATAACGCAAATGAATGAAATTGACTCAGTCCCAAAACCTTCTGTGTCTCAGTGCCTCTGTGGCAAAATATCTATTTTATTTCTCACCCAGAGATACTAGGTTTTCTTCTAAGTCATGGATATAATCGATATTATCCGTAGCCATGTAAAGTTGAACTGATCCTTCAAAGATTTGAATGATTAGAACGGCCATTTTTTCTGCTTTAGGTTTAGTAGCTGTTTGAGAGCGAATTAAAAAATTGGTAATCGACTTTTTCCATTTACCAATCATAGATTTGATATGAGGTTTAAATACTTCTTCTTTACCAAAAGTTTGGAGAGTAATGTTGATAAAAGGACAGCCATGGTATTTTTGATGTTTGATTTCGGCGCGTAAGAAACGAATCCAGGTTCGAACAAACGATTCATACGTTGGATGACTTTTCATAAGTCTATCCATGAAAGCTAAAAATTCAGTCTCTCGAATTTTAATATACTCAATGCCTAAATTTTCTTTGGAAGAAAAATAATTATAAAAGCTTAGTTTGAAAGTCTTGGATTCTTCTAGAATTTGATTGATGCCAGTATTACTATAACCCTGCAAATAAAATAATTTAGAGGCAGTATCTAAAATGCGCTCTTTTGGATTCTCATCTTTGGATATAATTTTCTTAGCCATAAGGATTTTCCCAATTGGAAATTCCTATTTTATAAATAGGGCGAATTTTGTCTTTAAAAAAAATATTAGACAAATTAGTCTAATATTTTAGGATAGTCTTAGACCAATTAGTCTAATCGAGGATTTATATGAAATCACCTAAACAAATAGCACTTTGCACCCCCAGAAGAATTCCGTTTGCACAAATCGGAAAGTCCCTTTCTAAATACTCAGCGCATCATTTAGGAAAAATTGTGGCAGAAGATATTATTTCAAAAACTAAACTGCCATTGAATAAAATTGATGGAGTCGTCGTAGGAGAAGGTTTTGCGAACGCTCCTAATTCAGCCCGTGTAATCGCGAACTTAATCGGTCTCCCGAACGAGATTCCTTGCTTAACTGTCGCCAACAATTGCGTTTCGGGAATGGAAGCTGTCGTAGAATCTGCCCGCCGCATTCTACTTGGTGAAGGAGAACTATTTCTTGCGATTGGAGAAGAGTCTCAAACTTCAATGCCATTCGTAGTTAAGAATGCGCGGATAAACAAAAAAACCGCTAGCCTTGACAAATTAAAAAAAGCATTAGCAGAATCTAATCTACCAGAAGGAGTAGAAGTTCGTGATACTCTCGAAGACGGATTAGGAGACGGTGAAACCAGTTACGGGATGCAAGTAACTGCTGAAATCGTTTCCCAAAACTATGCACTCTCTCGCGCGGTTAATGATAAAGTAGCCTTTGAAAGTTTCAAACGAGCTTTAGAAGCAACCGAGGCTGGTCTTTATGATCCATATTTAATTCCAATCGCTGATGATGAGGGTAATATGATGAAGGCGGATGAAGCTGTTCTTCTCAGAAAAGGTTTAGTAGAAAATCCCGATCGTATGGGAAGAGCTATGCTTATGTTTGATAACCCACAAATGAAATTCACAGAATTCCAGGCTAAGTATGCAAAAGATTTAAAAAAGACTCATGCCCCTACTGTGAGCATATTCAATGCTAGCCCCCGCTCTGATGGTGCTGCCGGTGTGATTGTAACAACTGTAGAAAAAGCAAAAGAGCTCGGTCTTGAAATCAGTGCAGTATTAACAGGCTGGAAAATGAAAGGAGTTCATCCAAATGAAATGGGACTCGGACAAGCTGCGGCTACTCTCGGTTTACTCCAAGATATGAACATGAAAATCCAGGATGTAGATAGAGTAGAAATTCATGAAGCATTTGCTGCTACAGCCGTTGGAGCTCTTGAAGAAATTAAAAACCAAACAGGTTGGGATTGGGAAAAAAGCTTTGACGAAAAGAAAATCAATACCTATGGAGGATCTATTTCTATAGGACACCCATTCGGAGCAACAGGAATTCGTCTTGTGGCAAATGCTGTAATGGACATTAAGAATGATCCTTCTGTAAACAAAGTATTGTTAACCGCATGTGCTCACGGTGGAATCGCAGGTGCACTGATGGTTGAGAGATACAAGGGTTAAAATCCCCCTTACCCCCTTGCAAAACATAACGTTACCCACAAATTATAAGAAACTGATTACCACCGATGGACACAGATAAAATAACGATAAAAAACGATATGGATTTATCCCAAATCACAAATATTGAAACATTATCGTATCTTTTATCGGTGTTCTCGGTGTCCATCGGTGGTAATCTTTGAATATTTCACTTAGAACAAAAAGATATGGGTAACGCTATGTTTGCAAAAGGGAGGATTACCCTATGAAAAAAATATCTCTTCAACAAAAGAAACGCTGGCTTCCTCCTTTTTTTAAAACTACCTATTTTAAAATGTTAGTAAACTTTTATCTGCCTTATATGGGAGCAGGTATTAAAATAACTAATATCACAGAAGACTTTAGAAGATTTGATGTCAGTATGAAGCTAAGACTGTATAACCGCAACTTTGTGTATTCCCATTTCGGCGGTTCCTTATATGCTATGGCAGATCCATTTTATATGTTTATACTAATGGAAAATCTCGGAACGAAATACATGGTATGGGACAAAGCGGCTAAGATTGATTTTGTGAAACCTGGCACTGGAACTGTATTGGCTACTTTCGAAGTAAACGAAGAAGAACTAAATGCTATCAAGGAAGAAGTCGATGCAAAAGGCAAAATGAATAAAATCTTTCATGCTGAAATAAAATCGGAAACAGGGGAAGTAATCGCCCGTGTCGAAAAGGTATTGTATATTAGAAAATTAAAAGAATAACTGGTGGGCAGAGGAGGATTCGAACCTCCGAAGGCGGAGCCAGCAGATTTACAGTCTGATCTCGTTGACCACTTGAGTATCTGCCCATTAGGGAAATAAGTTAGGTTGGTAGTGATTAAATTTTAAGGAAAATAACCAGCCGAAAATAACAAACTACCAAAAGCTGCCTAAGGGAATCGAACCCCCAACCGGCTGATTACAAATCAGCTACTCTACCAATTGAGCTAAGGCAGCATTGGTAATACCAGTTTTTCGAGATTAGAAATTTAGACAAGAAATAAAGTGGTCAAACCTTACGATTTTTTTTGAAAAAATAAAGCGCATCGTTCGGTCTATGATTTCTGAATAGGAAAAGAAACTATAAAATTACTTCCCCGGTTTGGGACGCTTTCCACTTTTATACTACCGCGATTTTGTTCTATAAACTCTTTACAAAGAACGAGTCCAAGGCCAGAGCCTTTTTCACCCCTAGTTCCCTTTGTAGATATATTAGTTTGAACATCAAAAAGCTTTTCAATAGTTTCGGGACTCATTCCAATACCATTGTCTTTTACAGAAATAAATATAGAATTTTCATTTTTAGAAATACTAACTTTAATTTCTCCGTCTTCGTTCGTAAACTTAATTGCATTCGAAATAAGATTTCTAAAAATTGTTTCTATCATTTTCTCGTCTAGAAATACTATATAATCTTGATTAGCCTCTAGTATGAGAGAAACTTTTTTAGTCTTTGCTGTTAATTTAAGAAGAGAAAAAATATTTAGAATAATATTATTAATCGAAAACTCAGTAGGCTCATAGACCAAATTCCCTTTTTGCGAATTTGCCCAGAGAAGTAAATTTTCTAAGAGTAAAAAAGCCTGCCTCGCAGATGAATTAATAAATCCAATGTATTCTAGAAGATTCTTTGTAGAACCTTCTTTATATTCCAATTCTATCAATTCAGAAAAACCCAATACACCATTAAACGATCCGCGTAAGTCATGTCCAATGATTGAAAAAAATCTATCCTTTGTCGCGTTCGCAATCGCCAGGTTTTCAGCTATAACAGACAATGTTTCATTTTTATTTTTTAAATCTTCTCTTTGTTTCTCAATGATTCTATCTTGATTATAACGCCTAATAGCATTATTCCACATGAGTAGAGTTAAGAACAATCCAACTCCTACAAAGGAAAATCCATTGACACGATTGGAGAGTAGCACATCAGTATTTGTCTGTGTTAAACCTAAAGCAAAGTAAAACAAAATATAGGCAATGATAAATAGCGAAAAAGAATAAACCGGCCTTATCAAAATAGTCATAGGAATAAAAATACAGACAAATAAGAAGGGATTGATTGCGGACGTAACCAATTGGTCAATGGTTGTAATCGAAACAGCAAAAACAATTGCTACCACAAAAACTAAATACAACAGTGATTGCATAAAGAGTTTACCGGGGCGACCGGTTCGTTTAAAATAAAAAAAGAATCCTGCAATCATTAAAAAGAAGATCATCAATATTAAATGCGAGAGAATAATGCCCATTCTCCACAAGTATTCCACATCCCTCTGCGGATTTAAATTAAAATAAAAAAGGAATATATGAAATATATTAATTGGAATACAAAAAATTGATAAGACAGAAATATACTGAATGTTTCGCTGAAAGACTTCATTAGCTATGATACTTTCATTTTGTTCAGACTTCCGAAGAGAGTTTAACCATTTCCATTTAAACATCTAATTAATAATTTCCTAGACAATGAGCAAAAAATTATGAATAAGAGGAATCATTCTTTTATCTTTATCGCTAGCATTTTATCTCTGAGCATGGTAGCTCTCTCAAAATTTAATTCCTTAGCAGCTTCTAGCATGGCTTCTTTTAATTTCTCTTTTAGCTTTTCTGGAGTTTTGTATTTTTTAAGAGTAAATTCTTTTTCTATTTCATCGATGATTTCTTCTTCAGCAGTTAACTCTACCATTTCCCTTGGAAGCATATCATGAATTTCTCGAATGATCGTTTTAGGTTCAATTCCAAATTTTTCATTGTGTGCATTTTGAATGGATCGACGGCGATTGGTTTCGTCTATCGCTTTTTTCATGGAGTCCGTTATTTTGTCGGCGTAAAGGATTGCCATTCCATTTACATTACGCGCCGCGCGACCAATAGTTTGAATCAAAGATTTATAATTTCGAAGAAAACCTTCTTTATCCGCATCCAAGATTGCTACGAGAGAAACTTCAGGAATATCAAGACCTTCTCTGAGTAGATTAATCCCTACAATACAATCATAAATTCCCTTTCGTAAATCACGAATAATCTCAACCCGCTGAATCGTCTCCACCTCTGAGTGCAGGTAAGCGACCTTAACCCCAACATCTTTAAGATAGTCAGTTAAATCTTCTGACATTTTCTTGGTCAATGTTGTAATTAGAACCCGTTCTTTCTTTTCTACGCGGGCATTGATTTCAATTAAAAGATCTTCCACTTGATTTGCGACAGGACGAACTTCCACGATAGGGTCAAGTAGTCCTGTTGGACGAATGATTTGCTCAACTAGTATTTGACCATTTTTAATTTCATAGTCTGCGGGTGTTGCAGAAACATAAAGTATTTTACCGGTTAGAGATTCGAACTCTTGAAAGTTTAGAGGACGGTTATCAAGTGCGCTCGGTAAACGAAATCCAAATTCAACTAACGTTTCCTTTCTAGCCCTGTCGCCTGCATACATTCCACCAATTTGCGGAATAGTAACATGCGACTCGTCGATAATCATTAGAAAATCTTTTGGGAAATAATCAATCAAACAAGCAGGACGCTCGCCGGAGTTACGCCCTGTTAGGTGTCTGGAATAATTTTCAATCCCATTGCAATAACCCAATTCGGCAAGCATTTCCAAATCATAGTTTGTGCGCGATTCAATTCTCTCTGCTTCTAGGAGTTTACCCTTGTCTTTGAAGTATTGAATCTGAATTGCCACTTCATCTTTTATATTTTTAATCGCATCTTCTACTTTTGGTCCGGAAGTAATAAAATGCTTTGCGGGGTAAACAACCATTGTCTCCATCTTAGAAATTACTTTTCCAGTGATGGGATTAAACCGGCATAGTGATTCTATTTCATCTCCAAAGAACTCGATGCGTAACCCATCTTCATGATAAGCCGGCATTAACTCAATGGAATCTCCACGCACTCTAAAATTTCCACGAGAAAAATCTAAATCATTTCTCTGGTATTGAATGTGTAAAAGTTTTTTTATAACAAGATCCCGCTCGATTTCCTGTCCACGCTTTAATATAATTCTAGATTCTGTATAATCTTCCGGTGAACCCAGACCATAGATACAGGAAACAGAGCTAACAATAATTACATCCTCTCTCTCTAAAAGAGAAGAGGTTGCGCGTAATCGTAATTTGTCGATCTCTTCATTGATAGAGGAGTCTTTTTCAATGAAGGTATCCGAGGAAGGAACATAGGCTTCTGGTTGATAATAATCATAATAAGATACAAAGTATTCGACTGCATTATTGGGAAAGAACTCTTTAAATTCCCGATAGAGCTGAGCGGCTAATGTTTTATTATGCGATAAAACTAAAGTAGGTCGTTTAATCTTTTGAATCACCTCTGCCATAGTAAAAGTTTTTCCCGAGCCAGTAACACCTACGAGGGTTACTTTGTCTTTGCCCTTGTGAAAGGACTCGTAGATTTTTTGGATTGCTTTTACTTGATCACCGGCTGCTTTATACGGTGTAACTAATTCAAAATCAGGCATTTAGGTCAATTTTTTTTCTGCGTAAAGATGTGCTTGTTTTTTATCATCTATAATCTGAAGCTCTAAGTGATTGAATAATTTTTGCATTACCATTATTCCACGCATTAGAGTTGTGTTAGATGAGTATTTGCCTCGCTCAATCTCATTTGTGAGGTCAAATTCCTTGATGTTGTTGATGATGTTTAATTTTAAAGTGCGGCTACTATCGATTAGGTAGTCAATATGAACTACGTTACCATCGCCATACTTTACTGCATTTTCAATTGCTTCAATGGTAGCAATGGATATATCCATAATATCATCTTCGCTTACATAATTGTATTCGAGAAAATGTTCCTGTCTACTACGAACATACTGGATAGGAGAATACTTTGCTTCTCCGTAAACAGAATAGCTATCCGATAAAAAGTCTGTTCTACGTGGAAGAGCATTGGGGGCAATGCAGTATTCGTTTTTATCGAATTTACCTTCGGTAGCATAGCCTTTTGCCTTCATGGCATCTAATATGGCTTTGACTTTTGCATCCTCTACGATTAGTTCTTCGTTGTATTTTAAAATACCTTCTAAAGAAATCCAAGCGCAATAGTCCTTTACAGTGCCGGTTAGTCCGTCAGCAAGAATATCTGCTAAAAGTTTTTCCAAAAGTATGTCTGTTATTTCTAATGGCATGGTTGGTTTACTAGAATGTATTATAATTTATTTGTGTAAAGTTTTTATTTTAAACATTTTATACTAAGTTCACTTTCAGTTGCCGGACTGCTTCATAGGCAACAACAGCTACCGCATTACTCAAGTTTAAGCTTCGACACTCTGGACTCATTGGAATATGAATTTGATTTGAGTCCGTAAACTTATTTCGAATCTCCTCGGGAAGTCCTGTTGTCTCTCGACCAAACACAAAATAGTCATTGTCCACATAGCTTTGATCCGTATAAAGAGTTTTTCCGAACTTTGTAACCAAAAACACTCGCCCAGGATTCATGACTGTTCCCATAAACGCCTCCCAATCAGAATGCAAAGTCAAAGAAAGGTGCTCCCAATAGTCAAGCCCTGCTCGTCTCACAGCTTTTTCTGAGATATCAAACGATGGTTTTCCAATGATATGTAGATTTGCCTTTATTCCCACGCAAAGACGTGCGATATTACCAGTGTTAGGCGGAATCTCAGGGCGATAAAGGGCAATGTTTAGCACTTAAAAGATTACCACCGATATACACCGATATACACCGATAAAAGATTCGATAGGTATCCATAATTCGTATTTTGGTTTGGTTCTATATTTTTTATAGTTCTTTTATCAGTGTTCATCGGTGGTAAAAAAATTACTTCTTCAAGGACTTCTTTAGTAACAGTCCGAAGCTGGATTCGCTTGCTGTCTTGTGCTCGGAAACATAGCTTTCGTAGTCCATTCTGTCTTTCGCATCTTTTGCTTTTGCGAGAGAAACAGCGATTTGCTTCTTGGCTGGATTTACTTCTGTTACAAAAACATCTAACTCATCACCGGGTTTGAAGTGATTGGTTAAGGCTGTTCTTGCGGGGTAGCCTGTTTCTTTGTTTGGAAGAAGAGCATGAAAGTGATCGTTTAACTTTACGAATACTCCAAATTGTTTTATGGATTCGACTGTAGCTTTGACAATGTCTCCTTCTTTAAATGGAACGTTAGTTGACCACGGGTCATTCGAAGAATCTTTCAAAGAGATGGAAACTTTGTTTTCTTTCCAGTCCATGCTTAAGATTTTTCCGCGAACAGTAGCCCCGATTTGAAATTCTTTGTTTAAGTCTATATTTTTCTTGAAGCTTGCTTCACTTGCAGGAACTAACGCATCGATTCCATTCATGTCTACGATGAGACCAAAGTTGTGAATGGATTTTATTTTGCAGGTTACGTAAGAGCCTTCTTTTAATTCGCCTTTTAGAATTTCTCTTTTTAAATCTCTTTCTTTATCAGAAATTTTCTTTTGAGAAAGAACGATCTTTTTATTTTTCATAGAAAGATCATTCACGATAAATTTAATTTTCTTTCCCTGGACTCCTTGATTTTTCAATTCGGAATCCATTTGCGAATAAGGACAAAATCCGGTATACTCACCGATTTTTACTTCAAAGCCAGCAGTAGTCTCTTGCCCTACTTGTCCGAGAACAGGAATTTCATTTTCGAGAGCAATCTCCAAATTTTCCAGCGTGATATCATCCCCGGTCAGTGCAGTTGTAAAATAGTAATCTCCATGATTCTCGCGAAGAAAATACACGGAATAAAATTTACCCGGCTCTAACTTAGTTCCTTCTTCTAAAAACTCTGCATTGGAAATAATTCCCCTGATATTGTCCTGCTCTGTTTGAATGAACGTATAATCGTTCTTAACCGTTGAGACGCGAGCATTGTATTTGGCTCCCGGTTCGAGACTTTTTCTTTTTTTGAAACTCTCTTCGAGTAGTGCCGCAAAATCGTTCTTATTCGCCATAAACTAACTTCTTATCCTATTATTTTTGTTGTGCTAACTGTTGTAATTCTTGAATTCTTTTATTTTTATCTTCGCTTTCCCATACTTTTTTACTAAATGCAGATGCCTGGTATGGTTTTGTTTTGTATTCATCTTTGAATGGAACAATTAATTCTTTGTCAGGCTCAGTTGTCTTAGCCGCTTGAATTTTTTTAAGTCCTTCCTCGCCTTCATCTAACCATTTTGGATCGATTGGTAAATTCACTCTGTATCCACGAACGTTAGTCATTACATAAGGACCATCGTATCCTTTATCTTTTAGGATTTTACCGAAGAATAAAAATTCTACTTCATTGGTTCCCTGTTTTAATGGACCGTCAAAAGTTGCGTAAGCTAAATAATTGCCTTCTTTTTCTTCTTTTAAATTTGCTTCTAGTCTATAATTTCCAGCTTTATATGCAATCACTGTAGCATGAATCACTAGAGAGCCATCGATTAGACTATCTCTAAATGTATTTCCAATCTCTGCTGGCTTATTAGGAGAAGAGAAGAAACTTGCTGTTAGCTTTGCTTTCTTGTCTTTCGCATAAGTGATATTAGTCTCTAAAGACATTTGTCCCCAATCTGCTTTGAGAGGTCTCCATCTAAAAGTAACGATTCCATCTTTTGCAACTTCGTCCCCATCACGACCATCATCATTGAAGTCCGCACTATGAGTAGGAGTTTTTTGGTCTTCAAATTCTTTAAATACAGTTGCATTCACAACATTTACTTTAACAAGGTCATTCGAAGAATCTCTACATTCTAGTTTAATGAGCATATCATTATTCATACCAATAACTGCCCACTCTTTAGGTTGTAAATGACAACGATAGCCATTTCCTTCTTTTTCTGTTGCAGAATCAACCATGGTAATTGCATTGATCCCGATTGTAAATGGATGAATAATGTCGTCATTTAAAGAAGAAATTGGTCTTGAATGAGGAGGATATTGTGCCCATTCATTGTATTGCTCTAGCAAAAATTGAGGAGTAACTCCATCTTCCACTTTTCCTGTTCCGTTTCCAGAATTAGTAGTTGTGTTGTCAGAAAAGTTTTGTGAGCCACTTTGTGTAGGGTCACTCGATTGAGACATTGGATCTCCCGATTTTCCCTTAGAGCCACCTTTCTTACCACCAAAAACAAAAAACAAACCAATCGCAACGACTAGTAAACCAATTGCACCATATATAACATTTTTATTCATACTGCCTTCCTCATTTTTTATCTTTTTTAAGATAAATTTTCTTCTCTCATTCCTACAAATCTTTTTTATTTTTTTGTAAAATCTCTGTTTCGCTTCTATCAATTTGCGTTAGGGTTTATAATGTGAAAATCTATCTTGAACTATGGGAGACTTTAAAAGATTACCGCCGATGGACATGCGAAGGCGTTGGTCGTGAATACTTGGAGCGAAGGGGGGATGAACACCGATTAAAAAAATGGGGATGCTTGCACATCCCCTACATAAAGACGAAACCTGTTGAAGGCGAACAAACGTTTGTTTGCCTTCAACAGGTTTCACGAAATTAAAAAAGCGGATACCGAGTCCGTTTCTATAAGCTACGTATATACCAAATGATAAATGCATTTACCCACAGGAATTTAATCCGACAGGCATTTGGTATAGACCAAACCAGCTTTTCTAATTTCATAATAGCTTTTTTCTTTTGGTTTGGTATAAGAAGACTATATATCAAATAGCCCCTAACGTTGGGTTCAAACATAGATTAGAAATGGGTTCCCCGTGCCCCTCGAACCCATCTTTGAAGTATAGGAGAACCCAAACCTCCCCTATATTATGTATATAGTCTTCTTATACAAAGGTAAAACAAATCCGCGCTTTCCCCTTTACAAAACGGGATTTTGTGGATAATAAGGTGCAACCTTATAAAAACACATTCTTTCAAACTACCCATTTACCAATGATTGACTTTGTAATTGTTTTTGAAGAGCAAGTAATTTTGTATTTTCATTATCTAAATAAAATGCTAATTTTAGAATCCTTTCGGCTCTATCATTTTGTTTGAGCTCTAAATATATTTCAATTAATAGAATTAGATTTTGAAGATGCATAGGCTCACGCAATCTAAGTCTCTCAGAATAGTCTGCGGCTAATTCATAATCACCGCTTAATTGATAACACTTTGCTGCTTCATAGAGAATATCTTTATTATCCGGTAATAAGAAAAGACTTCTGGAATAAAGCTCTGCAGCTTTACCATATTCTTTTTTATGGAAGTATTCTACTGCTTTCTCCAGATCAGAAGAATTTGTTTGTGCTTTTGAAATATACGAATCATTGAATTCAATTTTTAAAAGACTAAAATCATCGGTAAGCTCGCCAATGTTTTGTGTAAGGGCAAATATTTTTTCTAATTCTCCTTCTGCCTCTTCCACTGTTTTTAAGAATAGTTTTTCATCTTCGTTGATAATTCTGTTTCCGTCCTTATCTACTCCGAGTTTTATATCATCTCTTCCATCCGAGCCAATTAAAACTATATCTCTGCTTTCAAGTTTAAATGTATTTACTTTAAAAGAGAATTCACTTTGGGCAGTCATCATTCCTATTTTTCGAATACTTGTTTCGGTTTCCAAAAAAGTTGCTTTCTTGTCGCGGTATAAAACACAAAAAGGATGCTCTGCATTTACAAAATAAATAAAACCGAGTTCAACATCGATTAGCCCCATTACGACAGAAACCATCATTGAACCATCGAAAGATTCAAAGATACTTTGTAACTCCTGGTAAGCATTCTTTATCCATCTTTCTGGAAAAATAGAATCTCTAGTAGAAAATAATTTTGTCCTGGAAAGAATTGATTTGAATACGACGCCTAACGCTAAAGCTCCCCCTGCTCCCTGAATTGATTTACCCATTGCATCACCATTTACAAAAGCAGTATATTTTCTTCCTTTTAAAAAAATATTTTCAGCGATGCAAATATCTCCTCCGATTTCATGGATTTGTTTTTTAAATTCAAATTTCTTCTTTTGGTGAGTGAGAATTTTTATATCGACTGGATCATTTTTATCTATTAATTTTGATGCAAGTGGTTCAATGATTAAAGTAGTTAAAAAATAATCTCCATCCTGTTGCTCTTTTAATAATTTAATTTCTTGTAGAGATTCTTGTAGTTGTAAAGTTCTAGTTTGAACTTTGTTTTCAAGATTTTTGTTCAGGTCTTCTACTGTTTGATGTAGATTCAGAAATCGATCTGCAAGAATAGCGACAATTCCAATTACAAAAGCAAAGAATGCATAGCGATTTAAACTAACGCCTGTTTTGAAAAAAATAGAATCTAGAATATCATAAAAAGTAAAAATAATTAAAACTGTAAACCCGACAAACAAGCGTTTTGCGGACTCGGACTTTTGTTTAATCGCTTTATAAAAAGTATAAAAATAAAATCCAAAAGAAATTAAAGCATTAACCTGCCAAAATCGTAAAGAATATTCTAATAAAGTCTGCGGCAATACTAAGACTGAAATAAAAAGGAAAGAACATAAGCCAAAATAAATTCGAAAGTATAAACCAATCCTACCAAAAAAAAGATTTTCTAAAAATATTCCTAGAAACGGACCAATAAAATAGACAGAGCCCAATTCCATTCGATAGACAATGGTTGAATCCCATCCATATTCGAAAAAGATTCCACTTCGTGTTAACATATAAATAAAAGTAAACAGGGTAAATAGAGAAAAGAATAAATTGTATTTTTCATTTCTTCTTTTTATAAATAAAAATAAATGATAAGCTCCCACAAAAAGGTAAAGAAAAATTAAAATAATTCCAGTCCGATCTCTTGTCTCGACTAGTATTTTATTATAATCATCTAAATAATATCCATTCGCATTAAAAAGTCCGGTTAAGTAAAATTTTGGATTTCCCTGCAAATGAATTACTAATTTATTTTTTCCTTTTTTAAAATAATTTACACTGAGCGGATACTTTAGATTTTTCCCATATCTACTATAAACAGATTTACCATCTTGAAAAATTCCTTCTTTTCCTATCAGTCTTCCGTTTAAATAAATCGAGTATACATCCGCTATTGCTCCAATCGAGATTCCCGGTAAATTTCCATCTGCAATATATTCATCTGAAACAGTAAATTCCGTTGATAATGTAAAATCACTAGAAGAAGTAGCGGGAAAAATCTTTTTAATAAGGATTGGAAATTTTTCTACTTTTATAGAATTTGGATGAATACTTTCGGATTGAATGGATTCTACATTAAAGCTCTCCTCTAAATGCCATACATGAGGTTTACAGTTATTTACCTCATTACAATCAGTAACTAGATCTATTCTCTCAATCGAAAAAATTGTGATTGGAAAAAAGAAAATCAGTAGCGATATTCTTAGAAGAGAAAAACGATTTCGAATTGAAAAGAAGATTCCTTTATTTATGAATGAATTCAAAAAAGACAAAGATTTCATTTTTCCCCTTAGCTGATTTTTTTAGTTTAACCTAAAGTAAGAATCAAGTAAATCATTGTAAACAAATAATTCTTTAACATTTAATTCATTTTCCTATTTCTATTTAAAAAAAAGATTTTGGTAATTTTTTTAATTGCACCTTCTAATCAAAAAAACTAAAATAGTAAATAACGTGTTTCAAAAAATGAAACCGAAATGGAGAAAAAAAATATGCTTAAATCGAAAATTAAATTATTAGTTGTATCTGCTGCGCTTGTTGCGTCAGCTTCTTTGTCTGCGGGAACTATCACTGTTTTCGTTCATGGAAAATCTGGCTCTAATCACAATGGAACAGGCACAACTGATGTGAACAGTTATTGGGGTGCAAACGCAAATTCAGTATCTGGGACAAAATACTTTGTAGGTTATGATGGAACATCTGATCCAAGAACTTACGGAACTGCAAGAGCTCAAACAAACCTTACAACTGTGTTAACTCAAAGATGTAAAGGTGTTGATACTTGCAAAATCGTTTGTCACAGTGCGGGTTGTTATGCAACTGAATACTGGTTATCTAACTTGGGTGGAACTGCTTCTAGCAAAGGTTTCAAAATCTCTGGCGTAACAGCGTTAGCTGCTGCTTCTGGTGGTTCTGAATTAGCTTCTGCTCTAAATGGGATTACTTTTGGGTTTGCAGGAAATGCTATGGACAAAGCGTTAATCGTTAGCAACGCAAGATCTTCTTTTAACCATAACAATACTGCTGGAGTTACAGTTGCTCACGTTCCTGGTTACAAAGGAATGTTTGGTGCTTCTGCAATTCTCCCAGGGGAAGATGACTATGCAGTAGCTTACCACTCTTCTTGTGGATACTCAACAGTAGGCGGATTGTCTAAATGCCAGAGTTCTATTACTCAATCTGAAGGAATTTGGCCATTTAATTCAAACAAAACCTATGCTCAGTATTCTGGTCACACAAGAGCTCCTTCTGTTCCTGTTGCCGGTCTCTATGAAAATCACAGCGAGATAACCAACGACGGTTGGAGATAGTAGAAAAATAAATGTAGGGATTGTGTAAAAGCAAAGAAAATATCTCTCACAGAGCGCACAAAGGTCACAGAGAGAATTATAAACTTCCTCCCGCTTCGCCCAGCAGCCGAGCTATGCAGGTTTTATTGATTCTTTTCTCTGTGCTCTCAGTGCGCTCTGTGAGAAATTAATGCCTTTAAACAATCTCTACTTGCATATAACTATTGAATTCTATTTTTAATTTTAATTAATCATTAGTTCATATATTAATTTCGAACATACAACTTGCAATCTGCAATTTTAATAGCAAATAATCCCTATAATCCACAACCCTATTTTTTTTAATTTTAATTCAGAAATTTTAGCCAATATTTTTTTTTAGGTTGATGATTGATATTGATTCTCTTACCCTTGGCAATAATGGTCTCGAGAATCGAGGCTTAAATGGAGAAAAAAAATATGCTTAAATCGAAAATTAAATTATTAGTTGT